>Ga0208789_1000331_pt1 | contig 50925 bp, 22 predicted proteins | sample Methanotroph_Enr_FD_187368 | JGI IMG/M metagenome (GOLD analysis project Ga0208789, IMG submission 187368) | Enriched soil microbial communities from Old Woman Creek wetland in Ohio, USA - Methanotroph_Enrichment_5 (SPAdes) (version 2) | ecosystem: Environmental > Terrestrial > Soil > Wetlands... | reverse complement strand
ACCAAACATACTCAAAAATAACCAGAATGTCAAAGAGCTATTATTATACGGCACTATCGCCGCTTAAAGTTAATTAATTTCTAACGAACTATTGTAAAAGATTATTTGTAACGTGAGTTTGAGATAAGAATCAAGTTAAACTTCTGTAATTCTGCGCTGTATATTTCCCGTAGGGAATTAATACCAATAGAATATTTAATTCAAGAATTAAATTCCACGATAGGGGATAAATATATTGATTCCCTACGGGAAATTATTCAAAATGAAACGAGCATTAACGCAGGCATTCACCTAATCGGCTTTGCTGCTTGGCTTGCCAAGAAAGTTGATGAAAATCTGGTATGCGAGTTCCATACGACCTTTAAAAAACAATTATTATCGTATGAAATCTACATTCTATTGAGATTAAAGTACTAACGGACTAATCGTTATGTCGAATTCACGTTAAGTTATATGTTTTGGTATAATACCTGTTTGTTGATTTTCATTAGCTATGACAAAAGAAGATTTTATTATGGGCAAGCCATTTACAGTTTCTGGTCTGCCATATTCGCATATTGAATTTAATTATTTGAGCGATTCATTGTCTTTTTTTGACGAACTTCAGGTTGCTCACCATTCATCGGCAATTCTATCGCAGAAGGATCCGGTTTTTGTGACTTTATTGCCAGTTCTTGGAGTTATTCAGTGTGTAACCATTGATTTGTCTTGTTGTGAGGTTGTTAAGCCTTGACATGATGCAAGTGTTATTTAATCTTTCATTTGCGGGCTGTTTAAGTTGCCGGTAAAGTGCAAACCTGAGTTCGGGATAAGAGGAAATTGATTTCCCCAATAAACAACTGGATATTACGGTGCGCTGCACCTAATGCTGGGGAAAAATGTTAAGTACTACAAATAGTTCGGGACGCTGTCACTAAAAAAGGTGCAGCGCACCGGGATATTTGTAGAAATGAGTTAGACACATAAAACCAGAGGTGCAGCGCACCGGGATATAGTGCTTGTAAGTACTTGATAAACTAGATGTATTGTTCGACTGATTATGCTTTTTATTTTATGCTTATACCGAACTCGGGTTGCAAGAAAGTTTTTTGGCTTTAGCCAATTTATCTCCGATTTATTATCCGTCCCATAAATTGTCGACAATTGACATTTACCACCTCAAAAATCCCAACATAATGCTTGAAGTTTAATTGGTCGACACGATAACGTTATCGTTAGTGACGTTACAACGTTGTAGTTGGTGTCAATATAACGTTGTAGGGAGTGACTATACAGCATTATTGTGTCGAACAATAAAAGCCTGATGGGTTGGGGAGGATTTATCGATTTGCACTCTACTCTTACAAACGATCAAACTTGTAGTATGTCTATTAAGTAGTTAAAAATTGGGCTTATATAAACCCTAAATTATACGCATTTTTTCTCTCCTCATCTACCGTCGATCTACCGTCCATTCCACCTTTGGAAAACAGACAAAAAATACCTGTTTTTACAATCAGCTGAAGACTACAAAAACAGGCATGTCTTTTAATAAAATATTCTGAATTATGCGAATTAAGGGTTGAAGTACTGTTTCAATATAACGTAAATCCCTGAAAGGGATTAATTTGAATAACCGTGGGTGAAGCCCACGGATGATATACAGCCTACAATACCAGCCCCGAAGCGGGCTGAACATAGGAAAGTGTTATTCAACCACTTCGTGGCTGCATATTTTTTTCATTAATTCCGTGGGCTTCACCCACGGTTATTCTAATTTAGCCACTTCGTGGCAAATATTTAGTTACCCTATTTTCAATTCAACCCTTAATTCGCATGAATTACTTATTTTGGACTCCTGAGACTCTTATATTTGATGCAGGAATGTGTGGTTTTCTATTTTATGCGATTCTCATACGCTCTCAAATGCATTAAATAGAATGATTTTTGAATTCTGTGTAGAGGTTAATTGTTTGATTTTCAATGTTATTAGTCGTGCGGCGTATTGTGCAATTATAGCGAAAAATTAAATGCATATTTACCAAATAATATATGTTCAACTAATCTGAACACAATCGGGGAATTATAGACTAGTGTTTCATTAAGTATGTTTTGGCGGTAAATATCAATTCCGTCCCTTTTAAGGGACGGACTACAAACAGAAGGCAAATTGGCTTCAGCCAAACAAAATCAAAAAGTTATATTTGGCTAAAGCCAATATTTATGTGTAATCTTTCATCCGTCCCTTAAAAGGGACGGCAATTAATTCTCACTTAACATAACTCTAGCTGAACAATGAAGAGTTTTCTATAAACTACCCTTATTAACTTTTCCAAAATTCCAAAACTTCAGAAAAGTTAAACCTTCCCCTAGAAGCCATTGCTAAGGAACGGATTTGGAATTAACTCCTTACAGTCGTTGACCGTTGGTTCCGTTCCCCCATGGAAATTGATTCTCCCGCAAAAAATACGTTTCTTGACTATAGTCAAGAAACGTATGGACGATGTGTATAAAGATTAACCTTAATTTGTAATTCGTTATTTAGTGCCAGCAATGGACAGATTTTGCTTTACAATATAAAATTGGATGTGATGAAAAAAAACGATACGGGCTAAAACTTGACTAGTGTTATGTTAGGATTATTATGTTGGTAAATGTTAATTGCCGTCCCTTTTAAGGGACGGATAATGAATTGGAGACAAATTGGCTTTAGCCAAACAGAATCAGATAGTTATATTTGGCTAAAGCCAAGACATTTATGTAATCTTTTATCCGTCCCATAAATGGGACGGCAATTAATTCTTGCTTAACATAACACTAGTTGGAATTCTCCATTGCAGATTCCATTTTTGTAAAATAACACTTCTTGACTAATGTCAAGAAAAATTCGAATTTATATCTCAATTACCCCTTTAATTTGCATAAGTATATTTAGAATTATCTCATAGAAGTTTTTACAGATAGTTGATAGTAAGAAGTTACAAGTAAATAATTACGAGTAATAAGTTATTGGTCTGTTTGTCAGATAATTACTTTCATGAAGTGTCTGAATTACTTATATGTATTACTCAATACAATGCAATTTTATTTTTTTAAACAGATTCTATATATTATTAACTCTAAAAAAAAAATTTATGAATCGCTTATTACGAATTCTACAATTTGTGGTCATAGCCATTCTGCTATTAGCGGAGAGTGCTTCGGCCAGTAACATTACGGTAAGCAACATTTCCATTGTTCAACGAAACGACACTGCTAAATTTGCTGTAGTGCAATTCGATGTTACTTGGGATTACAGCTTCCGCAATGGAACAGGTGCTTTGGAAAACTGGGATGCCGCCTGGGTGTTCCTGAAATTCCAAAAAGTGGGTAACGAAGCCGTAGGTTTCTATCATGGAACGCTTAGCGCTGCTACTAACCACACGATTCCTACCGGATTTACCGGGACGCAGCCAACCGACAAGAAAGGCATTTTTCTGTACCGCAGCGCCACCGGAAACGGTACGGCTACCCTTACGGGTGTGAAACTGCGATGGGACTATGGTACCGATGGAGTGGACCTCACTACTAATGTAAACCTAAAGGTATTTGCCACCGAAATGGTGTATGTGCCTACCGGCGCTTTTTGGGTAGGGACTGAAACCAATTGGAATGAACAATACAGTTTCACCAATGGAGGCGTAAGCGATGGATGGATGCAACCATTTAAGATTACTTCGGAAGATGCGCTTACGCCGGCTAATACCAGCGGAAAACTTTGGTCGAATGGTGGTAATTATATGAATACCACAGTAATGGCCGCCACTTACCCCAAGGGCTATGCCGGTTTTTATTGTATGAAACATGAGATTACGCAGAAAGCCTATGTTGACTTCCTGAACTGCCTTACCCGCAACCAGCAAGGTTACAGGGTGAATACCGGATCTATTGGTTCAGCAACATCTGTTGGCAATCGCTACGTGATGGGTAACAGCACTGCTATGCAATACCGCAACGGTATACGCTGCGATGCCACGCTGCCTGCAGCGCCAACTCCCGTGGAATTTTATTGTGATTACGATGGCGATGGTGTGAAGAACGAAGAAGCGGATGGACTTAATATTGCCTGTGGTTATTTAGGATGGAATAATCTGGTGGCATATCTCGATTGGGCAGCGTTGCGCCCTATGACCGAACTTGAGTTCGAGAAAGCTGGCCGAGGACCTGTGTACCCAACACCTAACGAATATGCATGGGGTGCCAATACATATAGTAAACTTGGAACTACAGCTGCTACCGCCTTACTCGATTTGGGATTACCTAACGAAAGACCGGCTGTGGCAGGAGTGAATTGTAACTTAGGTGGTAACAGCTATCCCGTACGTGTAGGGTTTGCTACCAACGATACTACCACACGTGCACAAAGTGGTGCGGGTTACTGGGGTATTACAGAACTTTCAGGTAATGTATTCGAAACTTGTGTGAGTACATACGCCGAAGGACGAAATTTTACCGGACTTAACGGCGATGGTTCTCTTACCGCATCGGGTTACCACGATGTTGCTAACTGGCCTGCTACTAATGGATACGGTTCCGCCTGGAGAGGAGGAGATGCGGCAAACGGATATGCTTATGCCACTATATCCAACCGAAATTGGGGATATCGTAGTGATGATCCCATTACTTCTTGGAATGTGGGTGGACGCGGAGTAAGGACAGCACCTTGATGAAAGCCAAACCGACCCCCAATCCGTCAGCTGACGGAGGCTTAAAGACTTTTTCTCTTTCAACGGAATATTGTCTTTGGATCTAAAAGTTAGCTTCTAATAAATTTCCGTTGGTCATTCATTGGCCTTTGGTTCATAATTTATAATTAATAATATAAAGCTCTGTAAATTCTTATTTTCTCTTTTCGTGTTCACTATTCACTTCTCTATCCCTTGTTGGCGCGGATTTCTTGGCAAAGCCAAGCGGTAATCCGTGCCAATGCAAAGGGAGTTGGACAGGGCACAGGTCACAGACCTGCGCCAGCAAAGGAGGTTATATCAGAATTTAAAGGGTTCTAAAAATCATACTTTATATGAAACGAGTATTTAAAAAAATTTGGGCAGCAGCGGCTATAACCTTGCTGGCCATGCCGCTGGCGGCAAATAATATCACGGTGTCCAACGTGGCCATTTCGGCGCGCGACGATGCCAATAAATTCATTGAAGTGACTTTCGACCTTACGTGGGAGAATAGCTTCCGTACCACAGGGCTTAGTCCGAACAACTGGGATGCCGCCTGGGTGTTTATGAAATTCAAGAAAACAGGTGCTGCCACAGCTTTTAATCATTGTAAGCTGGACGCTGTAGCCAACCATGAGTTGCCCGATGCTACAAACTACGAGTTTGTGCAGCCTGCCGACAGCATGGGCGTGTTTGTACAGCGAAAAACTCCGGGTAGCGGAACTGTTTCGCTTACAGGATGTAAACTGCGCTGGAAGTATTCTTCCGCTACTACTTTCGACCCCACCAATCCTATTGATGTAAAAGTATTTGCACTGGAAATGGTGTATGTGCCTACCGGAGCATTTAAAGTGGGTTCGGGCGGTACTGAAAGCAGCTCGTTTACTGCCGGTCCGTGGACATCGGGCGCTACCACGCCTTTCACCATCAGCTCCGAATCAAGTCTTTCCATAAATAATACAGCCGGTGCATTGTGGGCTACCGGTAGCCAAGGTACTGCAGGCGTGTTGCCGGCAGAGTATCCCAAGGGCTACAATGGTTTTTATTGCATGAAGTACGAACTGACACAGCAAGCCTACGTGGATTTCCTGAACTGCCTGTCGCGCCGCCAGCAAAACTGGAGGATAAATCTTAGATATTATAATTACTATACCGATGGTATTAGTTACGGTCATATATGGAATACAGAACCCACTATTTTCAATGGTAGCACTTGGTACTACGATTACCGTTTTGTAATGAATTATAGTCAAGCTAGCCGCAGTTATCGTAATGGCATACGTTGTAAAAGAACCTTTGAAAATCGTCCAGACCCTATCACTTTTGCTTGCGATGTGACTGGTGGTGTAGCAGATGATTATTCAACTTCCAATCAGATAGACGATGGACAACAACTAGCATGTAATTATCTGAATACTGACCATAGCTGGGCTTACCTGGACTGGGCCGGACTCCGCCCCATGAGCGAACTGGAATACGAAAAAGCCTGCCGGGGTACTGCCAACCCTGTAGCCAACGAATACGTATGGGGCACCGCCAATTATATAGCTTTGACTGGGGTAAGCAATAGTGGAAAGGTAGATGAAGTGGCTGTGAATCCGGATGCCAATTGTGTTGTTTCAGCCCATAATGCTGCTGCTCGTGTAGGTATGTTTGCCAACCCTGCTACCAGCCGTTCCGAAAGTGGCGCCACTTTTTGGGGCATACTTGATATGGCAGGCAATGTATTTGAACCTGTTATGAGCGTGGGTGTGGATAATAACCGCTTTTTCTCCGGTGCGGTGCATGGCGATGGCATATTGACCCTCACGGGCGATAACAATGTAGCCGGATGGCAAGTTGCTTGCGGATACAGGGGTGGAGGACATGCAAACAGTATTTCTAGCGGTAGGACATCAGACCGTGGTTCAGCAACTTGGAACGCTGACAAAGGTAATTACTATTATTTAGGTTGCCGTGGGGTAAGGACAGCGCCTTGATGAACCCCCCAGCCACTAGACCTCACCCCTAGCCCTCACCCCTAGCCCCTCTCCACAAGAGAGGGGGATAGGGAGATGGACAAGAAGGGGGATGATAAAAAAAGATAATTGATAATTAAGCAATTGATAATTAATAAATAATAGATATGAATACAATAAAAAAAATATGCGTTGCGGCATTGTTGCTGTTGCTGCCGGGTTTGTCGGGTATGGCAAACAATATGCAGGTAAGCAATATCTCGGTGGCCGAACGAAACAGCGCACAAAATTACGTGATTGTACAATTTGACCTGAGCTGGGACAACAGCTTCAGGATAACTAACGGTACGGTGGAAAACTGGGATGCCGCTTGGGTATTTCTGAAATTCCGCAAGAGTGGTGATGCCAACCTCGGATATTTCCACGGCACCCTGGGTGCTACCGCCAGCCATGTGATACCCACGGGTTATACCGGCTCGCAACCTACCGACAATAAAGGGATATTTATTCACCGTTCCGAAGCAGGCACCGGTAACACCACCCTCACGGGAGTGAAACTGCGTTGGGACTACGGCGTGGATGGACTGGATTCTGTTAAAGTAGTAGATTTTCAGGTATTGGCTATCGAAATGGTGAATGTGCCTCAGGGATCGTTCTACGTGGGTAGCGGTGGTATCGAAACTGGCTCGCTTACCGATGGCAGTTGGGCTTCGGGTCCTACCATTCCTTTCCAAATAACCTCCGAAGGAGCTATTAACGTAGGTTCGGGTACCGGCAAACTGAATTGCACCAATAATTCTGGTAATTCGGCAATTACTACCGGTGTACTGCCAGCAGCATATCCTAAGGGCTATAGCGCTTTCTATTGCATGAAGTACGAAATTACCCAAAAGGCGTATGTCGATTTCCTGAACACGCTTACACGTGCACAGCAGGTAACCCGGGTGCCTTATATCTCGGCTAATAACTATATCCATTCGAATAGTACCAGTTTGTCGTATCGCAATGCCATACGAAATCCGGCCGTAATTCCGGCCGATCCATCGCCTGTAACGTTTTTCTGCGACTTCGATAATGATGCAGTTGGCAACGAAACCACCGATGGGATGGATATTGCCTGCAATTACCTGAGTGAGTATGATTTGAAAGCTTATCTGGACTGGGCTGCCTTGCGCCCCATGACCGAGTTGGAGTTTGAAAAAGCTGCCCGTGGCACTGTGTACCCTACCATTGATGACTATGCTTGGGGAGCTTCAAAACCGATTTTTGCTACTGCTGTAACCGATGGGGGTAAAGATAGCGAGGTTGCAACTAATTCTACAGCTAATTGTGTAACTGAAAATGCTTTCAATGGTGGACCTGTACGTGTTGGTTTTGCTTCAACAGCCACATCCACCCGTTACCAAAGCGGTGGTTCGTATTGGGGCATTATGGAGCTAAGCGGCAATTTGCATGAACGGCCTGTTTCTATTTACTACACTGCGTTTACAAACGTATGTGGTGATGGTGCTTTGGCCTCCAATGGAGATGCTAATGCTACATTTAATGGTATATCAATTGGTGCAAGAGGTGGAGCTTTTCTAAATAGTTTTACTGACTGTAGAATATCGAATCGTAATGTGGCAACTTGGTCAAATACAGGTCGTGGTAGTAATTTAGGTGGACGCGGAGTAAGGCAGGTACCTTGATGAAACGACCCCCAGCCCCTAAAGGGGGGTAAGATGTGGCATAGGTCGCAGACCTGCGCTAGCGGAGGGGAAGCCCCCTAACCCCCGAAGGGGGAATAAGATGTAACCCGTAACTTGTTTACTCGTTTACTTGCAATTTGAATATTATTAATAAGAAATATACAACAATATGAATAAGATATTAAAAAAACGCTGGGTAGCAGCCTTTCTATTTCTGCTTGCGCTACCCGTTATGGGCAATAATCTTACCATAAGCAATGCTACGCTGGATAGTGTGAATACAACAGCCGGGTTTGCCGTGGTGAAGTTTGATATTACGTGGGACAATAGTTTCCGCACCAAGGGGCTCACTCCCGATAACTGGGATGCTGCCTGGACTTTTGTGAAATACCGCAAGCTGAATTCCAGCGATGCATGGAAGCCCTGCAAGTTGGCAGCGGTCGCCAATCATGAACTGCCTGCCGATTTTGAGGCTAAACAGCCAACCGACAACCTGGGTGTGTTTATCCAACGTGCCGATTCGGGTGCGGGTACTTCCACGCTCACCGATGTAAAACTTCGCTGGAACTTGGCTGGTGAAAATATCGACCCTACCAACCCCATCGAAATTCAGGTGTTCGGGTTAGAAATGGTGTACGTGCCGCAAGGCGCCTTCAAAGTGGGCTCGGGTGGTACTGAAACCGGCTCGTTTACAGCGGGTCCATGGAGTTCGGGAGCCACTACTCCTTTCACCATTTCATCCGAGGCAAGTATCAATATCGGCAATTCGGCCGGAGCTTTGTGGGGGACCAGTTCGTCAGGAAATTCTAGCATTGGGCCTACCGGTACATTGCCGGCTGAATATCCCAAGGGATTTGCTGCTTTTTATTGCATGAAGTACGAGATTACCCAGAAAGGCTACGTCGATTTCCTGAATACGCTAAGCCGCAGCCAACAGGCTGCCAGGGTATGGAGTGGTACTACGGGAACCGGTAATGGCGGCTATGTTTATCCGTTGTGCAACAGTGGTTCGGTAACGGCACGTAACTGTATTTATTTACCATCTGTTTATCCGGTAGAATCTACCCCGCTAACTTTTTATTGCAACCTCATTAATAACAGTACATACAACGAGGCTGGCGATGGTTTGCATTTGGCATGTAACTATTTGAGCCAGAATGATGTGTATGCTTACTGCTGCTGGGCCGGATTGCGCCCTATGAGCGAACTGGAATATGAAAAGGCCTGCCGTGGTACTGTTGACCCTGTGCCTAATGAATATGCCTGGGGAACTACATCGGTAGTGAATGTGACTACAATGATTAACGGCGGAACTGCTACCGAAACGGTAAGTACAGTGGGTGAAATGTGTAATTATAATGGCTATCCCGGTGGTCCAATGCGTGTAGGGTTTGCAGCCACCAGTACTACCAACCGTTTGTCCAGTGGTGCTTCGTTTTGGGGTATTATGGAGCTTAGTGGAAATGAAAGAGAAACAACCGTGTCGGTAGGCGCATTGAATTCACGTTTCTTTAACGCGGCTCACGGTAATGGTATGTTGCTAACCAACGGAAATGCCACTGCAAGCTGGCCTACAGATGCAACAGCTATCCGGGGAGGTTTCTATAGTTCAGGAACAGCTCAACTTCAGGTTTCAGACAGGACATATGGAACCTATAGCGCTACAGGTCGTGGTGCCGATTATACAGGTCGTGGAGTAAGAACTGCACCTTGATAGACCCGATACCAGCCCCTATGACCTCACCCGCCCTTCGGACACCCTCTCCCAGAGGAAAGGGAAATCGGAAAATGAGTGTTTTGGGACTTAAAAACTTGGTCTCTTTGAAAAAACACTTCTCTTGCTGGCGCGGATTTATAATCCGTGCCAATGCAGAAGTTGGATACAGCACAGGTCGAAGACCTGCGGCAGCTGAGGCCAATGCAGAGAAAGTTGGATATAGCACACTGAATGCACGGAATTTACAGAACAGAAATTGAAGTTGTTGATATACATCATTAGTGATTATTTTTACTGTCTGTTAAAATTCGTTTATTCTGTATGTTCAGTGTGCATTTTTTGATTTTTCTCACTGGTGCGGATATATGATCCGTGCCAATGCAAAGGAAGTTGGATATAGCACAGGTCGCAGACCTGCGCCAGCGGAGAGGACAGCATGGTTACAGGTTACAAACCTGCGCCGGCAAGATAACTAACGAAAGAACCTTTATTGTTTCCAAAATCAATTCTTTTGTTTTCCTTTTGTAACTTTTGTGGTTCAATTCTCTGTAAATTTTTAGTAAAGTTTAATTCTGGTAAAATAGAATTACTAGGCAAAATGCAACGGAAGTTGGATACAGCACAGGTCGCAGGCCTGCGCCAGCTGAGGGAATATCCAGGTTCATTCCCGAAAAATTGGAACTTAGAGCTAAGCACTCTTGTTCGCTCACTTAGAGAACTGAATGTTTGAATTAAATCTTCAAATGATATGAAACATCAATTATACATTATTCTTCTGATAGCACTTTGCTGCTTCAATAGTTCCACTTTCGGACAAGGTGGCGAACGTTTCCTTGGAGGATACGGTGGAGGTGGTGGTTTGGCGAGTTCCACGGGACTTAACTCAACCATTGTCAGTCTCTACGGTAACAGATACTCGGGAGGCTCTGGCAGCGGGTTTACCTTTATGTCAGAACCCAACCTTATTCTATCAAACTACACCATACAAATTGCCTTGCGTTATTACGGGGGCAATGGTAGCGGTACAGCCCAATTAGCAGCGCAAGGCGATATATATACGCTTTGGAAAGCGCGCTACTATGGCGGTTTGGCCGGCGGTTTTTCCCAAACATATCTTGCCGATATGGCTTTGTCAAATAATGCGATAGCTTCGTTAATCCGTTTCTACGGAGGTAATGGCGGCGGTCAGGCATTTTATATGGCTGGTTCGCAACTTTCCGTTGATGGGTATAATCCAATTTATCAGGGCGGTGCCGGTAGTGGTTTTAGTGCAGTGTTTGCACCTGATCTTGTAATGTCGGACATTGCCCTTAGGATGGCTGTGCGCTATAATGGTGGCAATGGCAGCGGTGTAGCTTCATTGGCCGGCAGTGTGCAGAAAGACTTTTACACGCTTTGGAATCCACGTTACATTGGCGGTTCTTCGGGCGGTTTCTCGCAAACATACCTGGCCAATATGCCTTTGTCTCTTTCTGCAATGTCTTCGCTGGCCCGTTATTACGGAGGTAATGGTGGCGGCCAGGCATTTTATATGGCTGGTTCGCAAGTATCCGTTGATGAGCTTAATCCAATTTATCAGGGTGGTTCCGGTAGCGGGTTCAACTTAGTAACAGGACTTAACCTTACCATGTCTGACATGGCGGGTAAACTAGCCATGCGCTACAATGGTGGAAATGGCAGTGGTACTGCCGAATTGGCTAGCAGTGTTCAAAAAGATTTTTATACGCTTTGGAATCCACGTTATTACGGTGGTGTTTCCGGAGGTTTCTCACAAACTTATTTGGCCGATATGTCTTTGTCTGATTTGGCCTTGGCTTCGTTGATGCGTTTTTATGGCGGCAACGGTGGCGGCCAGGCTCTTAATCTGATTACTGCCCAATCTTCGGTTGATGCGGTCAATCCTATTTATCAAGGAGGTTCAGCCAGTGGGTTTAACTTAGTAACAGGGCTTAATCTTGCCATGTCTGACCTTGCAGGTAAACTGGCTATGCGCTACAATGGTGGTAACGGCAGCGGTACTGCCGAACTGGCCAGCAGTGTGCAGAAAGATTTTTACAAGCTTTGGAATCCTCGTTTCTACGGTGGCATTTCGGGCGGTTTCTCGCAAACTTATTTAGCCGATATGTCTTTGTCAGATTTGGCCTTGGCTACCTTGATGCGCTTTTACGGCGGTAACGGTGGCGGTCAGGCTCTTAATATGATTGCTGCCCAATCTTCGGTTGCTGCGGTCAATCCTATTTATCAAGGTGGCTCAGCCAGCGGGTTTAACTTAGTGACAGGGCTTAATCTTATTATGTCTGACAATGCTACTAAGTTGGCTATGCGTTACAATGGCGGTAACGGCAGCGGTACTGCCGAATTGGCCAGCAGTGTGCAGAAAGATTTTTATACGCTTTGGAATCCACGTTTCTACGGTGGCATTTCGGGCGGTTTCTCCCAAACTTATTTAGCCGATATGTCTTTGTCTGATTTGGCCTTGGCTTCGTTGATGCGTTTCTACGGCGGTAACGGTGGCGGCCAGGTACAGAGTTTAGCTTCGGCCCAATCTTCGGTTGCTTCGGTAAATCCAATATATAGGGGAGGACTTGGAAGCGGATTTGGTTACGGCGCATTGAACGGTATTTATATCCGTTTGTTTGAAATTCTCTATAATCCTTTGGCAAGCACGGCTTCAAAGACGGGTGCAAACTTAAATGATGTTGTCATTAATAATGCTACCGGATTGAATACCCTGCCGGGAACTAAACCCCGTTGCTATTACAAGAAAACAACTGATGCAAATGATGCTACAGGCTGGAAATACGTGGAAGCAACAGGAAATGCTTCGCCATTTTCATTCGCACTTGATTATTCGAAGTTGAATGATGGCCTGGTTACTTTCGGCGACTCAATACAATACTTTGTAGTGGCTCAGGATAATGCTTCTACGCCGAACGTGGCTATTGCCAACGGTACAGCTACGGGTACTCCTATAAGTGTCAATCTGGCAACGGCCGGATTCCCGTTAACCGGGGCAATTAATAAATACTTGGTTAGCCCGGGCGTATTTGCAGTTACATTTGATACTCCTGCACATGGTGCATTAGTGGTTATGAATAATTCTACACTTGTAACAAGTGGCGATTTGATTCTGGCCGGAACTACACTTTCGGTAGTTGCTAATCCTGATTTAGGTTATGCACGGAATACATTTAAAGCAAATGATATAGCTGTTTTGGGAGATACTGTAATGGTACTTGATTCTACACATATTGCAGCCACGTTTGCTATTCCTAGCTGGACCGGTGCTACTAATACCGACTGGAATACAGCCGCAAACTGGACTCCAAGTGTAGTGCCTACCAATATAATAGATGCTATTGTGTCTCAGGTTGACAGTATGCCGCGTGCCGCAGATAATTCCCAGGTTCATAACCTGACTATCAATACGGGAGCGGTGGTTACTATTCCGGCAGCCAAATCGTTAACCGTAGCCGGAAGTATCACGAACAATGCCGGGGCAACCGGTTTGGTTGTGAAGGCTGATTCTTTGCTTCTTGCCAATGGAACGCTTATATTCAACAATGCACAGGATGCACCGGTACAATCTACTGTAGAAATGTACTCCAAGGCATCGTGGAATCAGGCCAATGCCTCCGGGGATAGATTCAAATGGCAGTTCTTTGGCGTACCGGTTCGCTCAATCGCTGCATCTCCTGCATTTGATGAATCAATTGTACGTCGTTACGACGAATCGCAACCGACTTCGAACTGGATAGCAGAAACTGCTGCTTCGAACTTGTCTCCATTCAAAGGCTATGAAATTTCGCAGCAAGCTGCTAAAATATTTAGCATGACGGGTGACTTGGTGAATGCCGACTTCCTGGATACATTGAATGTAACTTCAGGTGCACTTAACCCGGGAAAACATGTACTTGCTAATCCTTATACAGCGGCTATCGATATTACCAAACTGAACTTTGGAACCCAGACAGAAGCTTCTGTTTACCTGTTCAATACAGGTTCTGTAGCCGACTGGACTACTTACGTGGGAACAACTACCGGAGCTAATCCGGGCCAATATACAGCTGCGCCTGCAAGCACAGCCGGTGTCGGCGGTATTCCGGGCCAGATCCCATCTATGCAAGGATTTGTGGTAGAAGCTATGAGCAATGATGTGAATGCTACTTTCGGAATCCCATATAGCTCGGTAGTAACCAAGAATGCGGATAGGCAACGGTCCCGGTCTGCTAACAGCAGTAATTCATCAGGTAGCTTTGTCTATACTATCATTGATGTAGCAGCGGCTCACGGTGGTGACAGGATGTGGCTCTTCACGGATGCAAGATGCTCACACAACTTTGATAACAGTTGGGATGGTCGCAAGATGTTTGGTTCTGCTTTAGTACCGCAGCTTTTTGCTAAGGAATCTGACGGTAACTATCAAGTGAACTCAGTGAATGATGTAAACAATACCAATTTGGGATTCCAGGCAGGAACAGACAATGAATACAAACTACGCTTTACACATACCAATGTCCAATCTGTTTACGATAAGTTGTACTTGTACGACTATGTAACAGGTGGTACTACTGATATAACCGAAAGCGGTACCGAGTATTCATTTACATCTCAAACTACCAGCACCCCAACCACGCGTTTCAAAATACTATCTGTTTTAGATGTTACAACGGGTAAAAATGCGGTAAATGCAAATGGAGGTATAACGGTGTTTAGTTCAGGTAAAACCCTTTTTGTTCGGAATATGACTGTTGAACATGGAGATTTGATGGTGTATGATGTTGCCGGAAGGTTAGTCAATATGCTACCATTTAAACCAACGAGTATTACCGCTACACCAATGAAGTTGGTTCCTGGAGTGTATGTTGTAACTGCTGTTGTCAACCACAAGAAAATGGTAACAAGCAGTATTATAATCCCGTAAGCAAATGGACAAGGAAAATCACGATAAATGTTGTTGATAATAAGTGTATTATTAGTTAAGGTTGTTAAGGTGAGGATGTTGTAGGTGGATCAACTACTGATAGGGGGCATTGCCTGCTATCGGTAGTTGAAATGCCAAAATTGATGCATTGTCCAACAAAATAGCTACACAACGTCATTTAAGGAGTTGATTTATTCTGTGTTAAAGTTTTAGACGTCTTTCATATTATTTTAGAAATATCTTATTCATCGATCTACAAATTAATTATTAACCAATAATATACGTATTGTTATGGAATCACTTAAAACTCTTTTTCTTATACTGACCATTTCAGTGTTTGCCGGATTCAATGCAATGGCGCAAAGTCCCGGAGGTGATCCTCCTTCTCTTTTTCATGTTACAGGATCCGGCTTCTATTGTTCAGATGGAACCGGAGCACCTGTTGGACTTGATAGCACCGAAGTCGGCGTTACTTATACGCTGTATAAAGGGACAGTTGCACAAACGCCTGCCGTAAATGGTACAGGCTCAGCGATTTCATTTGGAAACCGGTTGGCAGGCACTTATACGGTTAAAGGTACCAGCCAGATTGGTTTGGGTACTATGACTATGACCGGAAGTGCAGTGATTACTGTCAAGCAGGCTCAAACTATAAGCTTTGATGCTATAACGACCAAAACTTACGGTGCAGAAGCATTTAAACTAACGGCAGTCGCCGGTTCTAGTTTGCCTGTAAGCTATGTTAGTAGTAATACTGACGTAGCGACAGTTTCGCATGATACCATAACGATAATAGGCGCAGGAACCGCCGATATTACGGCCAGTCAGGCTGGTGATGCCAGCTACTGTTCCGCAACAGATGTTATACAAACTTTGACTGTTAGTAAGAAATCTATAACCATCACAGGCGTAACCGCTTCAAATAAAGTTTACGATGGCAATACCGTTGCCACCTTAAGCGGTGGCAGTTTGGAAGGCGTTGTGAGTGGCGATGAAGTCACTATCGCTGCGGGTACAGGTGCATTTTCCGACAAGAATGTAGGCACAGGCAAAACCGTAACCGCTACGGGTTATAGCCTGGAAGGCGCTCAGGCCGGCAATTACAGCTTGTCTGCCCAGCCAACGGTAAGTGCTGCCGATATTACAGCAAAACCAATCAGTCTAAGCGGCGTAACCGCTTCAAATAAAGTTTACGATGGCAATACCGTTGCCACCTTAAGTGGTGGCAGTTTGGATGGCGTTGTGAGTGGTGATGAAGTCACTATCGCTGCAGGTGCAGGTGCATTTTCCGACAAGAACGTAGGCGCAGGCAAGACCGTAACCGCTACGGGTTATAGCCTGGAAGGCGCTCAGGCCGGTAATTATACTTTGTCTGCCCAACCAAGTGGTATCACTGCCGATATTACGGGAATGCCTTTGACTATCACAGGCGTAACCGCTTCAAATAAAGTTTACGATGGCAATACTACCGCTACCTTGAGTGGAGGTGCTTTGGAAGGTGTTGTGAATTCAGATAATGTTATTCTCGTTGCAGGTACAGGGTCGTTTGCTGATGCCAATGTAGGTACAGGCAAGACTGTTACGGCAACAGGTTATAGTATAGTTGGCTCTCAGGTTGGCAATTATAGCTTGTCTGCCCAGCCAACAGTGGGTACTGCCGATATTACCACCACTTCATTAACTATTACCGGTGTAACTGCCGCAAATAAGGTTTACGATGGCAATACCGTTGCAACCTTGAGTGGTGGCAGTTTAAGTGGTGTTGTCAGTGGCGATGAAGTAACTATCGTTACCGGAACTGGAGCATTTGCCGATGCCAACGCAGGTTCAGGCAAGACCGTAACCGCTACGGGTTATAGTCTAGAAGGCGCACAGGTTGGCAATTATACTTTGTCTGCCCAGCCAATAGTGGGTGTTGCCAATATTACAGCTAAATCAGTAGATATAAGTGGTGTAACTGCTGCCAATAAGGCGTACGATGGTACGACTACCGCAACTTTGAGCGGTGGTAGCTTGAATGGTGTTGTGAATTCAGATGACGTGACTATCGTTGCGGGAACAGGCGCATTTGCCGATGCTAATATAGGTACAGGCAAAACTGTTACTACTACAGGTTATAGCTTAGATGGTACCAAAGTGGGCAATTATACTTTATCTGGCCAACCAAGTGGTATCACCGCCGATATTACCGGAATTCCTTTGACAATCACTGGAGTTACCGCTGCAAATAAGGTTTACGATGGTGATTCAATTGCAGCCTTAAGCGGTGGTAGTTTGGATGGCGTTGTCAGTGGCGATGAAGTTACTATCGTTGTGGGTACAGGCGCATTTGCCGATGCCAATATAGGCACAGGCAAAACCGTTACTGCAGCAGGTTATAGTTTGGAAGGAGCTCAGGCTGGCAATTATAGCTTGTCTGCCCAACCAACTGTGGGTACTGCCGATATTACTGCCAAGCCGGTAAGTATAAGTGGTGTAACTGCTGCGAATAAGTCGTACGATGGTACAACTACTGCCACGTTGAGTGGTGGAAGCTTGAACGGTGTTGTAAATTCAGACGACGTGACTATTGTTGCGGGATCGGGTGTATTTGCCGATGCCAATGTAGGTACGGGTATCATTGTTACCGCTAGTGGTTACAGTTTGGATGGAAGCAAAGCGGGTAATTATACTTTGTCTGCCCAACCTGATGGTTTGACAGCAGATATCACCGCCGTTGCGTTGACTATTACAGCCGAAGATAAGACTAAGGTTTACGATGGATCTGTTTATAGCCCATTCACGGTAACATATAGCGGCTTCATTTCCGGTGAGGATCAAACGAAGTTAACCGGCACATTAAGTTTCGGTGGCTCAGCCAGTACAGCCATTACGGCTGGTACGGGTTATATAATCAAACCCTACGGATTGACCTCGGCCAATTATGCTATAACTTATGTAGATGGCAAGTTGGATATCACCCCAAAAGCCCAGTCCATTACTTTTGATGCCTTGGCTGCCAAGAAATATGGTGATGCTGATTTTAACTTGTCAGGAACAGCCAGTTCCAGCCTGTCTCTTTCTTATGCGAGCAGTAATCCTTTGGTAGCCACTATTTCGGGTAATACCGTAACGATAGTTGGTGCAGGTAATACCACCATTACTGCCAGCCAGGGTGGAGATGATAACTACAGTGCTGCTACGGATGCAACCCAGGTATTGACAGTGGATAAGGCCGATCAGGTTTTGACATTGGATCCTCTGCCCGTTGGATCAATCGCCTTGAAAGATTTTGTGGGTGCGATTCCTGTAACGGCATCTTCTTCGGCTGGTCTGTCAGTAACAATTTCGTTGGGCTCAGGCAGCGCTGCAACCTTAAATGGCAGCAACGAGCTGATTAATATCGGCCAGACAGGAAATGTGATCATAAACGTGGACCAGGCAGGTAATGCCAATTACAATCCGGCTAGCATCAGTTATACTTTTGATGTAACCAAATCTAATCAGGTAATTACTTTTGATGCCATGTCAAGCCAAGTTTATTCAGATGGATTGACTGTTGATTTGACAGGCAAGGCAACCACGACTTCACCTTTGGCAATAAGCTATAGCGTAGTAAGCGGTCCGGCTACTATCTCTGGAGATATATTGACCATTACAGGAGCGGGAATCATTGTAGTTGAAGCCTCACAGGCTGGTGATGCCGCTTGGAATGCCGCTACATCCGAAGCCCAGTCGTTGGAAATAACCAAGGCTACTGCGGTAATCGGTGATTTCGGTGACTTGACCAAGAACTTCAGTGATGCAGACTTTACGTTGAATGCAACCTCTGTAAGTACAGGCTTGTTTACTTACAGCAGCAGCGATACTTCTGTAGCCACTGTAAGTGGTAATACGGTTCATATCGTGGGTGCAGGAACAGCAGTCCTGACAGCAGTCCAAGGTTTCGATGATAATTATGCGCAAGCAACCAAGACAGCTAACCTGATAGTGGGTGCAACTAATCAGACAATTACCTTTGGTGCCTTAACCGAACAGACTTATGGTGATGCCGCGTTTACATTGACAGCTGCTGCCAGTTCAGATTTAACGGTAAGCTATACCAGCAGTAATTCGGCAGTAGCTACCGTATCGGGTAATACTGTAACAATCGTTGGTGTAGGTAGTACGGATATAACCGCCAGCCAGGCTGGAAATGCGAACTACAACGCAGCGTCGGATGTTATCCAGGTATTGACCGTAGTCAAAAAGTCCTTGGCTATAAGCGGTGTAACTGCATCCAATAAGTCGTACGATGGTACAACTACTGCCACGTTGAGTGGTGGAAGCTTGAACGGTGTTGTAAATTCAGACGACGTGACTATTGTTGCGGGATCGGGTGTATTTGCCGATGCCAATGTAGGTACGGGTATCATTGTTACCGCTAGTGGTTACAGTTTGGATGGAAGCAAAGCGGGTAATTATACTTTGTCTGCCCAACCTGATGGTTTGACAGCAGATATCACCAAGGCTAACCAGACTATTACCTTTGGGGCTTTAGCAGCTAAGACTTATGGTGATACGCCATTTACAGTATCAGCAACAGGAGGTGCCTCAGGAAGTCCGGTAACATTCACAAGCTCAGATGATAATATCGTCACTTGTACGGGTTCAAATGGATCAACAATAACGATTGTTAATTATGGAAGTTGTACCATTTATGCAAATCAGGCAGGTAGCAATAATTATAATTCAGCTACGCAGGTGGGTCAACTGCTGACCGTAAACAATGCATCGTTCGCTGTAACATTTGCAACGCCTTCAAACGGTATGGTAACAGTCAAGAATGGTAGTTTGCCTTTAGCAAGTGGTGATTTGGTTTTCAATGGTACTACTCTTACTGTAACAACTACCCCTGATTTGGGATATGCACAGAATTCGTTGACTGCCAATGCAGTTGCGGTAGTTGGTAACTCGGTAACTGTAGCAGGTATTACCAACATTGCAGCTACGTTTACCATCCCTGTATGGACGGGTTCAACGGATACTGATTGGAATACTGATACAAACTGGACACCGGGTGTAGTTCCAACAACGTTGATTGATGCTATAGTTCCGGCAGTAAGCAATATGCCGCTTGCAGCAGATAATTCGGCTTGCCATAACCTGACTATCAGTTTGGGTGCAGTGGTAACGATTCCTGCCGCTAAGTCGCTTACAGTTGCTGGAAGTATTACCAATAATGCCGGAGTAGCCGGGTTGGTCGTAAAATCCAGCACTACACTTGCCAATGGAACACTGATATTCAACAATGGACAGGATGCGCCTGTACAGTCTACTGTAGAAATGTATTCTAAAGCATCGTGGAATCTGGCAAATACTTCTGGTGATAAATACAAATGGCAATTCTTCGGTGTACCGGTTCGCTCAGTCATAACATCTCCAACATTTAAGAATGCATATGTACGGCGTTATGATGAATCGCAATCAACATTCAATTGGGTTGCCGAAACAAGCACTTCAAGTTTAGTACCTTTTAAAGGTTATGAGATTACTCAACAAGCGGCCAAAACATATACCCTAACGGGTGAATTGGTAAATGCCGATTTCTCAGAAACCTTGGTTAAGACTAACGGAGCGTTAAATGCAGGCAACCATGTATTTGCCAATCCTTACACTGCAGCTATTGATATTACCAAGCTGAACTTTGGAACTCAGACAGAAGCATCTGTTTACCTCTTCAATACAGGTTCTGTAGCCGACTGGACTACTTACGTGGGAACAACCACGGGAGCTAATCCGGGCCAATATACAGCAGCGCCTGCAAGTACAGCTGGTGTTGGCGGTATTCCGGGCCAGGTTCCATCGATGCAAGGATTCGTGGTAAAAGCAATGAGCAATGATGTGAATGCCACTTTCGGTATCCCATATAGCTCGCTAGTAACCAAGAATGTGGATGCTCAACGTGCACCATCTGCCAACAGAAGTAATTCAACAGGTGGTTTTGTATACACTATCATTGATGTAGCAGGGGCTCAGGGCGGTGATAGGATGTGGCTCTTCACGGATGAAAGTTGTACGCACAACTTTGATAACAGTTGGGATGGCCGCAAGATGTTTGGTTCTGCTTTAGTACCGCAGCTTTTTGCTAAGGAAACAGACGGCGATTATCAGGTAAACTCTGTGAATGATGTGAACAATACCAATTTGGGATTCCAGGCAGGAACAGACAGTGTATACAAACTTCGCTTTACCCATGCCAATGTTCAATCTGTTTACGACAAGTTGTATTTGTATGACTACATAACAGGTGGCATTACGGATATAACTGAAAGCGGAACCGAGTATTCATTTGTAGCTCAAAGTACAAGTACACCTGCTTCACGCTTTAGAATACTATCTACTTTAGCTGCTACAACAGGTGAGAAATCAATAACTGATAATTCGGCCATTAAAGTGTTTAGTTCGAACAAAACCATTTTTGTCCGGAATATGAGCAAAGAAGATGGTGACTTGATACTGTACGATGTTGCGGGACGGTTTATTAATAGACTGCCATTTAACCCGATGAGCATTACTGCAATACCAATGAAATTGGTTCCCGGAGTATATGTTGTAACAGCAGTTATCAATAATGAAAAAGTAGTAACAAGTCGTGTGATAATTCCGTAGTGACTAAGAACTAAGTGCTAAAAATTCTTGTTCTAGATGCTACGTTGAACTAAAGGTCGATTGTGGTTATAAAATAGTGGAAAGCTATTTTATAACCACAATTCGTTTTTGATGCTTACAAGCAATGTTGTCACTCCAAAACCCTGAAGAGTTCATAATCATGGTGTTCGGTAATGGTTCTTTCCACAAAACAAAGAAGTTGATTATTCCTGAGAATATGCTCTCATTTTTATATCAGATAGTCAGGAATTACATCCTGCTAAATAATAAGAGTCAAGTATAAACGGCAATTCTCAAATTTACTATTTGAATCCCTTGATAAATAAGAAATCTTCATGTGCTAATTGGTTGTGAGTACTACAGCTACTGAGATCAATTCTTTTTTTTGCAGATGCAGCTCTATTTTTGCAGTTTGGTTTGTGGTCATAATATCGCTGCATTTGGTATAGTTTGTATCTCTGCCTGCTCAGATATACATATTTATATTTGTTGATATATGTCAATAAATTTTAGGGAATTCTCTATCAAAGTTGATGTTTCTTTGTGAGTGTTTGATATATGGGTTTGATATATTAATGCTAACATATCTAAAGTTATTTGCAATGAGACTAAAAATAAATGCAACCATTATTAGAGATTCTATGAACGAAAATTACGTAGATATTATTTTTCAAAATGAAATCTATCAATCAATGGAATCTGATGAATATCAGTATGATCTAGAAATGGAGTTTAATGGGCAGAAAACAACGCAAAGGCGAAGTGGAAAATTGAAGCAGAACAAGGCAAAAATATCTACAGTTTTTTTTTAATGAATTTACGTACTGATTATGTTTAGTGAATTATTTAAATTGAGTGGCTCAATATTGAAAATAAGTCATGCTACAAGACAACTGTTTGCATTGGGTGCCAGATACAATTTATTTGTTACGACTTACCAACCCAAGTAGAACAACCGGACTATTGACAACAAGCCTGCAGTTAATTTAAACTTCATTAGGCGTAATGCCTAAGTATCTCATTTGTAGTGCCTAGCAGATATGTGCCTTTTGTTTATAATATCGTTGATTTATTATGGGATATAAAAACCAGTTGTCAAAAGGGCCTAAAATGCCCGGACTGCTTATATGCATGTGTTTTGTGTTGGTGAGTTTTGTTGCCCATGCTCAGTGTGATTTTAAACCGATTGGGCATAGAGGAGGGTCTTCTTACAATTTTCCGGAGAATACACTTGTGTCCCTCGAACAAGGATTTATGGAAGATATTTACGCTGCTGAAGTTGATGTCCGTTTGACTGCAGACAGTGCCTTGGTTTTAATGCACGATTATTACGTAGATAGAACCACGAATGGTAGCGGTGAGGTAGAGTTTTTGACATTAGCTTACCTTAAAACGCTTGATGCAGGAAGTTGGAAAAGCAGCCTCTATAAAGATACTCCGGTGCCGACCTTAAAAGAGGCACTGTTACTTGCCAATAGATTTCATAAGAAACTATATCTTAATATGAAAGTATTTGCGCCCGTGGAAATAGCCAATACATTACAGGAAGCTAATCTTCCCGGCGACATAATTTTGCTTGATCCCGACGATTTGCAGAAAGTAAAAACATATCACGAAATTTTACCCAATACGCCGCTTGTTTATTTCGGAGAACTTCCTCAAAATCTAGAGGATAATCAGTTTTATTCCAATCTGAAAGATAATGGCGTGATAGCAATAGAAATACCGGCTGATTATATCTGCAACTCATCTGACTATAGCATGGAAAAATTGAGAGATATGGCTCATTCTAATTCGCTGCAATTATGGGCTTATACTGTCAATGACCCTGCTTATTTTGAATTTCTAAAAACGTTTGGTATTGATGGATTGGAAACAGATAGGCCCTCTGAGGCTTATCAGGTTTTTTGCAATAATGCCTATGGCGGTTTCTTCCCAGAAAAGCGCATTACCGGACAATGGGACTTCAACAATAGTTTACAGGGAACTATCGGGTCGAAATTGGTGCTAATAGGTGATAGCAGTACAGAGGGGCAGAAAATAGAATTTGGTTCAACCCGTTTTTTTAATCTGCCCTCTATAGATAATATCGAGGTAAATGTGGCTCGGATTCCGGCTTTTGATTCTGAACATGCGTTAAGGTTCTTTTCGAATATTGCGCCCGAAGGTATTCCAGGTGGATTGGATTGCGATAATACGTACACCTTGATTTTCGATTTGCTTAAGCCGGCAGGCAATAATCAGTATACTTCCATATTGCAAACAAGTAATAATAATAGTGACGATGCAGATTTATTTCTTTTAGGTGAAGCTAATAAATCGGGAATACAGGGTGAATATCAGGGAGGATTTGCTGATAGTACATGGGTACGGCTTATTTTGGTTTTTGATTTATACAATCAAAAACTATTGCAATATCTGAATGGAAATTATATTGGAACAGTTGAATTGGTCAATAGTATGAATGGCCGTTTTTGCCTGAACAATAACTGGGGGGTGCAATCCTCAAATTTTTTTTCGGACAATGATGGTGAAACCAACCCAGTATTTATAAGTAGCATACAGATACGTAACTACGCCATGAGTCCAGACGAGGTTTTGGGGTTGGGTAAACCAAAAGCTACGAAAATTGAACATACGATTGTGCCAAATGCAGATGTCCCCTGTCCTGTGTTTGCTAACGATATTAAACAAATCACAGATGGAAATAAAATATACCTTCATGCAGACGCGGGGGATAGGGTTAATTATAAGTGGGAGATTAAGATTGATTCCGAATGGCGCAATATTACTGACACGTTATTTAGAAATAGTGCCTCTTCAACTCTTGGCATTCTCAATTCCCCGAAACTTTCCGGGCAGTATATGTTGCGCTGCATTGCATACAACGATTGTAAAACTATTTCAAATGAGCATTTGCTTAATATGACAGAAGTTGAACAAGTGTTTGATAATCATAACGATCAGTGCCTAGTATCTCCAAATCCATCAAATGGAAGTGCTTACATAGATTTCTCAAAGTCTGCCCAGCCTTATGATATTCATATCTATACGGCAGATGGTATTGAGGCTTACAAAAAATATGCAGTTAATGAAAGATGTGAAGTGCAACTAATACCAGGTGCATATATATGCCATGTTAGGAATCGGAAACAAACTGCCGTGAAAAAGTTCTTGGTTTTCAAATGAATTTGATTGAATTTATAAAACTATCTATTGGAATGTGTTGCTAACAGGTTGTATTTGTATGAATTAAATATAGATTACGATGTGTAAAATACATCAATATAACAAATTACTAGATTATGAAAATACTTATTGCAGAAGATGAGAAGATGACTCTCAAAATGTTATCAATGAAACTACAAAAAGACGGCTATGAGGTTATTCAAGCTGAAGATGGACGCATGGCAATGGAATATCTTGAAAAAGAAGGTTGTCCGGACATGGTTATAACCGATATTATGATGCCATTTTTTTCAGGACTGGAAGTGGTTGAAAAAGTGCGCAAACAATTATTGAGTAAAATCCCAATTATAGTTCTATCTGCCATGGGGCAGGAAGAGTCTGTTTCAACGGCTTTCGCGCTAGGTGCAGATGATTATATCACAAAACCATTTAACCCCAATGAATTATCATTAAGAGTCAAAAGGTTAATTGGTGTGTAATAGTATAGCTATGATTTTTCAGATGACCCGGATTGTTTAAACAGTGAATTTATGCTCCTATTATCTCTCATCGAAAGTGATTTACAAACGAAGTTAATTGTCTTTACAATCTTATTTAGTTGTGCTGTATGCGCAATATTCTTCATGTCTCATTTTTCTTCATTGCTGATTCAAAGGCGGGAAGATGAAATTCAGAGCCTAAGAGACGATAGGGAGTCCCTGCTAGTCAGATTATTGTTTGATGATAATTCGGAAGAATCTAACGATGACATACTTGCCGGCTATAAGGAATTTGCGCCAATAGGAAACGAAAATTATTTAAGAAAGAGGAAACGTATATTACTTCGTCAACTAATGATTGATGAAATGATGAAGATGAAAAAGAATCTTTCCGGATCCGGAGTTGAAGATCTATATAAACTTTACGATAAATTGAGTTTATATGAAGATTCTTATCAGAAACTAACGAGCAAGAAATATCAGCTTATGGTGATGGGGATCAGGGAACTCTCTGAAATGAACTACAAGGCTTATTACCGCTCCATATATAGGTGTACTAATTATGCACAGGAAGATGTCCGCATAGAAGCTCAGGTTGCTATTGTAAGGCTTTTTGGAGTAAAAGGACTAAGGTTTCTTTCAAGGGTGACATATACTATTTCTGAATGGCAGCAGATGACTCTACTTCATCTGTTGAACAATATGAAAAATGAAAAACCGAAAGGTATTGGCACCTGGCTTGATTCTAAAAATGACTCGGTGATTGTTTTTTCTCTTAGATTAGCAGAAAAGTATAATTGCTTTGAGTTGGTGGGAAAAATACAGCAGTTTCTGCATCACCCTAATGATACGGTGAAGATGCAATCGGTATCCTGCATGAGAAACATCTATGATGAAGGCTCCGAACTTCAATTAATCGCATATTACCGAATTGTGGAAAAACCGGTTAGAATGGTAATAATGGACGTTTTACAATCGCTTGCATCAGAACAAAGTATTCCTTTTCTGTACCAACAACTCGTTACTGATGATGCAGAGATACGTTTTAGTGTTTTGAAAGTATTGCATAACCAATGTGATAGTGTTAATATTATTAACGCTATAGAAAATATGCCTGAAATAAAAGAGACTATAATCCGGATGTTGGAACATATTGACAGTGAAAAATAACGATATAATTAGTATACACTTATGACTTGGGAGCTTTGGTTTTTTTATTTTTTTACCTATGGCATATTGATATATTCCATTACGCTTTTAAGCACTTACATTCTGATAGGAATTTATTCGGTTTTTGAGAATATTCAACACATGAGAAAACATGGATTTACCGATTACTCCATGGTGGCGAGCTCTTCAGTTGTACCTGCAATCAGCATACTGGCCCCTGCATATAATGAAAGTGCTACTATTGTAGAAAATGTACGATCGTTATTTTCTATATACTATAATAATCTCGAACTAATAGTAATTAATGATGGGAGCAAGGATGATTCCCTGCAAAAATTAATTGATGCATACAGCTTAATAAAAGTGCCGTATTTTGTGAATGAAAGGGTTGCAACCAAACCGATAAGGGGTGTTTATAAAAGTACGAATGCCGCATATAAAAAATTGATAGTTGTAGATAAAGTCAATGGGGGTAAGGCTGATGCACTGAATGTAGGATTGAATATTGCTTCAAAAAAATATGTTACCTGTATCGATGTGGATTGTATTCTTGAGCAAGATGCACTATTGCGCATGGTAAAACCTTTTATGTCGAACCCGGATAAACATGTAATTGCTACCGGAGGTGTAATACGCGTGGCAAATTCGTGCGAAGTACAAGGAGGGAAAATAACGAAAGTGCATGTGCCTAAGGATATGCTGGCCCGAATACAAACGGTAGAGTATATCAGGGCTTTTTTATTGGGGAGGATGGCCTGGAGTAAATTAAACGGGCTGTTGATTATTTCGGGTGCTTTTGGCATGTTTGATAGAGAGGTTGCAATAACTGTAGGAGGCTATGACACCAGCACCGTAGGAGAAGATATGGAACTGGTAGTGCGTATGCGGTTATATATGGAAGATGCCAAGCTTCCTTATGCCGTGCGATATATTTCAGATCCGTTGTGTTGGACAGAGGTGCCAATCAGTTACAAGATTTTGTGGCGCCAGCGTGACAGGTGGATGCGGGGTACAGTAGAAACACTTTGGACTCACAAAAAGATGTTTTTTAATCGTAAATATGGGGTTCTTGGTTTGTTGAGCTATCCGTATTGGTTTTTCTTTGAGTTTATGGCTCCCATTATTGAGCTTTTAGGTTGGGTGTTTTTTATTGTTTATGCTATGTTAGGAATGGTAGTGTGGAAGTTTTACTTTCTCCTGCTCATTTTTATATTAAGTTTTGGGTATCTTTTTTCATCGTTCTCAATATTGATTGAAACATTTACTTTTCGACAATACAAGGAAAAACGAGATGTGCTAAAATTGGGTGCAGCAGTGTTTTTAGAGCCTTTTATTTTTCACCTGTATGTGGTTTTGGCTGCAATCAGAGGAATCTTGAAAATGCTGTTAAAAGAAACCACGGGCTGGGGCGAAATGACAAGGGGAGGTTTTGCTAAGAAAGAATCAAGTTAATGTCGTTGATAGTCAATTTGTTATTGTGGAATAAAACTAATATCATACTGATTGTCGAAATGAAACCCAATGGCAAAAAAAATCATAAAAAAGAAAAGGAAATTAAAGGCAGATTAGGTTTAATATAAATAATTAGTTTTTGTAAATTCAAACAGTTTAAAATTAGCATATTATGAAAATACTTGTTGCAGAAGACGAACTTATGACTCTCAAAATGTTATCCTTCAAATTAAAAGAGGACGGTTATGACGTAATCTTAGCTAAAGATGGTCGTGTGGCGATGGAATATCTTGAAAAAGAGGGTTGTCCTGACTTAGTAATAACGGATATTATGATGCCTTTTTTTTCGGGACATGAAATTATAAAAAAAATACGGAATGAGCTATTTAGTCAAATTCCTATTATCATTATTACAGCCATGGGACAAGCTCCTTCTGTGACAGCTGCTTTAGAATTGGGTGCCGATGATTATATAATTAAACCGTTTACCATTGATGAATTATTATTGAGGGTGAAATTGATAACACAGTTGCGATAGAATCATTCCATATCAACTTGCGCGTGGGAATATGAATAAATTTGAAAATAAGCTGATTTTAGTGATTGACGATGATCCTATGCATGTATTGTTCATCGTAAAAACACTCGAAAAATTTGGATTTAGAACCAGTACGGCCAGAAGTGGTAAGCTGGGGATAAAGTGTTTGGAAAATGAGATTCCGGCACTTATCCTTTTGGATATCGTGATGCACGAGATGGATGGATATGAAACCTGCAGAAGAATAAAAAAGGTAGAACGGTGGAAAAATATCCCCATCATTTTTCTTTCGGTCAGTGTACATACCGAACATCTGCTCGAAGGTTTTGCAGCAGGCGGAACTGATTATATTACCAAACCATTTAAGGGAGAGGAATTGAATGTCCGAATAAGAAACCACATAGAACTGGCAGAATCGCAAAGGCAATTGAAAATGTATGCAGATCACCTTCAATATGTTCGCGAAGAAGAGAGATTGCTCTTAGCCAGAGAAATACACGATGAACTGGGGCAGATGCTAATTGCCTTAAAAATAGATATGGGAATGCTGAAACAGTATGTGCTGAAACGGATTAATGAAAAATACTCGGATGAAGTATCGGGAAAGTTCGAAGGCCTTTCCGGTTTGGTCGATAATACAATTCATACAGTCCGCAAGATTATGACGGAGCTCAGATCTGATGTGCTGGATATGTTGGGATTTACTGATGCTGTAAAGCAACACCTTAAAGGTTTTCAGGACAGATACAAAATTCAATGTGAATTTGAAAACTCAGGGAATGATATTCAAATTGATTCACAACAATCGGTTGCTTTGTTCCGTATCATTCAGGAGGCGTTAAACAATGTAATCAAACATGCTAATGCCACCGAGGTTAAAATAACCGTAAAACAAAAAGAAGGTACACTTTTATTAGAAATCAAAGACAACGGGATAGGATTTAATGAACACGATAAGAAAGCCCCTGATTCATACGGTCTTATAGGAATGAAAGAACGTGTTTCTTTGTTGGATGGAGAATTTGCAATTGTGAGTGGAAAGGATATTGGAACAACCATAAGGATAACAATGCCCATGAGGGCTTAAATAATGGATAATGACAGTGAGGTTATCCATATCAATAGAAAAATCGTCGGTTTCATGAATCAATACCTCGCAGGGGTTTCATGCCCTTCAGGAATTTCATTTAAAAATATATGCGCATGAAGACATTTAATAAACAGCAGGCGGAGAACAAATCATTGCAGTACGAAATGGATGAGAGGCAGGGTTTTACCTTGATTTGCGATTCGACATTGCCTATCATCTTTCTTTCCTCTGATGGCTTTGTAACTTATGCTAATCAATCATTCGCCAAAATGGTTGGCTATTCGCAGTCTGAAATTATAAATGAAGATGTTTTTCTATTTGTCAAAACTCAGCAAAATAGTGGAAGTAAGAAAAGACTTTTTGCAGATATAATAATAAAACAGCATAACGAAGAAAATGCTATTGAAATTCAATTTCGCAAGAAGTCAGGTGAGCTAGGCTGGGTAGCTGTAGAGTCGCTTACGTATAAAAGGGGAAGTGATAATCATAACCGTGTTATTCAGTGTATATTAAGAGATGTTACGCGAGAAAAGGAGTTGCAAGCAGAATTAGATAGCTTGCACAAATCAAATCAAGAGCAGGCTACGATGTTTCGGAGTCTGATTGAAAATACAGAAGGTCATATTGTTGTTCGAAAAATTGATGATACGATTACTTGGGCAAATAGCCGTTTTCTTGAAACCTTTGGTTTCTCTTCTGAAGATATTGTCGGTAAAAAGGAATTGAACCTTTGGCCGGCAGAAGTATTAAAGAAGATACATGTTGCGACTAGAGTGGCAATACGAAATAAAGCGCGTAATACCATCGAATTGCCTGTTGAGAATAAGGGTAAGCATGTTACAGTTTTAATGACTGTATTTCCAATGTTCAACGAGTTCGGTGAGGTTGAATTTACGGGTTTACTTGCTGTAGATGTAAGCCAATTAGAACATGTAGAATTTGAATGGGAAAAGGCTTGTGCTGAAGCAGAATATAACAGGAGGCTGTTAGATGATTTTATCGATAATGCTTCGAACCCGATTTACGCCGCAGATTTTGAAAGAGGAATTACCTTGGTTAACAAAGCATTTGCTAACTTTTATGGAGTGCCGAAAGAACAACTCTATGGCAAGACTATAAAAGATTTTGAACCTTATCTGGGTAGCAATAGCGAAGCTGTCTTAGATGCCGGACTTCGGGTTGTCAATACAAAAAAAGCGGTTGAATTTGAATATTCTATGTTACACCCGCTATTAAAAAAGGAAGTTTATATAAAGAACAATAAATTTCCGCTTTTTTCTGCTGATGGACAAGTAATTGGTGTGGGTACTATTATGACCGATATAACTCCAACCATGGAACAACAGTTAGAATTGGCAACTGCTAAAACTCAGGTGGGAGAATACCAGCAGGAGGTGGAACGTCAGGCGAAACTTATGCAGTCGTTTATGGATAATGTCCCTTATTACGTAAGTATGGTAGATTTGGATGGAAACTTTCAATTTATCAATCAGTATGCATTGGACCTTTGCGGTGAAGTAAGAGAACGTGTTATCAATAAGCATTATACCGAATCTATTAAAGATGCTCGGTTTAGGAAGCAAATTGCCCATGACTTGGGATTGGTTATAAAAGAACATAAAGTTATAGAGAGAGAAGTTGTATATTCTCCCCCAGGTAAAGGTGAAAAGACATTTATTACAAATCAATTCCCGTTGTTTGACAAAGATGGATCTTTATTTGCAATTGGGATTTTTAGGGCCGATATTACTGAGCGAAAAAATGCAGAAACTGCTTTATGGCAAAGCCAACAGTTGCTCCAGTTGGTTATGGATAACATTCCACAGGCAATTTTCTGGAAAGATAGAAACCTGACTTATTTGGGCTGTAACCAATCCTTTGCCGATGACGCAGGACTTGTATCGCCAACTGAAATTGTTGGAAGAACGGATTACGATTTGCCTTGGTCTGCACAAGCCGACCTTTACTGTGCCGATGATCGACTTGTGTTGGATAGTCTCACTCCAAAATTAAATTACGAAGAGCCTCAGACCACCCCGGGCGGTGATTTGATTTGGCTGAATACTAATAAAATACCGATGTTGGATGCGGCAGGAAATGCCGTAGCTGTTCTAGGTACCTACGAAGATGTCACTGAACGCAAGCAGATAGAGCAAGAACGAGAGCAATTACTGACAGAGATAAAAAGCCAGCATGTGCTATTACGCTCAATAATTGATACTACCCCAGATTGGATTTTTATAAAAGATCTGAATCATCGCTACCTAATGACTAACCATAGTTATGCCAAGGCCTTGCATCTGTCTCCTTCCGATTTTATGGGTAAAGATGACTTGGAGTTGGGCTTCCCGGAAGAATTGGTTAAAGGTAACCCCGAGAAAGGTATCCGGGGATTTTGGACTGATGACCAATTGGTTATAAGTAGTGGGGAGGTGCAGATTTATCCTGATGATCCTGCCACTATAGATGGGGTGGTGCACACCTTTCATACCGTAAAAAGCCCACTGAAGGATGCAAGCGGACAAGTATGGGGGGTGCTGGCTTTTGCACGTGATATAACTAAAGATAAACAGCAACAAGATGCTATTCGCCAAGCTAAGGAGAAATTTCAGACGCTTTACAATTTTACTCCTGCCATGCTTTATTCAATAGACAAAGAGGGTAAATTAATTAGTGTCAGCGATTATTGGTTAGAAGTAATGGGGTATACCCGGGAAGAGGTGATAGGACGAAAATCATGTGATTTTTTGACAGACGAATCGAGTAAATATGCCAATGAAGTAGTGTTGCCACTCTTTTTCAAAACAGGGAGCTGTAACGCTATTGAATATCAATATGTCAAAAAAAATGGAGAGATCATCGAGTGTTTATTATCCGCAACTTCTGAAAGGGATGCTGATGGGCATGTGGTTAGTTCGCTAGCTGTAATAACAGACATTACCATACGTAAAAACGCGGAAATTGCTTTACACGAAAGCGAAGAGCGTTTTCGAATGTTGGCAGAAAATTCAATCGATGTAATCTGGAAAATGTCGCTGGACGGGCATTTCACGTATGTCAGCCCATCTGTTTTCCAACTGCGCGGTTACACATCGGAAGAAGTTTTACAACAAACCCTGCAAGAAGTAATCTGTCCCGGTTCTATCTCAGTCGTTCAGAATTTATTGTCCATGGCATTATCCGATACTAATGTTGCCAGTCAAAATCAGGACGAATATTATCAGATAGAACAACCATGCAAGGATGGTACAACAGTCTGGACAGAGGTATCTGCAAAGTTGCTGTATGATAATGACAGTCGTCCTGTTGAAGTTTTTGGACTGTCTCGTGACATTACCGAACGTATACGGATAGAACAGGAGCGAGAGCAATTATTGGCCGCGACACAAAAGCAGCAAGCCCTGTTGCGCACGATAATGGATTGTGCTCCTGATTTTATTTCTATTAAGGATATGGAACACCGATACGTGATGGCAAACCAAAGCTTTGCGAAGACCTTGCATATATCTCCTGAAGATTTTATAGGTAAAGACGATTTGGAATTGGGCTTTCCCGAAGAATTGGTTAAAGGCAACCCGGAGAAGGGTATTACAGGCTTTTGGGCAGATAACCTTCTTATTATCGAAAGTGGAGAGGTGCAGGTTCTTCCTTATGAACCGGTTGCTGTTGACGGGGAGATACATACTTTCCATACCACTAAAACCCCCTTGAAGGATGCCGACGGACAGGTATGGGGTGTGCTGACTTTTTCCAGGGATATAACTATCGAAATTCAGAATGTAGAAGATCTCCGTCAAAGTAAAGAGCACTTTAAAGCATTATATAACTCCACCCCAGCAATGCTTTACTCCATTGACGAAGAGGGCGAAGTGATTACTGTCAGCGATTATTGGTTGAAGGTAATGGGGTATGATAGGGAAGAGGTGTTGGGACAAAAATTGTCTTGTTTTGTAACAACAGAATCCCTTCAATATTCAAGAGAAGTTGTATGGCCGCTATTTGTAAAAAATGGCGCTTGTTTTAACGAGGAATTCAAGTTTGTAAAAAGAAATGGAGAGATTATTATTTGTCTTTTGTCAGCTGTTGCCGAAATGGATACCGATGGACAACTAGTCAGTTCGCTGGAAGTTCTGGTAGATATTACCGAATTGAGAAAAAAGGAAGTGGAAATCGCTGATTCGAAGCGTTTGTTGAATGATTTTGTAGCCAACTTACCTTATTCTGCAATGGTATTGGATTTGGAGGAACATTATGTGATGCTGAACAATAAAACTGCAGGGCTCTATGGAGTCACAACAGAAGAATTGATAGGTTTAAATTACCACGATTTAATAACTATTCCTGAAAATGCAAAGCATCTTGACGAAATTTACACCTTTGTTTTAAAACAACAAAAACCAATTCAACTTACCTGGCCGCTACAACTTCCATATGGTATAATTAGAACTGTGCTGTCATATACATTCCCTATTTACAATTCTAATAACGAATTGACTCACATAGGATCTATTGTTAATGATATTTCAGAGCAAGTCAAAAGAGAACAGGAACTGGTAGAGTCTAAGCTGGAGAGTGAGTTGAACAGGAAACTTTTACAGGATTTTTTAGATCAAATCCCTTATTCTATATGTATGCTTGATTTGAAAGAGCGGGTTTTGATTGCAAATCAAGCTTTTGCAAACCTCAATTTTACAACCAAACAAGAGTTACTGGGAAAAGACCAAAACGAGTATATACACTCACCAGAATTGCAACGGCAAGCCGGCGAAAGCAATGCCTATGTTATAAATAATCAAAAGTTGATTCGTATTCAGGAATCGGGGATGACTCCACACGGTGAAGAATATACTCTCACAACCATTAAATTCCCTCTTTATAATTCAAGCAATGAGTTTTCTTATATCGGAGTTATTCTTAATGATATTACAGAACAAGTCAGAAGAGAACAGGAGCTGATAGAGTCAAAACGGGTAAGCGAGTTAAACAGAAAACTTTTGCAGGACTTTTTAGATCAAATCCCCTATTTTATATGTATGCTCGACTTAGAAGAAAGGGTTGTGATGGTGAATAGTATTTATGGAAGTAACATGGGTCTTTCACCACAAGATATGATTGGCAAAAACCACAGCGAGTTTCTGGACAATTTCGAATTGTTAAATCAAATTCAAAAGAGTAATCGATATGTTATTAAGAATAAACAATTGTATAAACTTGAGGAAAGTATTTTTTTACCTAATGGTAAAAAAAATACGCTTTCAACCATAAAGTTTCCAATATTTGATAACAACGGTGAGCTTTCCTATATTGGGGTTATTTTAAGTGATATTACAGCGCAAATCAGGAGAGAGGAGGAGTTGATAGCAGCGCAACAAGCAAGTGAAACAAGCAAACAATTATTGAAAAGTTTCATGGACAATGCTAGTGCAGCAATGTTTGCGAAAGACGAAAATGGTTCATATATTTTATTAAACAAGAAAAAAGAAGAATATATTCAATTATCAAACAAATTAGTTGAGTTAAATCCAGAACGTACATCTGGAGAACTTTACTATTCAGATCATTCAAGAATGGATGACACTCAAGTAATTGCTTTGAATAAACCTATGAAATTTCATGATAAGATATTATTTGAAGATGACACTGTGCTATATACGGAGACTTTGAAATTTCCTATTTATGACAAGAATGACAAATTAATAGGTGTTGGAGGTATAACAACAGATATTACAGATGCTGTAATGCGAGAAAATGAACTGAAAGAAGCACAGCAAGCAAGCGAATCAAGTAAACAATTATTACAAGGTTTTATGGATAATGCCGCCATGGCTATGTTTGCCAAAGATGGGAATGGTAGATATTTGTTAGCAAACAAAAAAAAGGAAGAGTATATGGATTTGAAACTACCATTGGTAGGGCATACAGAGAGAGAAGCCTTGAAAGACGATCCGATTATTGATTCATTTATGAGAGAAGATGTTGAAGTGATTGCAAAAGGTGAACCAATGGAGTTCTATGATAGCAAAGAAAATGAAGAAGGGAAAATAGAGTATTATAAAACGATGAAATTTCCAATTTATAACTCAATAAAGAAGCTGATTGCTGTTGGAGGTATAACGTATAATATTAGTGAAACGGTAGAACGAGAGATAGCCCTTGAGGATGCAAAACAAAAAGCAGAAAATGCCGCTAGCTCTCAGGAGCGTTTTCTGGCATCCATGAGCCATGATATGCGCACTCCACTCAACGGAGTTGTAGGGATGATTAACTTGCTGGAACAAACCTTATTATCTGCCGAACAGAAAGAGTATATGGAGGCAATGAAGGTGTCCTCATACAATCTTCGGATTTTAATTAACGATATTCTTGATGTTTCAAAAATTCAGGCAGGAAAACTCAATATCGAATGTGTACTGTTTGACCTGAATGAAATTCTTGTTTCAGTGAACAATGTTTTTACACATGAAGCCAGCAGGAAAGGAGTGATTTTTTCGATTGAACTGCAACCCGATACTCCGGTCATGTTAGAAGGAGATCCATCCCGTTTGAACCAGATATTGAATAATTTGATAGGGAATGCATTAAAATTTACTGCAGAAGGATTTGTTAAGTTGAAGTTGCTATATGAGAATTTAGCGGACGATAAAGTCAATATTGAGTTTGTAATAGAAGATTCCGGAATCGGAATAAGTGAAGAAGGGTTGGACAAATTATTTCAACCTTTTGTGCAGGCGAGCTCTGATACCACTCGAAAATTCGGAGGGTCGGGCTTGGGGCTGTCAATATGTAAGAGCTTGGTTGAATTACAGCAAGGAGAGATAGGGGTGAGTAGCACACTTGGGAAGGGTAGCATTTTCCACTTTAGCATACCTTACATAAAAGCAAAACAATCAGAAATAGAACAAGTAAAACAGCAAAACAATGTGAGCGAATCCGTATCCATTCAGCCTTTACCTCCAATGCGTTGCCTTGTTTTTGAAGATAATTTGATTAACCAGAAGGTGGCATTTCATACCCTTAAAAAAGTGGGTATCACAGCAGATATGGCCAGTAATGGGAAAGTCGGTGTCGATATTTTGAAAAAGAATGCTGCCTTGTATGACTTTGTGCTAATGGATATACAAATGCCCGAAATGGATGGTTATGAGGCAACCAGTGTAATACGAAACGAACTGGGTTTAAAAATACCTATTATTGCTATGACCGCTTCTGCCTTAAAAGGGGAAAGGGAACATTGCACGGAGGCCGGAATGAATGACTTTGTGCCGAAACCCTTTGTGATAGATGAGTTATTGTATGTCATCAGAAAACTGGTTAAAACACCTCTTGCAGAAGAAACCATATCGCAACTTTCAATCGAAGATACCGTTAAAATAGAAAAGGATGCAATAGAACAGCAACCAGAGTTTGGAGATGAGCCACTGTACGACATGTCGAACGTTCTGGAAATGGACGATGTTGATTTTACGCTGGAAATATTGAATATGTTTTTGGATACGGTTCCGAAAGCATTAGAGGAATTAAAAACAGGTATTGCTCAGGCTACAGATTGGGATACGGTAACTAAAGTTGCCCATAAATTGAAAGGGGGTGTAGGTGTACTGCAAATGAGCGAAATGATTAAGCAACTTTCTACCATTGAAATAAATGCAAGAAGCCGGGAAAATCTTGATCAACTGCCGGAAGCACTGGACATTTGTAACCGAATTTACGATGCCGTGAAAGATGAAATCACAAAACTCAGGGATGAAACTATGACTAAAATGTGAGAGTGCCGAAAATAGAATTAACTTGTTATGGAAAAAGATAAATTAAAAATAGAGAAAGCAATAGGAGAAGTTGATAACAATATCATAGCAACCGATGACAAATTATCCAATGTAATCTGGACTCGTCCATTGACTAATGGTCAACCATTGTTTTCGCCTTACTATGTTGGTGATTGTGTAAATCCCGATAGAAGCTGTTTTTTTAGATTCGTTATAGCAATAGCTGTATGGGAGAAGTCTGAAGTCGGTTTTGGTCAGGCAAGTGATGGCATAACAGGCTGGAATTGGGATGAAGCGGCTCCGTATCAAACAGTAGGTAGATTAAATATAATTGTACGGAGTGATATTTCAAACATTCAATTTTTCCATCCAGGAAATTGGTATGTTTGTGGTAGGGTGCGTGAAAGTGTTGATAGTCCGTTTAGTTATACAGTTCGCGATAAATGGTCGAATAATCAAGTATTTTCAACTGCCAATTGTTCTAGCTTTATTGTTCAAGCACTGAATAATCCGACAGCACAGTCGGCTTCAGCTTTTGGTACAACCATTACATTGAACTGGATACCTGAAGCATTATCTCAAAATCACAATGTGCTAGTCGTGCGTTATATATCAGAATCAGAAATTAGGACTCCAGAAAATGGTAGCGTTTATACAGCTGGTGATAGAATTGGTAGCGGCATAGTTGTTTATAACGGAATGCCGGCAACTGGTATTACAGACAACAATTTGGATTACGATACAGACTACACCTACTATTTTTATTCTCAAAATAACAACTGTTATAGTTCCGGTGTTTTCGCTACTACAAGAACAGAACCTACATCTGCTATCGGTGTAACACCTCCAAATGGAGTTTTTACTTCGGCAGTTGGAACTGAGTCGGGTGTGCAAGCCTTTGTAATCAGCGTCAATAATTTGTCGATTGAAATCACAGCCACTGCACCTGCCAATTATCTGCTAAGTTTAGATGGAATTGTTTGGGGTGATACAGCCTCTATTGATTCAATTGGTGGGGCATTATATGTTAAGTATATACCCACTACTGTTGAAACAAATCAAACAGCCATCATTACACTTTCCTCGGCAGGAACATCTGATCGTGAAATTCCAGTAACCGGATCAACCTATGCTCCAACAGAAGTAGTGGTGAGTGCACAAACCTTTACCGGAGATGACGACAATGTCACCCCGAAAGACAATAGGTTTTGGGCTATGCTGAAACATTTTTCGTCTTATGCTACTATCTTGTTAGTATTTATTTTATTACTACGCATTTACGAATTGTTCATCAATCAAATGGATAGAAACATTAAGTCTTATCTTGTTGGCTTTATTAGTACAGCTCTGATGTCAGATTTGCTTTTCTTTTGCATGGTTGCCGGTTATTTGTTCGCATTCACAAGGATAATCTCTATTGTTTCCCGAAAAGCATCTCATGTTTTGTTGACAGTTTTATCAGCTATTATCGCAATTGGGCATCTCATGCTGATAAAATATTTTTCTGTGGCTCTTAATCCTTTGGGAGGCGATGTGTTTCAATACTCAATGGCAGAAATTAAGCAAACTGTAGGGGCGACTGCTAATTCTACCCTGATACTGACTCTTTGCAGTGTGGTAGTGGTCTTCATGCTGGCTTTTGTCTTTTTACCCCGGTTTATAAAAGTGAATAAAGCTGTGGGAGTGACATTCCTTGTCCTTAGTTTGCTGGGTGTGATGTCAAGTTTTAATGAAATCTCATTGTCTCCAAAATTCGGATCTGAGTATAACAATAACTTGGTGTTGAATAAATCGACATATTTCTACAAGGCTGTATGGCAATATTACTTTCCTCAACCTGAACGGGATATTTTTGACGAAATGTCTGAAATGTTTGCTGATAATTTGGTTGGAACTAGTCATGAAAGTGGGTGCGTTAATGATTTCACGTTTAAAGATGATGCAAATTACCCTTTTCTTCATGCTGATAGTACGAAGGATGTATTATCTCCTTTTTTTAATAGCGGAAACAAGGCTCCCAATATTGTTTTTGTTGTTGTGGAAGGGCTGGGCAGAGCTTTTAGTAATGAAAATGCATATCTGGGTAGTTTTACACCATTTATTGATTCATTGTCGCAGCATAGTCTTTACTGGGAAAATTGCCTGAGTAGTGCAGGACGAACTTTTGAGGTTTTTCCATCTGTTTTGGGTTCACTGCCCTACGGTCAACATGGTTTTGCAGAACTAGGAGAGCAAATGCCTTCACACTTGAGTCTTATTAGTATATTGGCTGACAATGGTTATAATTCATCTTTCTTTTACGGCGGTGATTCAAAGTTTGATAATATGAAACTTTTTATGGAGTGGCAAAATGTCAATCATATTTATGATGAAACCACTTATGACCATTCCTACCAAAAACTGCCGGTAAATTCCCAAGGGTTTACCTGGGGATACGGTGATTCTGAATTATTCAGAAGGTATTTGGCTGAGCTTGATAAGCAGCCAGATAATCTACTTCAGGTCAATGCTTTGCTAACAGTTTCCACACACAGCCCTTTCAAGTTAAACGATCAGAATAAATATGATGCATTGTTTGAAAAAAGAATGCGAGATCTGAAATTTGATGCAATAACCATGAACCAGCATAGGGAATACAAACCACAGTACGCCTCTATCTTGTATATGGATGATGCGATGCGCCATTTCTTTAAATCTTATGCATTACGTCCGTCCTTTAAAAATACTATTTTCATCATTACCGGTGACCATCGAATGCCAGACATTCCAATGAGTACAAAAATTGACCGCTACCATGTACCATTGGTTATATATAGCCCTATGCTGAGACGGACTGCACAATTTTCGGCCGTGGTGTCGCATCTGGATATTACGCCTAGCCTGTTGGCCTATGTAAAGAGCCAATATCACATCAAAACACCGTCATTGGTTACATGGATAGGTGCTGGATTAGATACGGTTCGTTATTTTAGAAATAATAGCAATTATCCGTTAATGCCGACAAAGCAAGGTGTAAGTGAATATTTGTCAGGCAACTATATGATAAGTGGCAATGATGTGTTTCAATTATTGGCTAATATGGGATTTGATCCTGTAGGTATTGATGATAAAGAACGAACTAAAATCATGTTGCTGCTGAATAAATTTATACAGCGAAATGATAAAATGATAACAAAGAGAAAGATGTTACCAGACAGTATTTTGACTAAATACAGTGTGAAGTAACTTTCAGCTCTTACTTTTTCCAATCATGGATAATGACAAACTCAATCCGATTAATTTATGAGAATATTAATTAATAGTACATACAAAAAAAGTCTCTTAATATTATTTTTTACACTGCTTAGCTTGTGTACTTTTTCAACGTTTGCACAAGAGAGCCTCAGTTCCGATTCGTTATTTCGGTTGGCCCGAGAAGCTGCATTTGATAAAAAAAACTATCCATTGGCAGTGCAGTTTTGTCAGCGTGCATTAAAGAAAAGCCCGGATTACAATGATATAAGGGTGTTTCTTGGACGAATTTATACCTGGACAGATAAATTAGATAGTGCCAGAACAGAGTTTTTGTTCGTACTAAAACAAGAACCCGGGTTTGAAGATGCTTCGGCGGCTATAACAGACCTTGAGTATTGGAATGACAATTCCACTGCTGCTTTGGGATATTGTAATCAGGGTTTGCAATATCATCCTGACTCAAAAGAATTATTGCTTAAGAAAATAAAAATACTAAAATCGGAGAAAAAATATATAGATGCTTATCAGATAGCAGAACTGATTTTGCAAAAAGATCCGTCGAATGTAACAGTCAGAGAATTGATGCTTGATGTAAAAGATGCATCTTCGCTTAATAAAGCAAGTGTGGGGTATGATTTTATGTGGTTTGATGGCGGTTATGGCAATTATTTGCATAAATCCCCATGGCAGATTATAAATGTTGAATACGCACGATATACCCAGATGGGATCAATAAACGGGCGTGTGAATTATGGAACTCGTTTTGGAAACAGAGCATTACAGGCAGAAATCGATGCATATCCCCGAATTTTCAAAGGGTTGTATGCATATACTAATATTGGAATTTCTGATACTTCTTCAGTATTTCCTCATTTTCGTGCAGGTCTTTCGCTATATGCAACATTGCCCAGAAGCTTTGAAGCAGAAATTGGTTTCAGGTATTTGCAGTTTAGCAATTCTACATGGATATATGTAGGAAGTCTCTCAAAATACTATAAAAATTTTTGGTTTAGCGCTAGGGTTACATTGGTGCCCGGGATAAATAATATCTCACATTCATATACAGCTATAACTCGTTATTACCTTGGGGGTGCTGATGATTACCTGAGCGTAAGTTTAAATTATGGAATTTCTCCGGATGATGCAAATGCGGCTCTTGCTTATAATAATGCTTTCTATAAACTACTTTCAAAAGGGATTTCTCTTGGGTATAAACGCACTATAAAAAAAATGAACATCGTATCTATTTCAACCTCTTTGTATAATCAGGAATATAAAGTCGGACAAATAGGGAATCAAATTGGTGTGTCTGTCTCGTATCAAAGGCGGTTTTAAATTCTGAAATATGCAAAAATTACGAAAATGGACTATCATCTTTTTTCTGTTGTCACCAATAATGCTACTTGTGGGGATGAGAGTTGCCTGGTGGTTTGTACCAAAGAAACCATTGGTAGTACTTGCCATGGATAAAACTGGTTTGACTCCTGATGGACAAGAACAGCAACCTCTGTTTTGGGTATTGAAACATGACAGGTACATTCGGAAAAACGGACTGTTGTACGATGGACGAAAAGATTATTTAGGACTTTTTCCATTAAAAAACAAACAATATGGAGTTAAGGATTTCCAGAATATGTCTGAAAAAGATATTCAATATATAGAGTCAAATATCGATGTTGCATATTATATTGGCACTTCCGGAGTCTCATCCGATTTGGCCAAACGTTCAGGCTTTGCCCAGAGAGGGATGACTGACAAAGATATGAGTTTTTTAAAGGAAATGAAGAAAGGCAGAAAGCTTGTTTTTGCCGAGTTTAATGTAATTGCTTCGCCCACTAAAGAAAAAGTGAGACGCGAATTTGAAAATGAATTTGGAATACGTTGGAGTGGATGGATTGGCCGGTACTTTGCTTCGTTGGATTCAACTAGTTCCGAATTGCCACGCTGGCTGATAAAGAACTATATGAAGCAACATGATGGGCAATGGGATTTCAACCACTCAGGGATTGTATTTGCACATGAGAATGGAGCGATAGAAGTGTTGGATGAAAAAACAGACTTAAATGAACCTAAGCCGCTTATACACACCTTTGCCTATGGTATTAACCACTTGGGAATGATAAAACAAATACCTTATACAGGATGGTTCGATATTGTTCAAATGACTGATTCTACGAATCATGCTATTTCGGCGTATGAGTTGAGGGTTAATGACGGAGGGCGTAAACTTTTGAAAAAAAGTGGAATTCCTGTTGTATTTCCTGCGGTCATCATGCATAAAGCCAAGGATTTTGAGTTTTACTATTTTTGCGGCAATTTTTCAGACGACAAAATTCCCTCAAATTCTTCGTATTTTATAGGAGGGCAACATCTGGCTCTTATGCTGGATGGTAGTTCCGAGAATCAGTTTTTCTACAATTTTTTTCGTCCAATGCTCTCTTCAATTTTAAAACAATACTATAAAGAATACTCCCAAATGAAAAAAAATTAGGTGCAGGTATTATTAGTAGTGTGTTTATTTATGTAAATGTCTTGGGCGGCGATGAGGAGATGAAATAACAAGTAAAGAAACAACAACATACATCATAAAATAAATGAAATTATGAATTCAAATACACCTGCTAAAAATCGTATTGGCACATCTGCCGGTCTCCTACTAACCAGTATTGAAATTATTGATGTTCAACATTTATACGTAACAGAACTATTTCAAAATTTGCTTGAATTGAAAACTACTAACGTTGAATTTGAAGTAGTTTCAAACAAGCTGGATGAACTTGCTGAGTACATGAATTTTCATTTTAATACCGAGGAAAACTTGATGAGATGTGCAGGGGTGGATGGTCTTGAACAGCATATACAACATCATGATTTATTTAGGAATAAATTTGATGAATTCAGGAAGCTGATTAAGACTCAGAATCAGTTCTTGAAAAAATTAAATTTTGAATTATTACTTACGTTTTTAAGGAATTGGTTTGTTGCCCATACTCGGAAATTTGATTTGCTGTATATCGTATCTGTGCAACAGTACCTTTCTACGAATGAACTCAATGAAGTTATTCATAATGATTAATTGACTTATATTAGTTTTTAAGTAATGTTTTTTTAGAAAAGAAATTGTTATTTTGGAATATATGATTGAAAATTTATCAAGCACATATTCTTTTAGCTTTTGTCATTACACGTTGATATTGGTTGAGCTAAAATAGCTGATTGACGATAATAGATTATTGTTATTTAGGTATTTGGATTTGATAGCTTCTCAGAAATAAATCTTCTTGGTGTATGTTGCGCTATTCAGCAATATATGTTTGAGAAAAAAGCATATACAAAAATCACTATAATATGAAAACACTACATTTTTCAAAGTTTGCTTATATAGCAACCATTTGTTTTTTTTTAAGTATGACTATGTTGTACGCTCAAGCTCCAGGCATTAGCTTTACATCACTCCAGATTAATAACCATACGCTGGGACATGTCATAGCCCCTACTAATACAGGAGGAGAGGTGTCGGTACTAATGCCGGCTATGGTAAATACTCTGGCAGGCAGTACTAGATCCGGCTCTACCGATGCAACGGGTACATCGGCCAGTTTTTTCAGACCGTATGATGTGACTACAGATGGATTCGGGAATCTATATGTGGCGGATTATTCGAATAACAAAATCCGGAAGATTGTAATTGCCACAGGTGTGGTTAGTACCTTTGCAGGTTCGGGGGACGATGATTCTGTCGACAATGCAGTAGGTACATTAGCTCAATTTAGTGGTCCGGGTGGTATCTGTTATTATGCCGGGAATTTATATGTATCTGAGACAAATGGTAGCAAAATACGAAAAATTGATGTTTCCACAGGTGCAGTGAGCACTTTAGCTGGGGGTACAATGGGATTTTCAGATAATGCTATCGGTACATTGGCTAAATTCAGTGCTCCTTTCGGCATAACTTCTGATGGATCCGGTAATCTATATGTAGCAGATATGAGCAACCACAGAATCCGGAAAATCAACATTTCCACTACTGCAGTAAGTACCATAGCTGGAGGCGCTGACGGTTATGTCGATGCTACCAAAGGTACTTCTGCTAGGTTTAGAGATCCTTGGGGAATAACGTACGATGGTATTGGCAATTTATACGTAGCGGATAATTCGAATAACAGAATCCGGAAAATCAACATTTCCACCACAGCGGTTACCACTGTGGCTGGGAATGGCACAATAAATTACAAATCGATAGATGGCAACGGAATTGCAGCCAGTTTTTATAGCCCCGTTGGAGTTTCGTGTGATGGAGCGGGCAGTTTGTATGTATCCGACTATACTTGCATTCGGAAAATTGTTGTTGCTACAGGAGATGTTACCACGTTGACTGGTAATACTTGTTCAAACGGGTCTTCAAATGGGGATATTAAGATCGCTACTTATAACAGACCAATAGGTATGACGTGTGTTGGTGTAGATAAAATATTTGTAACCGAGTATAATAATCATATGATACGTTTGATATCGTTATAGGGATATACTATTAGCCCGAATTCATCTTGTGGGTTAACTTTCGACTGCACTAATGGTGTCAACAGCGGCTCACTCACCTTGGTGACTATCAAGTCAACTCAATGAGATATGTTGATAATACTGATTTGAGATTCCAGACCGGAGCGGATACAGTGTATAGACACACTTTTACGCATACCAATAGAGCAAATATTTATAACAAACTATATTTGTTTGATTATGTGACAGATCCTTAGAGGCTATAGAAATATGGTGTTCATTGCAATAAGAGGACAAGCTTTTCTAATTGCACTTCAATCTTTTATACAAAAGTATGGTTCAGTTTTTCAACTGAACGGTACTATGTGTACTAGCACAATTACAGAGTACACAACTTTGAATAACAAATAATATTAATGCGAGAGAAACAACTGCTAAATGCTAAAATATATGCTTATATTACCGATATAACTCCGAGTGGGTCAACTTATACATTTAATACTTAGGTAACAACTCTGTTGAATAGATTCAAGATTATTGCAAGTTTAGGAATCAATACTGAAAATAAGGACTCTTGAACTAATTTATTGAGAATTTACAATTTAAAACAAACAATTTTTGTAAATAATAGAAGTAGCCTTACTGGTGAATTAATGATTTCTGATGTAATGGGGAGGGCTATTCAAAATTATCTCAGCTCATAGCTAAATTACGATTACAACAAGCTTGTCAACGAGTGTATGCGTGCTGAAAGTATTTGCGGCAAAAGGGAAAATTGCTAAATAAATCATCACTCAGTCGAAATAATTCTTGTTGTAAAATTGTTTGTTAAAAACCGTTTGACTCGATACAAGAATCTGTCACTGGTTCAATATCTAACCGTCAGAATAATGGAAATAGTAGTTTGTCTGATGGAGATAATATTGTAAGTACAGCTCGAGGTAAATACCAATTTCTGAACTATAATGGACGATTTTAGATAAAGTGAAACTCAGGAAAATCTTTTCTTTTCTATTGCTTATTACTGCAATTCAGCTTTCACTCAAAGCTCAACAGGTAAATACCAACTATTTTATGAAAGATATTCCTGTTCGGCATTATCTAAATCCATCATTTCAACCTGTAAATGATTTTTATATTGGCTTGCCTGTTATCGGTTTTAGCCAGTTTGGTGTCGGGAATAATTCACTTGTATTGAAGGATGTGATATACAAAATGCATGGAGAAAATATTTCTTTCTTAAATCCACATGGGAATGTTGAATTGTTTTATAACACTTTGAAATCGAATACTGTAATTGGTGCTTGTATACAAACAAATCTCATTTCCGTTGGTTTTAGGCGAGAAAAAACGTACTGGACTTTTTCTCTTTCCGACAAAATAGATGGAATGGTTTGTTTGCCTAAAGATCTTTTTAAATTTGCGTTATTCGGAACTCCTGATGTAGAATCGAACTTATATGATTTTGCCGGTCTTCAGGCGGATATTTCTGTGTATGCCGAAGCTGCATTGGGGTGTTCCAAAATGATTTACGATAAATGGTCATTGGGCGGAAAACTCAAGCTATTATTAGGTTCTGCCAACTTTTCTAATGTAAATAATCAGATGGACCTTTATGCCGGAATTGATAAATGGTCAATAAAAGGTGGCGGGTCGTTGAATTTTGCTAGTCCGCTTCCGCTTCGTATTGGCGACAATTTTAGCTCATTTTCATATCTTGCTCCCGTGTCTGTTATTGATTGGCTTAAGCCGGTGGGAGTAGGAGCCGGGGTTGATTTTGGAACAGAGTACCACTTGAATAAGCATGTTCGGTTTTCCGGATCGATTACTGATTTAGGTTTTATACATTGGGCAAGGAACGTATATAATTATCAATATGGTATTGATTTTACATTCAAAGGTATTAAACTATCTAGCACATCAATCACTACTTATAAAGATATATTTAATGGAGTAATCCCCACTGTATTGGTTGATTCGCTTACGAATGCTTTAGAATCATCAACTTCATCCAACCTTTCCGATAAAAGGTATACGACAGGAACTATTGCCAAACTAAATTTAGGTATTGAATATAGCTTGTCTGATGATAGGATCAGTTTTGGTGTCCTGTCGCGATCTCAATTCTTTAAAACTGCCAGAACAGGAGAAATTACAGCTTCGGTAAATGGTAGGCCAAATGCTTGGTTGAATGCCACGTTGAGTTATTCGGTTTTCAATGGTCGAATGAGTTGTTTCGGCGCAGGTCTTGGGGTAAAAACCGGTTTTGTCCACTGGTTTTTTGCCGCTGATTATTTTCCATTTCAGAAAGCCACTTTTGCACTTTCCGATTTAGGGCTTAGCAGGCTCAATAGAAAGGTTTCAGTTCCATACAATTCTACAAGTTTCAATTTGTCAGCAGGTGTAAATCTGGTCTTTTCGGGAGTTAAAGCTAAAGGGCTCCATTCAAAGAAGCCAAAACAAGATTGCCATTGCAATTGGAAGTGAATTATGAAAATAAAGTCGTCAAAAATAGAATTGTGCTATTTATTCCAATAAGAGTTTTATTAAGATGCACGTAATAGATTTGTAGCATCAAGGCTGACGCATTAAAATAATAACCCACTTTGCAGCAAATCAGATTTAAATTATTGTTATGCAATTATTTGAGACTCTCTGAGTTCAGATTTGAGCACTACAGATTTTTTCTTTACGAAGGGTGCATATTCACTCCGCCCTCTGTGTATACCCTTTTTTTTTGAATTGATGCCTGATGGTGCTTACTACCCAATAAGCCAATAATACTAAATGTAAATGACCTATAGTGTTTTCGTCTTTTTTGTGATAAATGTGACGTAAATCAAGTCCAGTTTTCAAAACAAGGAATAAGACTTCAATTTCTCGTGTTGTAATGTAATGTTGCCTCGGAAGTTTCTTGGACTCTCTCCCCAAAGTAATGAATAGTAAATGTACACTGTTATAGATGTTTAGACCCAAAGGCGGGTTTTAATGCCCGTTTAATGGAGGTGCTATTTCATATTTAATCTTTTAGAAGTAATAGGCTGCAAGATGGATTAAACCCCAAACAATAAACAATACTTCTTGACATTAGTCAAGAAACAATTGGAATTAATGTGTAATTATTAACCTTAATTTGTAAGTTGTAATTGAATAACAATGCTTGTGTGTTATTTAACAGTCATGTGCGCATGATTTATGTCTTAAGGCTAATCAGATGTGTCTGTTTAATCGATTGGTGTCTAGTTGGATATATTGTTTTTTAGCCGGTTGCGATGAGAATTCTAATTTTTAATGAATAATCACTAATCTGATATGCAGTGGTAGAAGTTTAGAATTATATTTTGCTATCATTTAGAAAGTTGTTTGACTTGTGGTTTTGATTTTTTTCCAATTTAATTATCAATATTTAAATATTAACAATTATAGAATTACAATTATGGAATCATTTAAATCACTTTTTCTTATACTGATCATTTCAGTATTAGCCAGTTTCAAAACAATGGCGCAAAGTCCAGGTGGTGATCCTCCTTCTCCTTTTAATGTTACAGGGTCTGGAGCTTACGTTTCGGGAGGCTTAGGATTACCTGTTGGACTTGATGGTTCCGAAGTTGGAGTTACTTATACATTGTATAAAGGGACAGTTGCTCAAACACCAGCAGTAAATGGTACTGGTTCTCCAATATCGTTCGGAAATTATTTGACTGGTACATATACAGTGGTGGGTACAAGTCAAAATGGTTTGGGTACAACAGATATGTTGGGAAGTGCAGTGATTACTGTAACTACCCTAAAAGATCTTGCAGTTAAGATCTATTTGGAGGGCTTGTGGAATGGAACAAACATGAACAAATGTAAAAAATGGGATGATGGCTTAGCTGATTTTGTTGATGCATTTAGTGGTAACGTTGTAGATACTATTAGCGTAGAGCTTCATGATGCGGCTACATACAGCACTATTGCCTATCAGTTTCATTCGTTGGAATTAAATCAAGATGGGACGGTAATAAGTGCCGGAAAATCATATGTCGAAATCCCGTCATCTATAACAGGAAGCTATTACATAACTATTAAAACCCGAAACCACTTGGAAACCACAAGTGCTAACCCAGTTTCATTTGACAATAGCTCTATTGATTACAATTTCACGGATGCTTCCGAAAAAGCATATGTTGATCCAAATGCTCCATTTACTTCAATGAAAAATCTTAATGATAAATGGTGTTTGTACGCAGGTGATGTTCTTCCTTCAGCGGATTATCCACAAATAGATTCAAATGATATGATGACAGTGAGATATAATTATTCAGATGATACTACATTTTTTGGTTATTCCCTATACGATTTGAATGGAGATGGTTATGTTGATTCATTTGATTTAATGTTAGCTAGCCAAAATAATAATTTGGGTATTTACTTCTTTAAAGAATAAATAGTTGTGCTTAAATTTTTTCACCCTCAACTTTCTTGAAAGCAATGAGTATGCATTAGATGTTTGAAATGTCTAATTAAGTATTTGAGTTTGATTTATATGATATTATATTAATACTAGTAAGTATGAAAACAAAAAAACACTTTTTTCTTAAATCCTTGCTTATCGCTTTTTCAGCTTTGTTTCTGTGCGGGCATGCTTTACAAGCGCAGACGTTTGATACGTCTATAAAGGTTAATTTCTCGGATTTTGCCCTTAGTACGGATAGAAAGACAATCTCGTACGTTGTGTATGTGCAAGATATTGATCCCAACTATGTTTGTGGGGCAATGTATTATACTATTCGAGCAAAGATTCCGAGTAGCTTCGTAACTTCTCCTACAGTTAGTGTTTCTGAGGCTGATCCCATTTTGGGTGCAGGGAATCCAACCGCGACTCTATCAGGGTCGGATTATATATTGAAGTTTTCAAGTACAGCTACTATTGTAACTTGGGATGCTACAAAAAAACTTGATAGTACGTTTCCGGGGTCGAAGCTTGGTAAGTTTAGCATAACCAGTGCTACTGCTTTTCCTGATCCGGTAACTTTCCCTGTTTATTATAGTGGAGTTGCCACAGTTAAATCACAAGTGAATCTGTTTTACGAGGGAACCAATACTTTAATTGCAAATGCAACTACTGCTTTACCCTTTGCTACGTTTGATGGTATTGGTGCAAGTTCTTCATCTCCAGCACAATATATTTTGGCTTCTACAGCTCCGAGCGCATTAAGTTATACAGCTCCGAATGTTTACTCGGTAGGTGCAGCCATACCCTCATTAAGCCCAACTGTAACAGGTTCGGTTGCCAGTTATAGTGTAAGTCCGGCCTTGCCTGCCGGTTTAAGCTTAGATACCTCTACAGGAATTATCAGCGGTACTCCAACTGAAGTTGCTGCTGTTGCCGATTATAGAGTCACTGCTACCAACTCAGCTGGAAGTACATATTTTGATGTTAGTATTACGGTTAATAAACAATCTCAAACCATAACTTTTGGAGCACTTACTGCAAAAACTTATGGTGATGCATCGTTTGATTTAACAGCAACGGCTAGCTCTGGTTTGGCAGTTGCTTATAGCAGTAGCAATACAGCAGTAGCTACAATATCAGGTAGTACTGTAACTATTATTGGTGCTGGTGCAACAACTATTACTGCTAGTCAGGCAGGTGATACTAATTATGCTGCTGCAACCAGTGTAGATCAATCTTTGACGGTTAATCCAATTTCCTTAACCATTACCGGTGTAACCGCCGCTAACAAAACTTATGATGGCACAACAACCGCTACTTTAAGCGGAGGTACATTAAACGGCGTATTAAATTCAGACGATGTCACTATCGTTGCAGGTACAGGTGCATTTGCCGATGCAAATATTGGTACAGGCAAATCAGTTACCGTTACTGAATATAGTTTGGGAGGAACAAAAGCCGGGAATT
>Ga0208789_1000330_pt1 | contig 51066 bp, 47 predicted proteins | sample Methanotroph_Enr_FD_187368 | JGI IMG/M metagenome (GOLD analysis project Ga0208789, IMG submission 187368) | Enriched soil microbial communities from Old Woman Creek wetland in Ohio, USA - Methanotroph_Enrichment_5 (SPAdes) (version 2) | ecosystem: Environmental > Terrestrial > Soil > Wetlands... | reverse complement strand
TCAGAGGATCGTCGGCAGGACCAGTTGAAATTGCCGACATAGCCGCCTTTAGGCGGCTCATGGTTTAAACCCACCGCTTTGAGCGGTTCACAAATCAAGCCCCCGGCTTTGCCGGGGGTACATGACTGATTGCAGCAGCGGCGGTAAGAAAAACAGAATCAATAAGTATTAAACCAACCAACCATGCTGCGAGAAGCTGAATTGGTTTTGTTACCTTGTGTGCCTCAATCTTTTGTTCAGCCATTTGATCTCCTCCCGAATTGCATTTGATGCTTACCAACATGTTATTGACCGGTTAGAAAAGCATCTCATATAAGATAACGTATCCTATATGGGATACCTTATGGCATCTCATATAGGATACGGTCAAGGCATCCCATAGAAGATGTCTCGATTGATTTTGTATCCTGCATAAGATGTCGTCAGGTATCTCATATGGGATATCATTTCCCCAGCTTTCCATTTATGAAATCCATCCGGATTCTTTCCTCAAGATCCGTGCCACGGACAAACGCCAAGCAAGACAAAAAAGGCCCCGGATTCCGTTACCGGAAACGCAGGGCCTTCAGATATTCCCATCCTTTGATTCATCATCACGCATACCACCCTCCCGAAAGGCGGAACAGCACAAAAACAGATACCTTCGGAAGTAACAAAAGCAAACCCTAATGTCAATAAAGATGTTTGGTAACTATTTGATATGTCGCTGTTTCTGAAATTTATTCATTAGGTTTTACAAACGGTGAGATGTTAGAGGTAAGATGTGAGAGGCGGGGAGCGAACTTCTTAGTTGGTAGGGCCTTTAAGGGTTAGCCCGCTTATGAATTGAAAGTCCTTCACATTCAAGGTGAACAGTTCACTTTGCGCCTCAAGGGCGGTTGCGGCAATAAGGGCATCCGGTATTTGCAAATTATGACTCTTGGCGTAGCGCTCAATAAGCAGCGTCGCGGTTTCCGAAATGGCGGTGGATATATGAACAATCCGAAACGCCGCCACATGCTTGCGAATCCGTTGCAGTTCCAGTTTGTTCAAGGCACCGTAATAGAGTTCCATCACCGTAATGGAACTTAACGCGAGATTTTCCGGCCCGGCATTGGAGACGGAATCTATGATTGCTGCATTACCCTTGAATACCTCTATGAGGATATTGGTATCAACGAGAATCATGCAACTGAACCCCGGCGCCAAGCCTTATCGCGGAGGCCAGCCAGCGTCACATCGCGGCCTGCCCATATTCCGGACAATTCCTTGAGGGCCACCGAGGGGCTGGGGGAGGTGGTACGCTTGTCCTCTTTGATGTTAACGCCCTTTATTGTGTGGAGCATACGGACGACCAGTTCTTTTGTCTGTTGATCGTCAACGGTAATTTTTAATGTTTCCATAACGATATCCCTTTTTACATCCTTCTGAATACTTTACAAAAATTACCGTATCATATACCTGCACGATCCGTCAAACGGAAGGATAATCAGCCTATTCCGGTAAAAAACGGCGCATGATTCGAGGTGAACTGCGGGGGATCGTTCTTCAAAATTGCAGCAACAGCGGGGTCGCGCTTGAATTCATGCGACAGAAAACGCCGCACCTGCTTGCGGTCCCACCCTTGGGGATGACGAAAGCCGGTATAGAGTGACAGGTCCCCCTCGTAGAACGGTTCGGTCCCGTAGTCGCCCGCTTCCTCGGCGTTGACCGGCATGTTGAAGATGGCCAGGTTCAGGAAACCGATCGCTTCCTGGTGGCGGACGACAAACTCCAGTGTGTGGCGCGCCTCGACCTCGGTTTCCGCAGGCGTGCCGAACAGCAGGTACAGATAGACGCCGATCCCCGCCTGTTTCAGATTCAGGAGCACCCGAGACGCCATAGCCACATCGATCCCCTTGCCCAGCCGGTCCAGCACCCCCTGATCGCCCGATTCCAGACCGAGCTTGAGCATGACACACCCCGAACGCCTGAGAGCCCGGCAGAAATCCGGGTCGGCCAGTTCCGGGCCGATCCGGGCAAAGCCGTACCAGGGGACACCGGGGGGATCGTTGGCCAGCGCAGCCAGGAAGGCCGGGCTGACGGCGTTATCCAGAAGGTGCAGCAGCACGGGGCGCGTCGCTGCTGCCAGGGCGTGCAGGTCGGCCATGGCCTGGCTTACGGGGATAGGGCTGTAGCGGTTCCCCTCGGCCCGTTCCGGGCAGAAGGAGCAGCGGTTCCAGTAACAGCCGCCGGCGGTGCTGTAGGGGAGGATAAGGCCGGGCGAGAGGTAGTCGGTCAGCGGCAGGGAGGAATAGTCCGGCCGGACGTGCCGCTGCTCACTCGCGACGCCAGCCAGGGCCAGCAGGAACGCCTCGCCCGGTCCCGCCACCAGGTGATCCGCCAACCCGCCAAAGGGATTGCGCCAGTCCGGGCGGCTCATCCATGAGGTCACCAGGCCGCCGCCCAGCACGATGGTGATGTGGGGGAACCGTTGCCTGATAAAGCCGATCATGGCAAAGCTGCACAAGGCCTGGCCCAGGTAATTCAGGGACAACCCGACCGTGCCCACGTTGTCGAGGCATTCGGGCAGGCGTGTGCTGAACCAGGGAAAGAAGGGGTTCTCCTCGGGATGTTCAGCGCTATGGATCAGGTCGCCGCTGGCTAGGGGAGATAATTGACGATGCTGGTAGTCGGCCAGTCCCACCGTGGCGCCTTGTTCGCCGCCGGAAACGGCCAGGACGCGGTTCACGTCCCTGACGGCCCGGCTGTAACGGTCGGCGGATTGATAGGTCCGCATGTCCCGCAGGCCGGCGAGATTGTTGGGGAGGTTCTTGGTTGCCCGGCGACTCCAGGTGTCGCTTGCAGGGCAGGGCTGGCCCAGGAGCCAGAGCTGGGCTTCCAGGTTGGCGTCCAGCACGCGGCAGGGGATGTTGTGGCCGTGCAGGGCGGCCGCGAGCCGGGCAATGCCGGCCGGCGGTTCGCACGCCTTGGCAACTGGGGGAAAGATGAGCAGCATGGCCGCATTATGGGCGATGCGGCAGCCCCTATCAAGCAGATTCAACGGTTGTATACAAACCCCCATAACCAGGGGTTATACCATAACCGCCGCGCATAACTAAGCGCATCATGTTGAAATTACTTATCATTATCCTGTTGGCCGCCGGATCGCCATAACCTCCGGTTATGGGGGTTTCTGTCCGCGGTGTGATGCTCCATGTAACATTTAGTAATATTACCAGTATGTTGCGAACGTTTGTCGAGTTTGGCACTCTCCATGCTCCCGAGAGGTTGAGAACGCGCGGAGTTTCACACAAATAAGCGTTGGACAAAGGAAGGGGGAATGGTCATGGATTACATCATCGCACTTGAGTTTCTGGTTATCGTTGCATGTCTGTTGGTGGGTACACGTTACGGAGGTTACGGCCTCGGTCTTATCAGCGGCGCCGGTCTCCTCATCTTTGCCTTTGTCTTCCATCTTGCACCCGGCAAACCCCCGGTGGATGTGTTGCTGACCATCATGGCCGTCATCGGGTGCGCGTCGGTGCTGCAGACCGCCGGCGGCCTCAACGTGATGATGCGCTTTGCCGAGAAGATATTACGCAAGCATCCCCATTACATTACCATTCTCGCACCCATTACGACCTGGAGCCTTACCGTCATGTGCGGCACCGGCCATGTGGTGTACACGATGTTCCCCATCATCTACGACATCGCCATCAAAGAGGGGGTCCGTCCGGAACGTCCCATGGCTGTAGCATCGGTTGCATCCCAGATGGGGATCTGCGCCTCTCCCGTATCCGTGGCCGTCGTCTCCCTGGTCGCTATCCTCACAAAATCCACCCATCCGGTCAGCTTGCTGCAACTATTGAGTATCGGCATCCCCGCCACGTTCTGCGGAGTAATAGTGGCCGCACTCTGGAGCCTTAAGCGGGGCAAGGACCTGGACAAAGACCCGATGTTCCAGGCAAAGCTCCAGGACCCGGAACAGAAGGCGTACATGTACGGTGAATCCGCCACCCTGTTGGACAAGGTATTTCCCAAGGAAGCCTACTGGGCCACCTGGATCTTCTTTTCTGCGATCGCCGCCGTGGTTGTCCTCGGCGCCTTCCCCGAACTGCGGCCGGTCTTTATGGTTGCCGGAAAAGCCAAACCGCTCTCCATGAACCTGGCCATCCAGATCATGATGCTGACCGCCGGGGCGCTCGTCCTGATCCTGTGCAAGGTGCGCACCCAGGATATCCCCAACGGCACCGTGTTCAAGGCCGGCATGGTTGCCGTCATCTCCATCTTCGGGGTAGCCTGGATGGCCGACACCTTTTTCGAAGCGCATTTCCAGTTATTGAAAGGTGCCCTTGCGGGTATCGTGGCCGCCAAGCCCTGGACCTACGCCATCGTCCTGTTTGTCGTCTCCAAGTTCGTTAACAGCCAGGCCGCGGCCATCGCCGCCATGGCCCCCCTGGGGGTCAGCCTCGGTGTAGATCCGCTGATGATGGTAGCCTTCATTTCCGCCAGCTACGGCTACTTTATCCTGCCGACCTATGCCAGCGATCTGGCCTGCATCAACTTTGACCGCTCCGGCACGACGCGCATCGGTAAATACATCCTCAACCACAGCTTCATCATACCCGGTCTTATCGGCGTCAGCACCGGTTGTGGCGTGGGCTATCTCCTCGTGGAGATGATTATGATGTAGGCGGGATTCATTCCGAGCGGGACTACAAACTGCCTGGTATTATGGTAAACTAATTCATTACCATAGTATCGGGCAGTTCTAATTATGAGGAGGGAAACGGTATGAACGCGACAACAGGCCACAGAATCAGTTTTTCAACCAAGATACTTGCCATGGTGCTGGTATTCAGCATCGGTCTTGCCGCTGTCACGGGGCTGATCGCACTCCGGCAGTACCAGGCCGGTTATGCCAACTTCATGAAATCCTACCGGCAGTCACTCTTCAGCGACTTCGATACCCAGGCCAAAAACCAGGTGGAGACCGCAGTCAGCCTTTTGCAGAGGCTGGCCGACCGCAGCCAGAAGGGGGAGATCACCCTTGAGGAGGCCAAACTTCAGGGGGCCGACCTGCTCAGGTCGCTCCGCTACGGGAAGGATGGCTACTTCTGGGCCGATACCACCGATGGGATCAATGTGGTGCTTTTGGGCAGTCCCGCCGAAGGCAAGAGCCGTATCGACAAGAAGGACGCCAAGGGAAAATACAACATCCAGGAGATCATCAGGAACGGGATGAAGCCGGGCGGTGGTTTCAGCGACTATTACACCACCAAGAAAGACAGTACGGTGCCCATGCCGAAACGGAGCTACTCGCTCCTGTTCAAGCCGTTTGGCTGGGTAGTCGGCACCGGCAACTACGTGGATGACCTGGAAGCGCTGGTTGCAAAGGCGGCCAAAGAAAACCGCAAACACCTGATGACGGGCATCTACACCATTCTGGCCGTGGTGGCGCTCCTGTCCATCGTGATCTCCTTTTTGTCGGCCTTTCTGACGAACCGCCTGCTCAGGCAGCTTGGAACCGATCCGGATCATTTGGCGGAAATCACCGAACGGGTGGCAGAGGGGGATCTGACGGTACAGCTTGAAACCGGCAGGAGCGGCATCTATGAGTCCATGCGGCGGATGGTGGAAAATCTCCGGCGCATCATGGAGCAGGTCAACCGTAACGCCCAGGCCGTCTCCACTGCCGCGACAACGCTGCAAACCACCGCCGAAGTGAGCGCGGAGAGTTCCCAGCAGGTGGTTGGTCAGGCCACGGCCGTGGCAACCGCCAGCGAAGAAATGTCGGCCACCAGCACGGATATCGCCACCAACTGCCACATGGCAGCCGAAAGCTCCAACCGGGCCAGCGCCACGGCCAAAAATGGCGCCGGTATCGTGGAGGGGACCATCGAGGGGATGGGGCGCATCGCCGACAAGGTGCGCGGCACGGCCCAGGTGGTGGATCAGTTGGGGACCCGCTCCGACCAGATCGGAGAGATCGTGGCAACCATCGAGGATATCGCCGACCAGACCAACCTGCTGGCCTTGAACGCTGCCATCGAGGCGGCCAGGGCCGGCGAGCAGGGGCGCGGCTTTGCCGTGGTTGCCGACGAGGTGCGGGCCCTGGCAGAACGGACCACCAAGGCTACGCGCGAGATCGGCGAGATGATCAAGGCGATCCAGGCCGAAACCAAGCGGGCCGTATCAGCCATGGAGGAAGGGGTTGGCGAGGTGGAGCGCGGCACTGCCGAGGCTGCCCGCTCGGGGCAGGCGTTGACCGAGATCCTGGATCAGATCAACGAGGTTACCGAACAGATCAGCCAGATCGCCACGGCGGCGGAAGAGCAGACCGCCACGACGCGTGAGATCAGCAACAATATCCAGGGCATTTCCGATACCGTCCATACGAGCGCCCGCAGTTCCCAGGAGGTCAGCCAGGCCTCATCGCAGCTTACCCAGTTGTCGCAGGAGTTGCGGACAATGGTCGCCAGTTTCCGGCTGTAGGAGCGGGAGGCGCTTCGTCCGTATATCTGTTCACATCAAGAGCCAGATGGTGAGCGGCAGGGTGAGGAAGGAGAGGCCGGTCTGCACGGTGATGATGGAGGCCATGCTGTCGTGGTCGCCCCCCATCTGCCGGGACAGAATGTAGGCTGTCGGGGCCGTGGGCACGCTGAACAGCAATACCGCCACGCCGGCGGTCATGCCGGACAACCCCAGCGTCGTTGCCAGCCACCAGGCAACCAGCGGCTTGCAGAGAAACTGCACGCAACTGCTCACCAGCAGCGGCTGCCAGTGCAGGACCATGTTGCCGGCCCGGTAAGCCGCGCCCACCGCCATCAGCCCCACCGGAAAGGCCGCTTTCCCGCCCAGCACGAGCACGCCGTCGATTGCCGAGGGCAGCTTCAGTCCCGAAGCGTTCAGCCCCACCCCGATGACACACGCGATAATGAGCGGGTTGCGCAGCAAATCTTTGCCCAGCCGTCTCACGTCGATACCCGCCCCATTGTTTACCGCCACCGAGAAGACCGAGACACAGAGCACATTGATCAGCATGATCATAAAACCGGCCCCCAGGGCGGCCAGGAACAGCCCGTCGGGGCCAAACAGGTTTTCCGCCAGGGCCAGGGCCACAAAGGTGTTGAATCGGACGCCTCCCTGGAAAAGCGAGGTAAAGGCAGGCCCGTCCATGCGACGGCGGTTCAGGAGCCACCAGGACGTCACCAGCAGCGCGCTGGCCAGAACCGCGCCCTCCACGGTCAGCAGGATCTTCAGCCAGGGGAGGGAGCCGATCTGTTTGCCGGCCAGGCTATGGATCAGGATGGCCGGCATGAGCAGGAAGTAGGTAAGTTTTTCGGCCGATGGCCAGAATGTGGGCGGCAGGAAGTTGGTGCGCTGGATGAAAAAGCCGGTCAGGATCAATCCGAGGACCGGAATAAGGGCATTGCTTATGGAGGTCATGGTATGTTCCCCGCTCTCGAATTCAACTCAAGATCAGGGTAACATACAAAAACAATAAATAATAATTGATAATACTTGTCAAATACTCAATTATTTTTCACGTTTCCTCATGATCGTATTTTGCCTGCTTGAAGCACTCCGGGCAAATGCCGTGGCTGAAGCGCGCTTCGGAATGTGCGCAGATGTACGCCTCCAGTTGTTGCCAGCTTTGCTCGTCATTCCGTATCTTCTTGCAGTACATGCAGATGGGGATAATGCCTTCGAGCTGCTTCACCTTGGCCAGGGCGGCCTCCATGAGCATCATCTTGTCCGTCAGCTCAGACTGCAATCGCTTGCGTTCGGTTATGTCATGCAGGATTACCTGTACGGCGGATTCACCCTTGTAGGTAATGGGGATGCCCACCGCTTCGACTTCGATGGGTGTCCCATCAAAGCGCTCCAGGCTCAGTTCCTGATGCAACCCGGCGCCATCCCCATCTTCCACCTGTTGAAACTCTTCTCCAACCAGCAGGAGCGGCTGTCCGATGAGCAGTTCCGCGCTTAGGGCGCCAAATAGCCGGAGAGCGGCGTTGTTGGCATAGAGAAACACCTGGTTGCCGTACACAAGGAGTGCGTCCGGGGCATTCTCCACCAGGAGGCGATAGCGCTTCTCGCTTTCACGCAGCAGTTTCTCCGCCTCTGTCACGGCGCGCAACGGCAGGACGCGCAGGGTAACGAATATCACGGCGCCGAGGGAGAGCCCCAGGAGCGCCGCCAGGCCGGAGCGGAGCAGGAGAGGGGAGAGGGAATCCCGTATCTCGACCGTGCCGACGATCTCGCCCGAGTCCAGCAGGCCAAACCGCCGCGTTATCAAGGGTGGTTCCAGCACGGCGACGCTCTCCGCGACCAGCCGGTTGTGCCGGTCAAGGATACGCAACGCATCCTTGTGGCCGTCGCGCCTGTGCCGTGCCATCATCTCCTCCAGCCGGATCTGCTCGTACTGCCACAGTTCCGGATTGGCGCTGATCAATTCGCTAATGACCTGGCCGGCCATTTCCCCTTCGGCTTCGAGGCTCCCGATCTGGTATTCGTAGGAAACAACAAAATACCCAAGCGGGAGGAGAAGCGCCACGGCAACGGCGACCGTACCGGCAATCCAGGTGGTAATGCTGGTTATCCTTTGTCTGTTGTACATACCTTGGCGTCCTTTACTTCACCCCAACAGTCAGGCAGCCGTTTTTTGTCAGAATCTTGCGGCCGGCCGGCGAAAGTACGAATTTGGCGAATTGCCGGGCCTCGGCCGGGGCCTTTGGCGTTGTCACCAGATAGAACGGCTTGACCAGAGGGTAGGAACGGTCGGTGATGGCCTTGACGCTCGGTTGTACACCATTGAAGGAGAGGATGTTCACCGGCTGTTTTTCGCTGATGACCTCGGTCAGGGTAGCACCCCCCAGCGCGCCGGGCGTCCGGGCCACCGCGGCGGTAGACTCCTGGTTCGTTATTGCTATGACCATGCCGGGACGTGCCATGGCGGCCTTCACGGCCTGGTCCATTGCCGGCGAAATGCCGCGCAGCAACCGTGAATCCATATCCTTCTCCGGCCGCAGGATCAGGCGGATGCGGCTCCCGTCGGGCCAGGTCGATTTCCGGCCGCTGTAGATGTCCTCTAACTCGCGGGTGGTCACGGCCGTTTTGTCAACCTTGGCATTGGTTATGAACGCAAAGGGGGACCTGGCATATTCCACCTCCACTGCCCCCTGCTGTCGTTCCGTATCCGTCAGGGGGATGCTGGCAATGGCCAGATCGATACCTCCGCCCAGGACGGCCTTGACCGCTCCCGTGCTGCCCAGGCTCGGCATGATCCTGATCCTGATTCCCGGATGGGATTTTTCATACGCCTCGGCCACCCGCATCATGGACCCCAGGGCGCTGCCGGTGCCGCCGATCTTCACGACGGTTTCCGCCGGCACGGTTACAGGACATACCGCTCCTGCCGCGAGCATCAACCCCATAATCGTCATCGAAAGCCGCATGCCTTGTTTCAGAGTCATTCCCGATCCTCCCTGGTCCCTTGCCATCAGGGGCCGCACTATCTTTTACCTGAATCCGCACTCCCGGCGCAGCCCGTCCAGGATAAGTTCCGTCAGCGAATGGCGTGGGTGACGACGTTTCTGGTAGATGCCCATCCGCCGCGTCAACTGGGGGGTACCGAATGGGGTCAGGCTGAAATGTTTGCCGTCATGCTTGAGTCGCCGTTTGTTGAACGGCACCACGGCTATGCCCAGGCCCTGTTCCACCAGGCTGAGGGCGGCTTCAAGGGAATCGAACTCCATCACGTCCCGGGGGCGGATGCCCTGGGCCAGCAACTGCCCATCCACCAGGGCCCCGGCCCAGGCGGTCTTGTCGAAGCGCACAAAGGGGAAGCGCTCGAACAGCAGTTCCACGCCGGCTGTTTCGGTACCTCTGGGGGCTACCACGAAAAACGGCTCTACATCGTAAGTCAGCCATTCATACTGGGGGGATACCGCGTAAGGGGGTTCGGTGGCCAGGGCGGCGTCCAGGTTTCCCTCATCCACCTGCCGGACCAGTTCGGCGGACAGGCTGCACTGGAGCTTGACCTGGAGGCCTTCGTAGCGTTTCCTCAGTCGCCCCAGGACCGTGGGCAGCGGCCCGGTGATGACCGTTGGCACGACCCCCAGGGTCAGCACGCCTCGGATGCTTCCCTGGGGACTCAACTCTTCCCTGATGCCGTCATAGATGGCAAGTATCTCCCGTGCCCGCTCAACGGCCAGCCTGCCGCTGGCATTGAGCCGGGGACTGCGGCCGGTTCGCTCGAACAGGCTCACGCCGAACTCATCTTCCATCTTCTTGATCTGCAGACTTATGGCGGACTGGGTCAGGCCGAGATGGTCGGCCGCCGCCGCAAAGCTGCCTTTGCTGGCGACGGCGTTCAGGATGCGGAGATTGCGCAGCGACATGGCGATTCCCGATACTGTTGGATTTGGAGATGCCCATAGTTTAGATCACTGTTGATGAAAAAAGCCAGTCAATCCTTGGGGTCTGACAAAGAATAACCGGTTCATTTGCCCTGGGTGGCATGCGTGGGCGCCGCTTGGTTACCGACCATTTTAGCTACCTCGGCATGACCGCCTCTATCCAATGTGGATACTTCGTTATAGTCTGCTTTGTTGTAATTCGCAGTAAAATAAGCGAGTTGCCTGTGTGGCAGGGTTATTGCTACCGATTCTTTGTTGTTCATCGTAAACCAGATAAAAAATATACATTTGATCCTGATATACCGGCTGAAATTGCGAATTGATGAGGCTGTCCCTCATTCCATAATGGATTAGGAAAGGAGTGCCATGCCACGCGGCAGACAAAGGGTTTATACGGATATACAGGGGTTGGCGTCGGGGCGGCTCGTTGCCCTTGATGAGGTGGATCCCCAGTATCGAGTGATAAATGATGCCGGAGAAGGGCGAGCGCCTGACCGGCGTATCCGGTGTTCATGCGCCTGCGGCAAGGAGGCGATTATTCGTTTGAACGATTTTTTGCAGGGCAAAAGCAGGAGCTGCGGTTGTGCCAAGGGGCCAAAGAGATTGGGCAATGCCTGCGTATGAATCCGTAACACCTTCCCGGCTTCGCTCGCTTAGACTGCCTCAGTCCCGGCGTCTCTGGTCTGATTTACGATGTGGGCGTTGATTCCTCGACACGTCGGTGTCTGGCGTCGAGGGCGGCGATTGACCCCGGCATTTCGCTCGTTACGCCGTCCATGAGTCACGGATTCAGGTTAAACTATATGGTTGCTGGCGTGGCAATGGCAGGGCATGGTGACGCGCTTTTTCTGTCTCAACGGTTTCGACCGCACGACCTGCGGTACATTTCATGTTTGGAGGAAGATGATTATGGCATTAATGGCCTGGAGCCCGGCGTTCAGTGTAAAGGTGCGGAAGTTCGACGACCAGCACAAGAAGCTGGTCGATCTGGTCAATCAGCTTCACGATGCGATGAAGGCGGGTGAGGGGAACACGATGCTCGGCGTGGTCCTGCAATCGCTCATCGCCTATACCGCGTCGCACTTTGCCGACGAGGAGAAGATGATGCAGACCCATGCGTATCCCGATTATGCCAAGCACAAGGGCGAGCATGAAAAACTCGTCAAGCAGGTTCTTGAGCTGCAACAGAAGTTTCAGGCCGGCAGTGCCATGTTGACCATGAGCGTCATGAGTTTTCTCAAGGATTGGCTTGTCAACCACATCCAGGGCGAGGATAAGAAGTATGGCGTGTACTTCAACGCCAAGGGGATAGCCTGATCATGTCAAAGAAGGACGGTGCAATGAAGGCGGAGTGGTGCGAGGAGCTTGCAACCGGGAACGAGTCGATCGATTGCCCGAAAAAGGAGCTGATCCTGAGGATCAATGGCCTTCTGGATGCATGCCGGGAACGGAAGGCGCGGAATGAGATCGGCGGTTTTCTGGACTACCTGAAGGGGTATGTCAAGGCTCCCCTGCTGGAAGAGGAGGCATTGCAACTGGACAGCCGCTATCCGTTTTTCAGGGAGCACCGGAGGGAGCATGACCGCTTTGTGCAAAAGCTCGGCGCCGTGGAGAAAGACTTTATCAAGGACGGCGCATCCGCGGTGGTAATCGTTGCCGCCGGCAAGCTGGCCCTGGATTGGGTGCAAGGCCACATGTACCATTCGGACGGTTTGATGGCCAAATACGTAAAACATTGATTAGCAAAAACTATTGACATTTAACAAAAAAACAATATGGTAATGAAAATTACTCATTAAAAAATTTCATATATTCGTTTGGTTTAATCAAAACTCAGGGGTGACGTTCAATGAAGATTGGAACAAGGCTTTTGCTGGGATTTACTGCTTGTCAGGCCTTTCTGCTGCTTCTGAATGGTGTGGCGATCTATGACATGAAGGGCATTGCCCGGAAAAGTTCCCAGGCCATCGGGGTGGACGCCAAACTTAGCGACAGCGCCCAGCGCATGCGGGCAAACATCAACATGTTGCGCCGTTATGAAAAGGATGCCTTCATCAATATCGCCGACCCGGCAAAGGTTGACGGCTATGTAAAGAAATGGGGCGAGGTCTCCGAGCATGTCAAGACACGCATGGACACGCTGCAAAAGCTTGAAAAGGATACGAAGAACCTGGAGGTGCTGGCCGGTATTGTCAAGGCGCACAAGGAATACGAGGCCGGTTTTGCCAAGGTTGTCGCCCAGATCAAGGCCGGCGCCATAACCACCACGCAAGACGCCAACAAGGCCATTGAAGAGTACAAGGGGGCCACCCATCTTGCCGAGAAGAACGTAACCGGCTATGCCGTTGCCAATGACGAGTCAATGGCAAAAATCGAAAAGGGTGTCGATGATTACGTACGGCATGCCATCACGTTGTCGCTGGCCATTGACGCCGTTGCCTTCATCGTCATCCTGGTACTTTCGTCATACCTGATCCGCTCCATCAAGAGACCGCTCAACCAGGTCGAGTTGCTTATCAGCGACATCGCCCAGGGCGAAGGCGATCTGACCAAACGACTTACCTACGACGGCCGTGACGAACTGGGCACTATCTGCGCCAAGTTCAACCAGTTCATGGAAAAACTGCACTCCATCATCTCCACGGTCGCTTCAACCACCTCCCAGGTGGCGTCCGCCGCCGTGCAGCTCAATTCTTCGTCCGTACAGATTGCCACCGGCGCGGAACAGGTCGCGGCCCAGTCCGGCACCGTGGCCACGGCCGGTGAGGAGATGTCGGCCACCTCGGGCGACATCGCCCAGAATTGCCAGATGGCCGCCGAAGGGTCGAAGATGGCCAGCGAGGCCGCCGTCTCCGGGGCGCAGGTGGTGGATGAGACCATTTCCGTCATGAACAATATCGCCGAACGGGTCAAAAACTCCGCCAAGGCGGTGGAGAGCCTGGGCAGCCGCTCCGACCAGATCGGCGAGATCGTCGGCACCATCGAGGACATCGCTGACCAGACCAACCTGCTGGCCCTGAACGCGGCCATCGAGGCGGCCCGTGCCGGGGAGCAGGGGCGCGGTTTTGCCGTGGTTGCCGATGAGGTCAGGGCGTTGGCCGAGCGGACGACCAGGGCGACGCGTGAGATCGGCGAGATGATCAAGGCCATACAGAGCGAGACCAAGGGTGCGGTCATCGCCATGGAGGAGGGGGTCATCGAGGTTGGCAAGGGGAGCGACAAGGCCGCCAGTTCCGGCAGGGCGCTGGAAAACATCCTTGATCAGATCAACGCCGTCACCGAGCAGATTCACCATGTGGCCACGGCTGCCGAAGAGCAGACCGCAACCACCTCGGAGATCAGCAGCAATATGCAGCAGATTACCGAGGTGGTGGCCCAGACCGCCCATGGGGCGCATGAATCAGCCACGGCGGCCAATCAACTCTCCGGGCTCGCGGAAGAGTTGCGGCGAATCGTCGGCCAGTTCAGGCTGGCGTAGGAAAGGGGATAATCATGAGCAATTTGCCTGTAGTCAAGAGCGGTGAGCCCCAGGGTGCCAACGAGATCATCCAGTTGGTGAGCTTCGAGCTGGAAGGGGAAGAGTACGGTATCGACGTGCTGGCCGTGCGGGAGATCATCCGCATGCCCGCCATCACCAAGATGCCCAACACACCCGATTATGTTGACGGCATCATCAACCTGCGGGGTACGGTGGTGCCGATCATCTCCCTGCGCAAACGTTTTGGGCTGTACGAGCGGGAGAAGAACAATCAGAGCCGCATCCTGGTGATGGAGGTAGGCAACGGTCTGACCGGCTTCGTGGTGGACGCGGTGGCCGAGGTGATCCGCATAACAGCGTCCGAGATCCAGCCGCCCCCCTCCATCGTGCAGGGGAACGTTGCCCAGGACTGCATCACCGGCGTGATCAACCACGCAGAGCGGCTGCTGATCGTGCTCGACCTCAACCGGCTGTTCAGTGACGAGGAAAAGCAGGCTTTCGAAGCGCTGGAGTGATCGCTCCGCGGCAGCGAGGCCGCACAGGATTGCCGTTATGAAAAAGGCGCCCCGGGAATAGTCAATTCCCGGGGCGCCTTTTTATCTGCGTTCCCGCATTACGGGTTATGCGTTGGCGGCACTGGCACTCTCCGCGTCAAGCGGCAGGCGGATGGTCACGGTGGCGCCCTTGCCCGGTTCTGAATCCACGCTGATCATCCCGCGGTGGTTGTCCACCACCAGGGCGTAGGCCACCGTTAATCCCATGCCGCTGCCGACGCCGGCTTCCCTGGTGGTGAAAAAGGGTTCGAGCGACCTCCCGGCGATCTCCGCCGTCATGCCGGGGCCATTATCCACAACCTGGATGCAGGCATACGCCTTGTCCCGGCGCGTGCGGAGCGTAATCAGGGGGGGCACCGCTTCATGACGTTCCGCAAGGGCCTGTGCGGCATTTTTTACGATATTCAGCAGGGCCCGCTCGATCTCCGGTCGGTTGATCACGACCGGCGGCAGGCTTTCGTCATACTCCCGTATGATGTGGATGGTGCGGAAATCGCACCGCTTCCTGATATCGTAATCGCAGGCCGCCAGTTCAACCGCATGGTCCATGAGGCGGGCGAGATGGGTTGCCTCCAGGGTGGCGCCGCCCTTGCGGCTGAAGGCCAGCATGTTGGTAATGATGTCTGCGGCGTGGCTGCCGGCTTCGGCGATATAGGCCAGCATGTCATGGATGCCGCGCCGATCCAGGTAACGCCGTATCAGGTTGAAGTCAGCGCCGATCTCGTCGGCCACCGTCCTGTTGGCCGGCAGGCTGTCGGATATACGGCGTTGGATGTTTTGGACATGTTGCAGGATTGCCCCCAGCGGGTTGTTGAGCTCATGGGCCATGCCGGCGGCAAGGCCGCCGACCGTCACCATCTTCTCGGTCTGAATCATGATCTTCTGCATCCGCTTGCGTTCATCGATGTCCCGGGCGATGCCGCATGTCCCGATAACCCTTCCGTTTTCATCCAGGACCGGCATCTTGATGGTTTCAACCCACTTCCTCTCGCCGGTGCAGTATTCCAGATGTTCTTCCATGCGCTTGCGGATTCCGGACGCCATTAGATTGGCATCGTCCCGGCGATATTTATCGGCCAGATCGGCGGGCCAGATATCGGCGGTCGTCTTGCCGGTCAGCTCACCCGGAGTGAAGCCGCAAGCCTGGCCAAAGGCCTTGTTGACGATGAGATAATGGTCTTCGATGTCCTTCAGCCAGACCATATCAGGAAGGTTGTCCAGGATCGCCTGCTGACGGCGCAGGACATCCCTGAGCAGTTCCGAGCTGTGTCGTAATGTGCTGTTCTCGGCCTCCAGGCCGGATATCCTGGAGTTCAGGCGCCGGCGCAGGACAAGCAGATAGGCACCTGCCGCGACCAGCGCACCCACCACCATGGACATCATGGTCAGGCCCATCCCGATCAGGCCGCGATCCTGAAGTGCTCCATCAGGCTGCGCAGTTCGTCGGAGAGTCGCGACAGCTGGGCCGCCGCTGTTGCAGACTCCTGGGAGCCGTTGGCGGTCATCTGCACCACGGCCGTGATCTGCTGGATATTGTTGCTGATCTCGGTGGTCGTGGCGGTCTGCTCCTCGGCAGCGGTGGCGATCTGACTGACCTGCATGGTCAGTGCGCCGATCTGCTCCAGGATGCTTTGCAGCGACTCGCCCGACTTGGCGGCGTCTTTAGTCCCCTTTTCGACCTCGCGGACCCCCTCTTCCATGGAAATGACCGCGTTGTGGGTTTCGATCTGGATATTCTTGATGGTGTCCGCAATCTGTTTGGTGGCTTTGGTGGTCCGCTCGGCCAGGGCACGAACCTCATCGGCGACCACGGCAAAGCCGCGTCCCTGCTCTCCGGCACGGGCCGCCTCGATGGCTGCATTGAGCGCCAGCAGGTTGGTCTGGTCGGCGATGTCCTCGATGGTGCCGACGATCTCCCCGATCTCCTCGGAACGGTTGCCGAGCGTTGCGACCATGGTGGCCGTATCCTTGACGCGCACCGCAATCTGGGCCATGACCGTAATGGTTTCATCCACGATCTGGGCGCTGGTCGCCGCGGCTTCGTTGACCTTGCCGGCGTTGTCGGCCGCCTGGTGGCAATTGCTGGCGATATCGTTGGTGGTGGCAGCCATCTCCTCACTTGCGGTGGCGATGGTCTGGGTCTGGGCAGCGGCTTGTTCCGCGCCGGTTGCCATCTGCTCGGCGGTCGAGTGCATCTGGCTTGCCGCGGAGGCCACCTCGAGGCCGTTGTGGGTCACCCGGGTAATGGTTTCGTGCAGCCGTTCCGTCATGATATTGAGTTCCTCGGCCAGCATGCCTAACTCGTCACGGGATCGGATGTCGCTCCGTACCGACAGGTTCCCGGCCGCCATCTGTTTCAGGGTTTCAAAGACCTTGGCAAGCGGGTTGACAACCGACTTGGCGATGAACAGTCCCAGTGCAAGGGTAAAGACGAGCGTTGCGGCAATGATGGTTATCATGGTGATAAAGGATCTCTTGAACGCGGTTGTGCTGGCCGAGAACATCTCCTGATCGTTTTTGACGCTTCCCGCCACCAGGCTTGATATGATTTCCGCAGGCTTGGCGTAGAGCGGTCCGACCTGTTCCGCGCCAAAGGTGACAGCGGCGGCAACGGCGTGTTCATCATTGGCGGCATGGGCGGCGAGGAGCATCTCGCCCAGTTTTGTCCCCTTGTTGACATAGTTTGTGAATCCATCCGTGAACGCGGCAATGCTTTCCAACTGCTGTTTGCCCGGACTCGTCGTCTCGATCTTTTTCAGCCCTTCGCGTACGGCCTGGCACTTTTGGGCAAAGTCGTCCCACTTCTCCTTCAATTTGGCCGGGTCCTTGAGCGCCATCATGTAGACAAGATCGAGCCGCATGGTCAGAAAATCACTTTTGAGCGATCCGAAAAGCGCCACATGTTCCAGGCTCCTGTTCGATTCCTCCAGGTTACGGTTGCCGTTATGCATCCCGTTAAGCCCCATGGCACCGACCGCGATCAGGGCCAGGCATGACGCCATTACCAGGATGAACAGCTTGTTTTTTACTTTCAAATCTCTCCAGGTCTGCATGAATCTAATCTCCTCTCTAGCGTATGTAAGGTTTGCGGTAAGCGGCATTGCCCATGCAAACACTCATAGCACGGAGGGTGCCAACGCAGAGGGATCTGTAAAGATCAATAATTCCAGCCTTATAGATGTTTCGATGTGGTTCGTACCCCTGACAACAACGTTGCTGCGCAGGGGGCGTAAGATAAAATATGCAGTAAAAACAGGTGGGTTACGGAGAGCAACATCGTTGCTTGGCAACGGTGTTGACAGGTTGGGGTCAGGTTGGGGAGTTGTTCTTCTTTCTGTTCAGGATCTTGTTGAGCCCCTGGCGGGTTATGCCCAGATAACGGGCGGCCACGCCCTGGTTGCCCCCGGCCCGTTCAAGCGCCTTGCCTATGAGCGCCTCCTCGGCTTCCTTGAGGGTCGGCAGCCGGTCCTTTGAATCGGCAAAGGTTGCGATCATGTCGTCGCTGGCCGATACAGCCGGGGCGGCCGGCCGATTGCCGCTCATGGCCTGAAGGAAGCACCCCTTGCCCAGGAGTCCGTGGGAGTGGCGTGCCAGCGCGTCGTACACCAAGGACTTGAGTTCCCTGATATTGCCGGGGAATTCGCAGGCGGCCAGATGGTGGTACAACTCCGGCGCAACGGGAGGAAGAGCCCTGTTCATGGAGGCGGCCGCTTCCGCGAGAAAATGGTCGAGCAGCAGCGGAATATCCCCCTTGCGTGCCGCGAGCGGGGGAATGTGGACATTGTGGGTGCAGAGCCGGTAGAAAAGGTCCCGGCGAAACCTGCACGCCTCGACCATGGCATGCAAGTCCCGGTTGGTGGCGGCAACGATGCGGGCAGTGGTCTTTCGGGGTGTGTCGGACCCGAGCGGAAGATACTCCTGCTCCTGAAGCAGCCGCAGGAGCTTGATCTGCGAGGCTTCAGCCAATTCCCCGATCTCGTCCAGGAAGAGCGTTCCACCGGCGGCCAGCGCGACCATGCCGTCCCGGGCGCGGTCGGCGCCGGTGAATGCCCCCTTGAGGTGACCGAAAAGGGAGTCCGAGAAGACATGGTCATCCAGCCCGCCGACGTTGACGGCGATGAAGTCTCCCGTGCGTCCGCTTGCCGTATGAATGGCGCGGGCAACAAGTTCCTTGCCGGTGCCGGTTTGCCCGCTGATCAGGACCGGCTGGCTGGTGGGTGAGATCGCCTCGATATAACTGAAGATACGTCGCATCCCGGCATCCTGGGTAGTGATGCCCGCAAATGCCGCCGTATTTTCCAGGTGCCCGTTCAGGAGATGTTCCCGCAGTGACGAAATCTCGTAACGAAGTTCAATCTTTTCGAGCGCCCGTTTGGCGACGATCTCCAGTTCCGCAATGCTGATGACCGGCTTGGTGATGTAGTCGTATGCCCCCAGTTTCAGAGCTTTGATGGCATCCGCCACCACGCCGATGCCGGAGATGACGATCACCGGTGTCTGCGGGCTCAGCTCCTTGATCGCGCGTATCAAGTCCAGGCCGCCCATAACGGGCATGCATAGGTCGGTGAAAACGAGATCCGGTCGGTATTGCCGGAACATGTTGAGCCCCTCTTGACCGTTGTATGCTTCGAGTACGCGATAGCCGCAGTCCTCGAAGAAGCAGACAAAGCTCTTCAGAACGGTTTCTTCATCGTCCACAAGCAGGATGGTGGCCGGATCGGGGTTTTTGTGCATTGGGTCGGTTTCCGTTGGTGCGGATTGGTGGCCAGGGAGGCATTTTCCGGCTGTATGACGGGTGTCCTGTGCGGAGTGAATGCGAACCGCCCTGGAAACGATAAGATACATGGATTAGCTGTCCGGGGCAACCGCCTTTTTCTCGGGTCATATGTCCAACACCACGGTTGCCCGCCATATTCCGTTCTCGCATATGACCCGGAAGCGGTGCAGCGTTACGGCCTTGACATCCACCAGCAGGCGATGGCGCTGGGGGTTGATCTCCTCACCTTGCATGAGTGCCTCAATCCTGAAGCCTCCCGCCATCTCCCCGATCAGTACTGAGTCCGCGTGCAACAGCAATCTGCGGGCGTCCTTGAGGAAAACCAGCTCTGCCAGGAAGGAATAGAGCAAGAGGTCCAGTTCCTCGTGCTCCTGGCGAATGGTTATGTGCCGGCGCCGTTCGATCCGTTCCGGATCATGGGTCATGCTGGCCAGCAGGGCCGCGGCGCAGGCCGCAAACAGTTCGTCCCGCGTTGCGCCCCACGCCTCGAAGGCCATATCGGCCGTGGCAATGTCCTCCAGAAAACGATACGGCACAACTACCCCTTGATGTTCCCGATCGGTACCAGTTTTACCACCCTTCGGGAGAGCCCGGCCTCTTCCGTGGCCGCTGTCACCAGATCGATGTCCTTGTAGGCAAAGCCTGCCTCCTCGGCCAGGCCGCCGTAGGAGTCGGTACGCACGTAGATCCCGCGCTGCTCCATCTCCCCCAGCAGTTTCTGGCCCTTGATCATTTTCTTGGCCTGGTGGCGGCTCATGGTGCGGCCGCTGCCGTGGGCCGTGGTAAAGAAGGTTGCTGCCGCCCCCTCCTCGCCCGCCAGCAGGTAGGAGCCGGTTTCCATGCTGCCGCCGATGATCACCGGTTGGCCGGTCTCTTGGTACCGGTCGGGGATGCCGGCCATGCGGGGGCCGAAGGAGCGGGTGGCCCCCTTGCGGTGCACCAGCACCTTCCTGCGCTCCCCATCCACCAGGTTGGTCTCCAGCTTGGCGGTGTTGTGGGCCACGTCGTAGACCATGGACATCCCCAGATCCTCCGGTGAACGGCGGAATACCTGGGAGAACACCTCCCGCAGGCGGTGCAGGATCACCTGCCGGTTGGCGAACCCCATGTTGACCGCGCATTTCATGGCGCTGAAATAGGCCTGTCCCTCGGGGGAGCGGAATGGGGCGCAGGCCAGTTCCCGGTCATTGACCCGGATGCCGTATCGGGTGGTCATGACCTTCAGGAAGCTCTGCAGATAATCGGTGGCCACCTGGTGGCCGAAGCCGCGACTGCCGCAGTGAAACATGACCACCACCTGGTTGGGGATGGTGATGCCGAAGGCTTGGGCCGTCTCCCGGTCGAAGATATTTTCCGGCCGGGCCACCTGGATTTCGCAGTAATGGTTGCCGGAGCCCAGGGTGCCGATCTGGTCATAACCGCGCTCGATGGCCTTGTTGCTGCATGCGTCGGCATCTGCACCGGGGAAGCAGCCATGCTCCTCGGTCATCTCCAGGTCCTCGGGCCAGGCATACCCCTTTTCCAGGCACCAGCGGGAGCCCTTCTCGATCACGTGGCGGAACTCTGTCCGGGAGCAGCGCACAAACCCGGTGCAGCCGACACCGGTGGGGATGTGGCTGAACATCAGGTCCACCAACTGGTGCAGCCGGGGCCTTACCTCTTCCTCGGTCAGGTTGGTCAAAACCAGGCGCATGCCGCAGTTGATGTCGAAACCGATGCCGCCGGGTGAAATCACGCCGCTGTGCGGGTCCATGGCCGCCACGCCGCCTATGGGAAAACCGTAGCCCCAGTGGCCGTCGGGCATGCAAAAGGCGTATTTGAGGATGCCGGGCAGGCAGGCCACGTTGGCGGTCTGGTCGAATACGCCGGCCTCCATACCGGCAAGGAGCGGCTCGGTGGCGATAATCCGGGCCGGAACCAGCATACCGTCCTTATAGGAGGTGGGGAGTTCCCAGATTGTGGGCGATATCCTGCGCAGTTGAGGGGGGAGAGGCATGACGTATCCTCCTGAATAACGAACGACGATGGTAAAACTATAGCACAGCACCGGGTACATGACAGCCAGAGGCGAAAAAAACGTTGGCAATATCTTTGTAGATATGCAAGCATAAATAATCCGTTGAGACGATGGAGCGATAGTGTTCGACCATTGCCGAGATGGAACGGAAAGCCTGCAAGGTCTCACGGAGACAGCCGGGTTGCCGAAATATCTTAACGATATCGGCCCCGGCCGTTCTATTTTTTTAAAGATCATTTAGATGGAGTAATTGATTGATGTTCCAACGTTTTTGTTTCCCCTCCCTGTTGCACGTTCATGTTGTGATGGTCATAGTGTTGGTGAACCTCTCCCTGGCCGGTTGTGCGGACCGGACACCTCCCCAGGCGCCCACCCCGGCGCCTTCCGCCACGGTCCCGAACCGGACGGATTACAACGCGGCCAGGCTGACTGGATCCGTCCAGCCCTCACGGAGCAGTGCCACTCAGCCCCCACGGAGCAGCGCAACCCAGAAGGTGAAGTACAAGGCGGGGGAGGACCCGGAGTTTGCCAGGCGGAGCGGCTGGCCGGTGCGGTTTCCACGCCCGTTACCGGGCTCGATTCTGCCGGACAGGCGCATCGTGGCCTACTACGGTAATCCGCTTTCCAAGCGGATGGGGGTGTTGGGCGAGTATCCCAAGGACGAAATGCTGCGCCGACTGAAGGAGGAGACGGTCCGCTGGGCAAAGGCCGATCCTGCGTTGCCGGTGCAGCCCGCCCTGCACCTTATCGCGGTGGTTGCCCAGGGAGAGCCGGGCAAGTCCGGTAAATACCGCATGGTCATGCCGGATGCCGTCGTGAACCAGGTGTATGGCTGGGCGCGGGAGGCGGGTGCCATCCTGTTCATAGACATCCAGACAGGTCATGACGATATCCGCTCCATCCTTCCCCGTTTCGAATGGCTCCTCAGGAACCCGGATGTGCATCTGGGGATTGATCCGGAGTTCAATCTGATCAAGAGCGGCGCAAAACCGGGAAAGAAGATCGGTACCTACGATGGCGCGGATATCAATTATGTCTCGGGATATCTGCGGGACCTGGTGAAGAAATACAACCTTCCCCCCAAGGTATTGACGGTACACCGCTTCACGCGGAACGGCGTCACCAATACAAAAGGGATCGAACTGCGCCCCGAGGTGCAGATCGTAATGAACATGGACGGATGGGGCGCCCCCTGGCTCAAACGTGACTCCTACAAGGACTACGTGGTGGCCGAACCGGTGCAATTCACCGGTTTCAAGCTTTTCTACCACAACGACACCAAGAAGGGAGATCCGCTCCTGACGCCGCAAGAGGTGCTCAAGCTTCACCCCAAGCCGCTCTATATTCAGTATCAGTAGGGGCAGGAGATTCCTGGATCAGCAATGGTACAAAAAAGGGTCAGCCAATCGGCTGACCCTTTTTTGTGGGCGGATTATGGCCGGAGAATATCAGGGTACCAGGATGATCTTGCCCAGCGTGCTGGCCTCAATGACCGCATGGTGGGCCGTGACCGCCTCCGCCAGCGGGATTTCGCGGCTGACAACCGGGCGCAGGGTGCTGTTCTCCAGGCCGACGAAAAAAGCGGCATGCATGCTGGCCAACTCCTTGTCGCTGGCGTTGAACATGGTCATACCGAGGATACCCGCCTCTTTGCTCATGGCGCTGCGCGGGTCGATCTCGATCCGGCCGCGGTTGCCGACCACCACGATGCGGCCGCCCGTGGCCACGACATCCAGGTCCTTGTCCAGGTTGACGTTGGCCAGCATCTCGACGATGATGTCGGCGCCGCGGCCGCAGGTCAGTTCAGACAGGTGGTCCAGATAGCCGGTGGCGTGGTGATCGAGGACATGGTGGGCCCCCTGGGCCTTGACCAATGCGGCGCCCTCCTCGGAACCTGCCGTGCCGATCACCTTCAGCCCGGCGGCGCGGGCCAGTTGCACCGCCGCAATGCCGACCCCGCCGCTGGCGCCGTGCACCAGCACGGTTTCACCCGCCACGGCGTGCGCCCGCTGGAACAGGGCGCGAAAGGCGGCGCCATAGGGAACCCCGATGGCTGCCCCCTGGCCGAAACCGATCCCCTCGGGCAGGGGGTGGGTCTGGAACTCCTGGCACAGGACCTGTTCGGCGTAGGTCCCGGACAGGGAGCCGGCAACGTAGACCCGTTGTCCGACCTGGCGGTGATGGATATCCGGGCCGATGGCGGTGATGACGCCGGCCGCATCAAGGCCGGGGGTATAGGGGAGTTTCAGGCCGGGCCGGTACAAACCGGAACGGATATAGGTATCGACCGGATTGACCCCGACGCTGGCAACCTTGACCACCACTTGGCCGGCGCCGGGGGTTGGATCGGGCACGTCCGCGAGGCGCAGGACCTCGGGCGGGCCGAACTCGTTGACGCGAATCGCTTTCATGGGAATGACCTCTTTTCTCTACGGAAAGGTATGCTGCTTCTGAGGATAGTATAGCACCACTATCCGTGTGGGGGGCTGAAAGCCGGGCGGGAAAGACCTGCCCGCTGTTCGGAGCCGGGCAGGCCCTGGTCGAAGCGGCGGGTATCAATCGCCCAGGGTAAAATAGAACGTCGCACCTTTATCAATCTCTCCTATGGCATGGATATGCCCGCCATGGCGCTGGATGATGCGTTGCACCGTGGCCAGGCCGATGCCGAATCCCTCGAAGTCCTCGTCGGAGTGCAGGCGCTGAAAGGCGCCGAACAGCCTGTCAGCCTGGCTCCCATCGAACCCCGCGCCATTGTCGCGCACAAAAAAGGTCGGTTTTCCTTCGTGGTTTTCCATTCCGAATTCTATGACCGCCGATTCCTTTTTGGAGGAATACTTCCAGGCATTGCCGATCAGGTTTTCCAGGACCACGCGCAACAGGGTCGGATCGCCGTGACAGCAGGCCCCTTCCGCAACGGTGAAGGCAACCTTGCGTTCCGGGTACCGCATGCGCAGTTCCAGGGAAATGGTCGTGGCAATGGCGCTCAGGTCCACCTCCTCTTTATCCATCTCCTGGCGCGACAGGCGGGAAAATTTGAGCAACGCCTTGATCATCGCGTCCATGCGCCGGACCTCTTTGTGGATAATGGCGAGATAACTCATGGACTCCTCGTCGATCTTGCCGCTGCACTTCTCAAGCAAAACCTGGGTGAATCCGTGTATGGTGGTTATGGGGCTGCGGAGATCATGGGAAACGGTGCTGTTGAAGGCCTCCAGTTCACTGTTTGCCGTCTCCAGCTCCTGCGTGCGCGCTGCCAGGTTGATATTGAGGCTCACGATTTCATGTTCTGCCTGCATGCGGGCGGTGATATCCTCTTTAACCGCCACATAATGGGTAACGGCGCCATCCTCGTTGAAGACGGGAGAGATAGAGGCGGCCTCCCAATACTTTTCACCGTTCCTTTTCCGGTTCAGGAACTCGCCGTGCCACTCCCTGCCCGAGGAAATGGTCTGCCAAAGCTGTTGGTACGTATCAGGCGGCGTGGAGCCGGAGAGCAGAAGGCGCGGGGTGTTTCCCAGCGCCTCCTCGGCGGTGTATCCGGTAAGCTCGGTGAATTTGGGGTTGACGTACTCGATAATGCCGTTCACATCGGTGATCATTACGGTGCAGGGGCTTTGATCCACGGCCCGCGAGAGTTTGCGGATATGGTCGCTCTGCTGCCTGATCCTTCTCTCCAGCATGATCGTGGCAAGGCTTTTGTCGACGATTGCAAAGAGACGCTCGTAATCCAGCGGCTTCAGTACGTAGTGATTGATGCCGATTTCGATGGCGTTCAGCAGGAATTTGGTATCACTGTGGGCGGTCAGGGCGATGACGATCGTCTCGGGATTCAGCGCCTTGACCTCGCGGGCCATGCTGATGCCGTCCATCAGCGGCATGTTGATGTCGGTTATGACCATATTGGGGAGATGTTTCTTGAACAGTTCCAGCCCCATTGCCCCATTTTCCGCAGTATGGAGCTGCACGTCGGGATAACGTTTGGTGATAATGGATACCAGGATGTCCCTGGCCTCCAGTTCATCCTCGACATACAGGACCGACGTCACGCCCGGATCGGGATGGAATGGTTTCACGTCTGGATCGGACTTCTTGGGGGGCATGCCGCCTCCATGGTGTAGTGGTAAGGGGTTGTCGAATCGTAGGATGGTTCCGGCCACCGGCTTCGGCGACGAATGGCACAACAATACCACAAAATCGCCGTGTTGCAAGGTATCACGTGGTGTTCTCGTTACTAATGGTGGTGAGCGTGATCGTGGTGACGGGAACGGTGACCGATCTTTCTGATGATGGGACCCGAGACGCAGGCGATGCATTCCACCTGCAGGGTGGTGTGGGCAATGCCGTAGCTGTCGAGGAGCATGTGTTCAACGGCGTGGATTACCTCTGCCTGACGCTGTTTGAAGTCGGGAGTGACATCCATGTGGGCCGACAGGACCACGATGTGGGAGCAGATAGACCAGACATTCAGGTGATGGATGTCCTTGACCCCCTCCACGGCCCGCATGCCGGCGGCGATCTCGGCTACCTTCATGCCGCGTGGAACCCCCTCCAGCAGTATGTGGGTGGATTCGCGCAAAACCCGCCATGCCCCGAAGAATACCACGCAACCGATCCCGATGGAGATCACCGCATCCACGATGTACCAGTTGGTGAAGTACATGATGGCGCCGCCGGCAATGACACCCACGGAGGCGGCGGCATCACCGATGACATGCAGCAGGGCGCTGTGGACGTTCAGGTCGTCGTGGGAATGCTGGTGGAGCGCCGACGCGGCCAGCAGATTCATGGCCAGGCCGATGGTGGCGATGACGAACATGGGGACGCTCTTGACCTGCTCGGGCTTGAGCAACCGTCCCCACGCCTCGTAAAAGATGCCGATGGCGATCAGGAAGATGGTGATGCCGTTGATGAACGAGGCGAATACCTCGGTGCGGTGCCAGCCGAAGGTGCGGGTTTCGGTGGCCGGTCTGCCCGCCAGTTTGATGGCTGCCAGCGACAACAGCAGGGCGAACAGATCCAGAAAGACATGGGCTGCATCCGACAGCAGGGCCAGGGAGTTGGCCCAGATACCGCCGGCGACCTCGGCAACCAGGGTGACTGCCGTGAGGATGATGGCCCAGGTGAAGCGCCTGGCTATGCTGTTGTCCAGATCATGGGTTTCCATACTTATATGGTAGCAGGTTTTCGGATAAAGGCATGGGACTTATGAGACGCATGGGACCTATGAGACATATGATTACCATACGTCCCACAGGTCATATACGCCCTATTCCTATCCCTCTGATTGCCCGATAACAACCCTGGGGTGTTGAGTCAAATGTCACCACCGGGCAGCCGAGGCGCTGCCCCAGCTCAACCAGCGATATATCATCAAGGAAGACCCCTTCGCCCTCCTTGAGCATTACGTCCGGCACCAGCAGGGCTGTGCCCAGGCCGGCCCCGTGCAGTGCGGCAATGATGTCGTTGCCGGCCACCAGGCCGCAGACCGTGACACTTTCGCCGAAGAGCCGGTTCTCCACCGCGACCGTGCTGATATGGATACCGGTCTTCTCTCCAAGTTTTTCCAGGAACCCGGCCACGAAGCCGTATGCCGAAACACCGGTCACTACCGTTATCCGGAAATCGCCGACAGGCCGCGCGCTTCGCAGGACACGTGCCGCATCCCGCACAAAGAGCGGCACCAGGCCGACGCCGTTCTCGATCTGGGGCAGGTCGCCATACTCCCTGAACGGCGGGAACGGAAGGCCCGCCTTGAGAAAGAACTCGTCGGCCAGGAAGAGGAATGGTTCGCCCAGGCGTTTTTTCAGCGCCTTGGCCCGTGATTGCCATGTTGAGATGAACGCCCCGGCATACTCCCTATCCACCGGCGTCAGGCTCGGCAACCGTTGGCGGTGGCGGGTCAGGCCCAGGGGGACAATGGCCAGCGACTGCACGGCCGGGTACAGGTCTGCAAGGTCTGCCACGGTCCGTTCCAGTTCGGCGCCGTCGTTCAGGCCGGGGCAGAGCACCACCTGGGTATGCATGGCGATGCGTGCGGCGGCCAGCGTGCGCAACTGTTCCAGGATGGGCGGGATGCCCGGCGCGCCCAGCATCTGTTCGCGCAGTGACGGGTTGGTGGCGTGGACCGAGATATACAGGGGGGAGAGGCGTTGCTCGACAATGCGCCGCAACTCGGCCGGTTTCAGGTTGGCCAGGGTGACGTAGTTGCCATTGAGAAAGGAAAGGCGATAATCCTCGTCCTTTACGTACAACGGTTTACGCAGCCCCTTGGGAAGCTGGTGGACGAAGCAGAAGACGCAGTTGTTGCGGCAACGGGCCGGTTCGGGGGGCGTAAAGGTCAGCCCGAGCGATTCACCCGGTTCCCGCTCGATCTCCATCTCCCACACCTCCCCGTCCTCCTTGGCCACCTCCAGCAGCAGTTCGTCATCGCTTGCGGTGTGGAAGCTGTAGTCGATGATGTCCCGAAGGTTATGGCCGTTGACGGCCAGAAGCCGGTCGCCGGCAATGACGTCCATCTGGTCGGCAATGGAGCCGGGTGCGACGGCCTGGATCAGGAGCCCCTTCATCGGGGACTCCCGGCTGGAAGGAAATGGTGTTGAGCGGATTCAAGGGTAATGTGCATAGGGTATCTGTTGGTCGGAGAAAGGTGTGGCAAGCAAAGGTAAATGAAACAGGGATGAACGGGATATCGTGTTTATCCTGTTCATCCCTGTCGGGCCGGCCGTTAAAGCCCTGCCCTGGTTTACTGGTGGAGGCGGAAAGCGCCGTCGGCCGAGGTGATGTTGGAGATGGCGTGCTTGTAGATCAGGATGTCGCCGTTAGATTCCAGCAGCACGGAAAAGTTGTCGAAGGATTTGATGAATCCCTCGATCTTGGCGCCGGACATCATGTTAACCACCACCCGGACGCGCTCCTTGCGGGACTGGTTAAGATATTGGTCCTGGATATTGAAAGGTGCCTTTGCCATGGTTCACTCCTCCTGTCGTTCAAAAAAATCAATTGCATGTTGCAAAATAGTAGCAAAGTTTTCCGAATATTCAAGCCATAATATGTCCGGGTCGGCATTGAACCAGGTTAGCTGACGTTTGGCATAGCGCCGCGTGTCGCGCTTGATCAACCTCGTGGCCTCTTCCATGCTGCATTCACCCGCCAGGAAGGAGGCGGTTTCCTTGTACCCGATGGCACGCATGGCTTTCAGGTCACGACCGTAACCCGCCGCCAGCAAACCCCGGACTTCATCCAAAAGACCCTCGCGCAGCATTCGCTCCACCCGCTCCTCGATGCGGCGGTACAGCTCATCCCGTTCGACACGGATGCCGATTTGCAGGCTGGCGTAGCGCCGGCCGCCAAAGGCGTGTTCCTGCTGGTAGCGGGAAAGGGGGATGCCGGTCAGGTGGTATACCTCAAGGGCGCGGATGATGCGTACCCGGTTGTTGGGATGGATGTGCGTTGCCAGTTCCGGGTCTACTCGGGCCAGCTTCTCCAGCATGGCCTCATTGCCCAGTTCCCCGGCTTCTTCTTGCAACTGCCGACGTATCTCGCCGGCACCGCTGGGGGAATCCACCAACCCTTTCAGCAGCGCGCGGATATAGAGTCCGGTGCCTCCCACCACGATCACCCGTTTTCCGCGTCCGGTGATGTCACTGATGGCCGTGTCCGCAGCCTGGACAAAATCGGCAGCGGAAAAGAGCTGTTCCGGACCGGCCACGTCGATCAGGTGGTGCCGGATTTCCGCCCGTTGCTCCGGGGAAGGCTTGGCGGTTCCGATGTCCATTCCGCGGTAGACCTGCATGGAATCGGCGTTGACGATCTCGGCGTCCAGTTTGCGGGCCAGCTTCAGGGCCAGATCGCTCTTGCCCGATGCGGTCGGGCCGCAGACGACGAGGAGTTTGGTGAGTTGTAGAGGGTTCATGCGCCTATGTGCGGCATCCGCGCCGCCACCTTGTTTGATGGTATGGTCAATAATACAAATACCATATTCGCCCCGATTCCATAAATTTTATATGGCAAGTTGCAACGTAATAATGTATTCATTAACAAATTTTTGAAACTTGCGGTTTCAGGCCTGAAGGGCTCATACAATTCAACGACGAAAAGGAGGCACACCATGGCACTGTTCAACAATCTCTCGATAGGCGCGAAGCTGGTTTTGTCATTTCTGCTGGTGCTTCTGCTCACGGCCGTATTGGGTGTGTTCATGATCGTCAAGCTGAATGCCATCAACAAAACCGCGGAAGACGTGTCGCTCCAGCAGGTGCCGGGGCTCCTCTCGGTTTACAAGATCAATGATTACTTTGGCAGTTTCAGGCGGGGAGAGCTGTTGATGATCATTTCGGAAACGCCGGAGGATATCAACAAATACATCAAGCGGAACAAGGAAATGTCCGAGAAGCTTGCTAGGGAGCAGGCAACCTACGAGAAGATGATCGACTCGGACGAGGAAAAGAGGCTTTATGCGGAGTTTTCCAAGTCCATGAAGTTGTATCTGGCCGAAAGCCCGAAGCTCATGGAGCTGGCGCTCCAGAATAAAAATGCCGAGGCTGGCGTGGCGGTTCGCGGGGCATCGAGCAAATATTTCAACCAGACGCTCAAGGCGATCGAGGCGGTGGCGGAATATCAAAGCAAGCAGGCAACCGAAGTCAGTCAGCACACGTCGGCCATCACCTCCGCGGCCCGTATCTGGATCATCGGTATCCTTGTCGCCTGCATTGTTATCGGAATTTTTGAAGCGCTCATTATTGCGCACCTGATCAGCGCCCCGCTTCGGGATCTGGCCCAGAAGGCGGGGCTGATCGCCTCCGGTGACTTGAGGGTTTCAATCGAACAGACCTCGAACGATGAGGTCGGTCTCCTGAGTGGCGCATTCAGCGCCATGACCCAAAGCCTGCGCGAACTGATCGGCAGCGTGGCTGAAACGTCGACACAGTTGTCGTCCGCGGCCAGCCAGGTGAACGCCACGGCCGTGAAGATGTCCACCGGTACCGAAGAGGTGGCGGCCCAAGCCAGTACCGTTGCCACGGCCAGCGAGGAAATGGCGGCCACCTCCACGGATATTGCCAACAACTGTCACATGGCAGCGGATGCCTCGCAACAGGCTGCCGCAACGACCACCAAGGGGTTCGAGGTGGTCACCCATACGGTGGACGGTATCCGGACGCGCGGGGAAGGCACCCGTTCCAATGCCCGGATCATCGAATCCCTGGGTGAACGCTCGGACCAGATCGGCGCCATTGTCGCCACCATCGAGGATATCGCCGACCAGACCAATCTGCTGGCGCTCAACGCGGCCATCGAGGCAGCCCGCGCCGGAGAGCAGGGGCGCGGCTTTGCCGTGGTCGCCGACGAGGTCCGCGCGCTGGCGGAGCGCACCACCCGCGCCACAAAAGAGATCAGCGACATGATCAAGGCGATTCAGAATCAGACCAAGTCCGCGATTGTTTCCATGGAAGAGGGGGTCAAGGATACGGAACGGGGGATTACGGAGGCTGCCCAACTCGAAAGCGCCCTGCACGAGATACTGGAACGGGTGAACGACGTCAGCATGCAGGTCAGCCAGATTGCCACGGCGGCTGAGGAACAGACCGCAACAACCAACGAGATCACCAACAATATTCATCAGATCAGCCAGGTCGTGCAGGATACCTCTCGTGGCGCCCATGAATCGGCCGGTGCGGCCCAGCAGATGTCGCATCTGGCGGATAATTTGCAGTCCCTGGTGCACAGGTTCAAGTTATAGGCAATAAGCCTACAAAAGCGGTTAACCGCAGATGAACGCAGATACACGCTGATAGATCAAAGCATAGGGCAAAACCCCGCCAACCGTTTTTATCCGGTTGGCGGGGTTTTTTCGTTCAGAGATGTTTGCTGCTGTGGTGCGCGGTTGCGCCAAGTGTGGCTGTCAGGCTGCTCCGAGCTGCTTATCGATGCAGGCCAGCAGATCATCATGCTTGACCGGTTTTGCCAGAAAGATGTGATTTCCAATCATGCTTCCGGTCGGCTCCACCTCCCTTTTGCTGACAATGGCTGTCAAATAGATGATCGGTACCTGCGCGAGGTCCGGATCATCCGCAAGTTCGGCAGCCACGGCCCCGCCGTCCATGTCGGGCATCATGACGTCAAGCACCACCAGGTCCGGTCTGAACTGCTGCGCCGCCGTAAACGCATGGGTCGAAATGTTGACCTCCTGTACCTCGAACCGGCCCGTGGCTTCCAGATTACGCCTCATCATCCGGGTAAGCCCTGCTTCGTCATCAACGAGAAGAATCCGTTTCTTCATGGCAACCTCCTTCAGAATGTGAAATACAGTACAGCCTCGGCTCCCTGCCTGTCGCTCCTGTTTCCGAGTGAAATCACGGCCTGATGCAGTTCAAGGATTTTTCTCGTTACCGACAACCCGAGTCCGGTGCCGACCCCCACGGGCTTTGTGGTGAAAAACGGGTCGAACAACTTGGCGGCCGCTTCCTTCGAGATCCCGGTCCCGGTGTCTGCGATGCGCAACATGACCGTCCTGTCGCCTGCTGCCGGTTTGTCCTGACCCTGACCGGCGCAGCAGGTCGCCAACTCCTCGGGGGTGATCACATGCAACGAAGCGCTGATGGTGAGAGAACCCCCTTCCGGCATGGCATGGACGGCATTCATGAACAGGTTGATAAATACCTGCTTCAGCTTGTTTTTGTCCAGCATCAGGGGTGGGAGCGGCTCCTTCGGCCCCTGCTCAACCGTTACATGCCCGCTGTTTAGCTCATGACGGACCAGCAGCAGGGAGTCATCGATAACGCTTTGAATATCCGTTTCTTTCAGGTCAAGCTGCTCGGAGCGGGAGAAGTCCAGCAGCCCCTTGATCACGCGGTCGGCCCGCTGAACGGCATCACCCATATCCATAACGGTCTCGTGGTGGATACGGTTTTCCCGCAGTTCGTTGGCAAGAAAATCAACCCCGAGCTGGATAATTGCCAGCGGGTTCTTCACCTCATGCGCCACACCGGCAGCAAGGCGCCCCACGGTTTCCAGCTTGGCTTGCTGAATCAGTTGCATCTGGGCCTGTTGCAGTTCGAACAGTGACTGTTGCAGCTTTGTGTTCGCAACAGTCAATTCATCCCGTGCCGTGGTCAGGTCGCCAACCATCTGCTCCAGGCGGAACTCGCGCGCCTCGATCTTTACCGCCATCATGCCAAAGGCTTCGGCAAGCCGTGCTATGACCGGGGGATACTGCTCGTTGTCGGTCATGGCAAAAATCCGGTCATGGTCGCCATAGCGCCCCATGGAAAGGTTTTCCGCCAGGGCGATCAACTGTTCTAGCTTCTTTTCAACCTGGGGTGGATATGCCATGGAAATACTCCGTACTCATGTCCGTTTGAAAATCTTCTCGATTTCACCCAGGGGGATGGTGTGAAATACCGGGCGGCCGTGGGGGCAGCTTGCGGCAAAGTCGGTTTCATCCATGCTGACCAGCAGTTCCTTTATCTGGCGATTGTCCAGGGGGTGGACGCCGCGCACCACCGAGTGGCAGGCGATACGGGCCAGGAGATCGTCCATGGCCTCCTGGAAGGCGACGCTGGTGCCCAGTTGGCCCAGCTCTCCCAGGATATCCCGCACCAGGCGCATGCCGTTGTTCCCGGCTGCCATGCGCGGCATGGCGGCCAGGATGACGGTGTTGCCGCCAAACGGCTCCAGCTCGAAGCCGATCCCTGCCAACTCGGTCTTGAAGCGCTCTGCCAAGGCGGTCTCGCTGAAGGAAAGCTCCAGGGTTTCGGGGAACAACAGACGTTGCGATTCAACGCCCCCGGCCGTGCATTGTTGTCGCAGACGCTGATAGGCGACCCGTTCGCTGGCGGCATGCTGGTCGATGATCACCAGTTCGTCTCCTGATTGGCAGACGATATACTCGCCGTGGAACTGGCCGATAATCGCAAGGGAGGAGAAATAGCCCTGCTGCTCGCGAGGAGTAGCTTCCTGCGCAAACGGTGCAACAGGTTCGTGAACGGCAACTGGCTCGGCAGGGGTCGGGGATGTGGCTGCCGCCCCCTCGTTGCCGGGCTTTTCGTATGCCGTGGCATGAAAGGAGGGTTCCCGGCGGGGCATGGCCAGGGATGCCTGCGCTGCCGCCGCTATCCGTTCCCGGTAAGCCTGGCTGGTGGCCGGGGCTGGGGGCTCAGAGGGCTTCTCCGGCCGGCGCGGCAGCCAGGGTGAATGGCGCAGCACCTCTTCCAGTGCGGCTTGCAGGGCGTCGTGTACGGCGGATTGGTGGCGGAAACGGACTTCATGCTTGGTGGGGTGGACGTTGACATCCACCTCGGTGGAGGGGAGCTCGATGAACAGGGCCACAACCGGGTAACGCCCCCGGTCGATCACGCCACGGTAGGCCTGCATGATGGCGTGCTGCACCACCCGGTCACGGACGAAGCGGCCGTTGATATAGGTGAACATGGCCCCGGTCGTGGAGCGGACAACGGCCGGCCCGGAGATGAAGCCGGTGACGGTGATGCCGTTGTTGGAGCTCTCCACGCCATGCAGGTCTGCGGCCGCACCCTTTCCCAGGGCCTGGGCCAGGCGGCGGGAAAGATCGCTACGTTGAACCCGCAGCAGTTCGCGGCCGTCGCTTACACAGGTGAATGCCACACCGGGGCGGGAGACGGCCATGCGGGCCACCGTGTCTCCCACGTGGCCGGCCTCAGTCTCCGTGCTTTTCAGGAATTTGAGCCGGGCCGGGATGTTGAAGAAGAGTTGCTCCACGGTGATGACCGTGCCGGGCGCCATGCCGCACGCCTTGACATCCCGCACCTTGCCCCCCTCCACGATGATCTCCGTCCCTTCCGGGTTGCCCGGTTCGCGGGAGGCCAGGCGGAAGCGGGAGACCGAGGCGATTGAAGGGAGCGCCTCGCCGCGAAATCCCAGGGTGTGGATGGCGTCAAGATCGCTGTCGGTCTTGATCTTGCTGGTGGCGTGACGTTCCAGCGACAGCAGGGCGTCCTCCCGGGACATGCCATGGCCGTTGTCCGTAATCCTGATCAGCCGTCTGCCGCCCGCGGCTATTTCCACGTTGATATCCGTGGCGCCGGCATCGAGGGAATTTTCGATCAACTCCTTGATGACCGATGCAGGGCGTTCGACCACCTCGCCGGCGGCAATCTTGTTGGTAAGCGTTTCGGGAAGGATGGTGATGCGTTGACGCACGGCGATTCTCCGCTCAAGAAAAAAGAGCGGGCAGTCCCGCTCTTTTCAACTGATATGGTTACAAAGGGTTACGGCTTGGTGCCGGTGTCCTTGGTGTCATCTCCCGGCTTTGTTCCGGTTGCTGGGGTTTCCCAGGAGAAACTGTCCAGGTCGAATTCACCGGGGTTACCGGAAGCGGCCTCCGGGGGGGAAGATGGAGTTGGCTGTTTTGTCGCGGCTGGGGTGGCGTCCCAGGCAAAGTTCTCCAGTTCGAATTCAGCGGGAGGTTCGGCTGCCGTTTCCGGGGCGGAAGACGAAGGGGACTGTTCCGTGGCGGAAGTATCATTCCAGGCAAAGTTCTCCAGATCAAACTCGCCGGGGGCGCCGGCCGGCGGTGGTGAGGTGGCGGTCCCGTCGTCGGTATCGTCCCTGCCGGGCGACTCCAGAAGGTCGGCAAAGGCATCATCCTCGGCCTTGGTCTGGGCCGATTGCTGATCCCCGGGAAAGGTAAGATCATCCAGGCTCGGCAACTTGGTCACATCCAGCTCATCATCAAAGGCGAACGGGTCGGAATTGGCAGTCGGCGGCGTACCGGGAGCGGGTGCGTCCGTTTCGGATGCCTCCTCTTCGTCAAAGGTAAATCCGGCAAACGCCTGGGCTGCTGGTGCGGCAGGCTCCTCGTCGAAGTTGAAGGGATTGCGATCGGAGGATGGCGGTGTGTCCTGCGCGGGTGTCTCGTCTTCGGGAAGATCAAAGGTGAACATGTCGGCATGGGTTTCGGGCACCTGCGCCGCCTGTTCCGTCTCGTCCGTCTCGTCCGTCTCCGCTGTCCGTTGTGACGAGACCATTTCCTCACGCGCTTCCCGGGGGAGTACAACCGGCAGGATGCCGTGGGTCAGTTTGTATCCGGCCAGGTCGCTGGAGCATTTCTTACAGACGTCGTGGTACTCGAAACTGTTGAATCCGCATTTGGGACATTTCATCTGCTGCTCCTTTGGACACCATCTGGCAGAGAGGTGTCGTGACGCGGTGTCCGGCTCAGATATCTTCCCATATATACTGTAAAATAGCGGTAATGGCAATAGCGGCGGTCTCTGTTCGCAGGATTCTCTTGCCCAGTGTGATCGGCTGAAATCCATGCCGGGCAAAGTGCCTGACCTCAAGCGGGTCAAAGCCCCCTTCGGGACCGATTGCCACGATCACCGAGGCAGGCGGGTCACCGGCGGCAAGGGCTGTTCTGAGGTTCCGGTCATGCTCGTCCTCCCAAAGGATCAGGCGCAGGTCGTGTTCGGCCGTATCGGCAGCCTCCACGGCGGTTGGATACCAGGAAACGGCCGGTATGGCGAGTCTGCCGCACTGCCGTGCCGCCTCGGTCGTGATCCGGTTCCAGCGCTCCAGCTTGTTGTCACGCTGCTCGTTGTGCACGCGGGCCACGGAACGGCGTCCGCCAAAGATCCGGAAATCATTGACGCCCAGCTCGGTCCCTTTTTGCAGGATCAGGTCGATCTTCTCTCCCTTGGGGAGGGCCTGGCAAATGGTAAGGCGCGGTGTTTCGCGCTCCGCATCGCCCGCATCCGCCGTCATAAGAATCTTGACCGCCACCCATTCCCTGGCGACCTGATCGATAATCCCCCGGTGCTCGTTCCCTTTCTCGTCCACCAGGATCACGTTGTCGCCGGTACTCATCCGCAGCACGCGCACCATGTGGTTGAACAGGTCGCCGTCAAAGGAGGCGTAGCCGTCACGGATGCTGCGGGAGGCGATCATGAAGCGGCGGTCGCTCATGAAGTGCCGCCTTTCCGGTAGAGCAGCGCCACCCATTCCCCATCCTGCCGGGTCTCCCGGTAATCCAGGGGAAAGGGGGCGAAGCCGCTCCGTACCAGCGGTTCCTTCTCGGCCAGGATGCCGGAAAGGACCAGTGTCCCGCCGGGCGCCAGCCGTTCCGTCAGATGCGGGGCCAGCCGGACCAGTTCCTCGGCCAGGATGTTGGCCAGGATGATGTCGAAACTGCCGGTCAGGGATTCCACGGGGGTGGTGCTGAGTTCGACCTGTTCCTTCAGGCCGTTGGCGGCCAGGTTCTCGCCCGCCACCTCCACGGCAAGGGGGTCGATATCCACGGCACAGACGCGACCTGCGCCCAGTCGGACCGCAGCCATTGCCAGGATACCGGACCCGGTGCCCAGATCAAGCACAGCCGGTGAAACAAGGAGCGGCATCTCGTCCATGATGCCCTCCAGCAGTTCCAGACAGAGCCGGGTGGTTTCGTGCCCGCCGGTACCGAAGGCCATGCCCGGGTCCAGGTGTAATACGATCTCGTCCGGCAATGGGTTCGCTTCTTCCCACGACGGTACGATCAGCAGCCGCCGTCCGACTCGTAAGGTCTTGAAGTTGACCTTCCAGCTTGTGCTCCAGTCCTCGCTGTGCACCGGGGAAACGGATGGCTTGGGGAGGGAGAGCCCGGGATAGCGGCTTGCAAGGTCATCCAGAAAGGCGCCGATTTCCGCCAGCCGGGCGTCGATGTCGTCCGCTGAGGTAAAATACGCCCTGACCGTTGTCGTGGGGGAATGAATGATCTCGCTGTGGGAAAAGGCGTCCACGTTCAAATTCTCGACACAGACGCCGCTGCCGGAGAGTTCTGCCAGATATTCCGCCAGGATATCGGTAAGATCAACCGGCACGTCGCAGGCAATTTCCAACCAGGAATCGTTCATCAATGTCCGCCTTATGAATGATTTGCTCATTAAGTTCAAGAAGTTAGCAAAATGGCCCAGCATTGGCAACAAAAATTCTTGACAAACGTTCCTTGCCAGGCATAATTTTAATTAGAAAATGCGGTTTGAAGTTAATGAGGCCGGGAATACCGGCAGGATAACTATGAAAACCATCTATGTGCTCTCCGATTCAACGGGTGAAACGGCCGAACGTGTTATCCGGGCGGCATTGTCCCAGTTTTACGAAGGCGATGTGAAGGTGCAGCTCTTTCCCCAGATTCGCACCCCGAGGGAGGTGCAGCAGGCCCTGTCCGTGGCGGTGCGTACTCCGGGGATGGTGGTCTACACCTTGGTTGATCCGCACCTGTCCGAAGTCATCGAGCGGGTGGCCGAGGAAAACAGTCTGTTGGTGGTAGACCTGCTCAGCCCCCTGATTTATACCCTTTCCCGTTACCTGGGAACCGCTTCGCGGGAAAAACCGGGGTTGCTCCACCGTATCGACACCGATTACTACAAACGGGTTGAGGCGGTCAACTTTACGGTCAAGCATGATGATGGCCAGGAAACACGCTATCTGCATAAGGCGGATCTGGTCCTGGTGGGGGTTTCGCGCTCATCCAAGACCCCTCTCTCCATGTACCTGGCCCACAAGGGATACAAGGTCGCCAATGTGCCGCTGGTACAAGGGATCGATCCTCCCGAGGAGTTGTTCCAGATCGACCAGAGCAAGATTGTGGGCCTGATCATCGATCCCAAACGGCTGGTGGATATCCGAACGGCGCGTCTGATAAACATGCGCCAGAGCCCCCGTGGAAGCTATGCTGACTACCAACAGGTCGAGGATGAAATAGCGTATTGCAAACAACTCTATCGATGCCACCCGGAGTGGATCGTCATAGATGTTACCAACAAATCGGTGGAGGAAGCATCCTCGGAAATCATGCGGCGCATGAATGCCGCCCCCACGTATTGAAATACCGTACTGCACCGGATAATGCTACTAAAAGGAGAAACAATGATGAAGATTCTTGTTGTCGAGGATGAAAAGAAGGTTGCCGGCTTTATCAAGCGCGGCCTGGAAGAGGATGACTATAAGGTTTCCGTGACCTATGATGGCGCCGAGGGCCTCAAGCTGGCGCTGGAAGAAGATTTCAGCCTGGTGATCCTTGACGTGATGCTCCCCAAAAAGGATGGCCTGACGGTGATCAAGGAGTTGCGCGCCGCCGGCAAGCATGTCCCGGTCCTGATGTTGACCGCTCGCGACACCACCGAGGATATCGTCTCCGGTCTGGATGCCGGTTCGGACGATTATCTTACCAAACCGTTTGCCTTTGCCGAGTTACTGGCTCGCGTCCGGGCTCTGCTGCGCAGGGGCGAGCAGGATCGCGGCGCGGAAATCCTGTTCGCGGATCTGCGGCTCGACCCGGTTGCCCACAAGGTCTGGCGTTCAGGCACGGAGATAGACCTGACGGCCAAGGAATACGGGCTGCTTGAGTACATGATGCGCAATCCCAACACGGTGCTGTCCCGGGCCATGATTGCCGAACATGTGTGGGACTATGCCTTTGACAGCTTCACCAACATCATTGACGTGTATGTCAATTACCTGCGCAAGAAGGTGGACAAGGATTTTTCGGTAAAACTGATCCATACGGTGCGTGGTCAGGGCTACATACTGCGTGAAAAATAGACCGGAGGGTTGATTTTTCCTCCGAGGTACATTATTCTTTGTCACAGGATAACGAACAGGGGCGGCGCCGCAGTCACATGCGACCCGCCCCTCAATTATTCCGTCAAAACAAGCACCCAGGGAGGTCAGGAACATGTCAACAAGTCTCGTGTCAACCGTACGTCTACTGATCGCAGGGGTAATCCTTGCCCTTGCCGTGCCGGCATTATCGAATGCCAAATCGGTCGCTCCTGATTTTGTCGAATTGGCAAAACGGCTCAAGCCAACTGTGGTCAACATCCGTACCGCCAAGAACATCAAACCCCGGCAGCGCATCCAACGCCCCCAGAATCAGCCCCGAACACCCTTTGACAACTTTTTTGACGATTTCTTCAACCAGTTCAACAATCAACCTCAACAACCACGGCGTGAACAGACCCTCGGCACCGGGTTCATCATCAGCGCCGACGGTTATATCCTGACCAACAACCATGTGATCAACGGTGCCGACGAAGTAATGGTCAAGCTCTCCGATGGCCGCGAATTGAAGGGGGAGATCAAAGGGGCCGACGACAAGCTCGACCTGGCGCTGATCAAGATCAGTGAAAAGGAAAAGCTCCCCGCGGCCGAGCTGGGGGACAGCGATAGCCTGGAGGTGGGTGAGTGGGTCATGGCCATCGGTAACCCTTTCGGGCTTTCCCAAACCGTTACGGCCGGCATTGTCAGCGCCAAGGGGCGGGTGATCGGCAGCGGCCCCTATGACGACTTTATCCAGACCGACGCCTCCATCAATCCCGGCAATTCCGGCGGCCCGCTCTTCAACGCCGCCGGCAAGGTGGTAGGCATCAATACCGCCATTATTGCCGGGGGACAGGGGATCGGTTTTGCCATCCCCATCAACATGGCCAAGAGTATCATCAACCAGCTTCGCGACACCGGCAAGGTGACCCGCGGGTATCTCGGGGTGCATATCCAGGCGGTGACACCTGACCTGGCCAAATCCTTCAACCTGGATGCGGACAAAGGGGCCCTGATCTCCGAAGTGATCAAGGACAGCCCTGCCGACAAGGCGGGACTCAAGGCGGGCGACATCGTGCTGGAGTTCGACGGCAAGCAGATCGGCGAGTTCAACGAACTGCCGCGCATCGTGGCCGCCACGCCGGTTGACAAGAAGACAAAGGTCATGGTGTATCGTGACGGCAAGAGGCTCAGCCTTCCGATTGTGGTGACCAGGCTCAAGGATGGTGAAACCGGGGCCGTGGCGAATGACAGCAAGGTGAGCGAGAAGCTCGGTCTTGTCGTCCAGGAACTGAACAAACCGCTGGCCGACCGCTTGGGAATCAAGGAGAGCAAAGCGCTGGTAATAACCGAGGTCAAGCCGGGCTCCCTTGCCGAGGATGCCGGTATCTCCGCGGGCTCGCTGATTGTCGAGATCAACGGCAAACACCCCGATACCCTGGATAAATTCAACGCCGTTATCGCCAAGCTCAAAAAGAGTGATGTGGTGCGGTTGCTGCTCAAACGTCAGGATGGCGGCATGTATTATGTGGCCATGAAGACGGAGTAGACTCGGAGGCGGGGTCTGGGGATTGTTGCCTGGTGAAATCAGGCCAAACCCCAGTCCCCGACCCCAGTCCCCAATTCGGAGTCCTGATGTCCGCCCGTTACGTCCAGCCGTTGCGTATCCTCGTTCAATTCTGTTTCCTGGCATGCATGATCTGGCTGGGTATCCTCTTTTTTCAGTTCGTCAGCTCCATCTCTTCGGGCGGCGCCGCATCCCTTGTCGAACGACCGCCCGGCATCGAGGGGTTTCTGCCCATCTCCGGGCTTTTGGGGCTATCGGCCTGGATCAAGGGGGCCGGTTTCAACGCAATCCATCCGGCGGCGGTTGTCCTGTTCCTGACAATCATCGCGGTTTCGCTTCTTTTGCGCCGCTCCTTCTGCTCCTGGATCTGCCCGGTAGCCACCGTCTCGGAACTGGCCTGGAAGGGGGGCTTCCGCATCTTCAGGCGCAACCTGAGCCTGCCGCGCCCGCTGGATCTGGTGCTGCGGGGCCTGAAGTACCTGCTGCTGGCCTTCTTCGTCTACTCCATTGTCATTGCCATGCCGGCCGAGGCGTTGCGCGGCTTCATCCTTTCCGACTATCACAAGATAGCGGATATACGCCTGCTGGACTTCTTTCTGCACATCTCGCCCGCGGCGCTGGGGATCATCCTGTTCCTGGTTGCGCTCTCCTTTCCGCTGCGTAACCCCTTCTGCCGCTATCTCTGCCCCTATGGCGCACTGCTGGGCCTGGCGGCGCTTATTTCGCCGGTCAGGGTCACCCGTGACAACGAACGCTGCGTCTCCTGCGGGGTCTGCAGCCAGGTCTGCCCGTCGCACATTGACGTGATGCGCAAGCGGAGCGTCGTCACGGCGGAATGCATCGGCTGCTGGCGCTGTGTCAGCCACTGCCGTTTCAACGAGGCGCTCTCCATGCGCTTTGCCGGCCGTTTCCTTATTCCCGGTGCCCTCTTTGCCGCTCTGGTGGTGCTGGTCTTCTGGGGCGGATCGTTGCTGGGAAAGGCAACGGGCCACTGGCAGACCTCGATCTCAATCGGTGAGTACCAGCGGCTGTTGCAGCGGTAATTCATTATCACCGCGGAGGACGCAGAGGGTCGCAGAGAAATCGTTGTTTATAATCAGCTTCAAGAATAATAATCTTCAGCCCCGACCGGACTCAGAACGAATAACCATCATGATTTTCCTCGGCGTTCCTCTGCGTCCTCTGCGGTGATATGCATTAATTGTCTGAACCTTTGAACAACGTGGCGCATTCGGCAAAAATGTGCCATACTTACCCACTTTGACGATCCGAACATTCCGCACGAAAGGAAGCACACGAACCAGATGAGCATCTATTCCAACACCGTCAGCATCACCCAGTACACCATCAGCGGCGATCTGCCGAAGCAGGATCAGTTTCAGTGGTTCTCGCAAAAACTGGCCGGCAGGGGCTTCCAGTCCATCGAGAATTCCAGCGAGGAGCTTTCCGAGGGGTGGACCCTGGTGGACCGTTCCGATGACGCCGACTTTGCGGCGCCTGCCGATTTTTGGCGCGACAACTACCTGGTTTTTTCCCTGCGCCGCGACCAGCGCAAGATTCCGGCCGCCCTGCTCAAATCCCATGCCGGCCGGGAAGAAGCGGCCTTTTTGTCCCAATACCCCAACCTGCGCCGTGCCCCCAAGAAAAAGCGCGAGGAGATCAAGGAACAGGTGCAGCTCAGGCTTCTGACCAGGTGCCTCCCGGTCCCGTCAACCGTGGATGTGGTCTGGGACCAGAAAAACGGCGTGCTCTCCCTGCTCAGTCTGAGCAGCAAGGCGTTGGAGCGTTTCGAGGATATCTTCCGCAAGACCTTCGAGGGGGTTAGCCCGGTGATCATTCACCCCTTTGCCCGCGCCCGGATGTTGCTGGAAGGGCAATTGCTGGACAAGCTGGAGGCCGCCAACCAGGCCGGTTCCGATGCGGTGGTGGCCTTGATCCGCGACAACCAGTGGCTGGGGTGGGATTTCATGCTCTGGCTGCTCCAGCGTGGGGTAAACGGCGAGGGGGAGTTCAGTGTTTGTCGGCCCGGCCATTTCGCCGAAGGCGAGCGCTTCTCCGCCTGGATCGACGACCGTATCCAGCTCCAGGGCGGGGGCGAGGAGGGGGGCGTCCAGAAGGTGTCGGTCTCCGGTTCCCAGGACAGCTATTTGGAAGCGATCTCGGCCCTCAAGAGCGGCAAGCGGATCACCAGCGCCACCATCTGCATGGAAAAGGACGAGAACCCCTGGAAGCTGACCCTGAAAGGGGAGACCTTCGGTTTTGGCTCATTCAAGTGTCCGCAGATCCGTATCGAAAAAGACGCGACCGTGGATCAGATGAGCGAACGCGAGGCGGCCTTTTACGAGCGCATGTTCCTGCTGGAACAGGGAGTACAACTCTTCGACAGCCTGTTCACGGCATTTCTGAAGGAACGGCTGGGCGATGCCTGGGCAGGCCGCATGAAAGCGGTTCAGGAGTGGCTGGACGGGAAGTAACATATCAAAGCATCTCTCACGGAGGTCACAGAGTTCACGGAGAGAGTCAAAAACAGCTTGAACAGGGATGAACAGGATACACGGGATGAAACCGGGAGACTCTGTACTTTATCCTGTTCATCCCGTGTATCCCTGTAAATAAAGATTTTTTTCAGAATTGAGGTACGAGTTTGAGGTTTATCGACGAAGTAACATTATTTACCGCTTCCGGTCACGGCGGCGCCGGCTGCGTGGCCTTCCGCCACGAGAAGTTCATCGAATTCGGCGGTCCGTCCGGCGGCGACGGCGGCAAGGGGGGGGATGTGATCTTCTGGGCCACCTCCGGCCTGTCCACCCTGCTGGAGTTGCGCCACCGGCCGCACCAGAAGGCCCAAAAAGGGCAAAACGGCATGGGCAAGAACCGCCATGGTGCCGGAGGCGAGGACCTGGTCATCAAGGTGCCGGTGGGCACGGTCATCTTCGATGCCGAAACCGGCGACCAGTTGGCTGACCTGACCGAGGACGGCTTGCGGGTTATCCTGTTGAAAGGGGGCAGGGGAGGGCAGGGGAACGCCCGTTTCGCCAGCGCCACCAACAAGGCCCCCAAGTTCGCCCAGCCGGGCGAGGAGGGGGAGGAGCGCAAGCTGCGGCTGGAGCTGAAGCTGATGGCCGATGTGGGCCTCCTGGGACTGCCCAATGCGGGCAAGTCTTCCCTGATCAGCAAGGTCTCGGCCGCGCGCCCCAAGATCGCCGATTATCCGTTTACCACCATGGCCCCGGCCCTGGGGGTGGTGGAGTACAAGAACTACCGCTCCTTTGTCATGGCCGACATCCCCGGCATCATCGAGGGGGCCAGCACCGGTGCCGGTCTGGGGCACCGGTTCCTCAAACATCTGGAACGCTCCGGCATCCTGCTGCACCTGGTGGATATCTCCTGGATGCCGGATCGCGACCCCATTGCGGAATACGAGGCCGTCAACCGGGAATTGGCCCTGTTCAGCGCCGAGTTGGCGAACAAGGAGCAGGCGGTGGTGATCACCAAGATCGACCTGCCCCAGACACAGGAACGGCTGCCCGAGATAACGGCCTGGTTCGAAGGCAAGGGTGTCAAGGTGTTCCCGATTTCATCGGCCACCGGTGAGGGGATCGAAGCGCTTCTGGACGAGATTGCCCGGAGGTTGTGGGGCAAGGCCGAGGTGGAGTGGTAAGGTTAACGGTTGAAGAGGTTTTTATGCGCAAGGATATTCTCAAACATGTTAAACGGGTGGTAGTCAAGATCGGCAGCCGGGTGCTGACCGATGATAGCGGTGCCCTGGACATGGCGGTGATCGGACGGATCTGTGCCGACATTGCCGCCCTGCGGGCCAAGGGGGTGCAGGTGGTGGTGGTCTCGTCAGGGGCCATTGCGGCCGGCCGCAGCGAACTGGGTCTGACGACGAAGCCCCGGACCATCCCCCAGAAACAGGCGGCCGCGGCCATTGGCCAGACACGCCTGATGCGGGCCTATGAGGAGTCCCTGGTCCCCCACGGGCTCAAGGCGGCCCAGGTGCTCCTGACCAGCGAAGACCTGGGGAGCCGGCAGCGCTTCCTCAATGCCCGCGCCACCATCGATACCCTGCTGGGTTTCGGCATCATCCCAATCATCAACGAGAACGACACCGTGGTAGTGGACGAGATCAAGTTCGGGGACAACGACAACCTCTCGGCCCTGGTCACCAACGTGGCAGAGGCCAATCTGCTCTTGATCCTGACCGACATCGAGGGGTTTTACAGCGCCGATCCGAACACCAATCCCGACGCCAAGCTTATTTCGTTGGTAAAGACAATTTCCCGCGAGGTGGAGCGGGCAGCCGGAGGCTCAGGTTCCGGGGTCGGCACCGGCGGCATGGCCACCAAGGTGGGTGCGGCAAAGAAGGCGGGCAAGAACGGCGTGCCGACCATCATGGTGTCGGGCAAGCGGGCAGGCATCATCACGGCGGCCCTGGCAGGCAACGAGGTGGGTACCCTGTTCCTCCCCGGCAATGACGGGTTGAACCGGCGCAAACACTGGATCGCCTACACCCTCAAGCCTGCCGGCAGAGTCATCGTGGATGCCGGCGCGGCCGAGGTGTTGCAGAAAAAGGGTAAAAGCCTGCTGCCGTCGGGTGTCGTGCGGGTCGAGGGGCGTTTCGACCGCGGCGCCTGCGTGCGGGTCTGCGGGCCGGACGGCAAGGAATTCGCCCGGGGGCTGTCGGATTATTCAAGCGCCGAAACCACCCGCCTGGCCGGGCGGAAGAGCAGCGAGATCGAAAAACTCCTGGGTTATCGCTATTCGGATGTGATCGTCCATCGGGATAATATGGTGGTGCTGTAACACGGGTACCTGAATATCCGTGACGCCTTCCCGGCTTCAGGTTGATACAGAATGAGACAAAGCCCCGCCTCCCCTATGGGAAGCGGGGCTTTGTACATTTAGCTTTCGTTCACGATGGCGTTCAAATTGCTTGCCGAAGGGACGTACCTATCCCCTTTGCCAGCGGCACCGTGACATCCGCCAATGGCGCGCCAGGAATTAACCTTTGACATCAGTGTGTTGCGATGAAATTGCCTCGATCGAACTCTTTCAGGGGGTAACGCCGGAGGAGCGGGAACGGATAGCGGCCCGTCTGGATACGTGTGTATTTTTGTCCGGCACGGTCATATTGTCCAAGGATGCACCGGTTGCCGAACTCTACATAATCCTCTCGGGAAAGGTCAGGGTCGAGCTGCATGACGGTTTGGGCCAGATCCTCAATCTCACCGAGCTTGGCGAGGGGAAGATTATTGGTGAACGGGCTGTTCTGACCGGTGAGCAGCGGACAGCCAATGTGCGGGCTATCAGCGATGTCCATGCAGCCCGGCTTTCCCGGCCGGATTTTGAAGAGCTGCTTGATGAGATGCCGTTGCTCTACGCCAACCTGTGCCGAATCCTTGCCCGCCAGCTCGGCAGTTGGGCCCAGCGCCATCAGCGGGAGGAAGAGGAACATCGGGAGGTGCTGACCCATGTGATCGGCTGGCAGCTTTTGCCCGAGTTCGGGGCATTTCCGGGGAATTCGCCAGGCGTGCGGTCTCTGAACGCCCGCCTCGAAGCGTTGGGAGGCGTGCAGCGGCATGTCCTGATCGTCGGAGAGCCGGGCACCTGGAAGGATCTTGCCGCCCGCCTGATCCACTTTCATGGCGACACGAGCCATCCGGTGCTGTTTCTGGATTGCGCCTCGCCGCCACCACTTACTGGTCGGGCCGATATGCACAGGTCAGGCGACGGCCTGCTGCTGGAAATCGCCCAGGAAGCGGCTCTCTTCGGCCATGCGTCCGATGGCGCCGTTTACGCCCGTCGCGTCCGGCGCGGCATGCTCGAACTGGCTGCCGGCGGCGATATGATCCTGCGCAATGTGGATTGCCTGACAGGTGCAGTGCAGGCGCAGTTGCTCGGTTTCATGGAGAGCGGCCTGTTCAGGCGCCGGGGTGAGTCCCGGCAGCGCAGCGCCCGGGTCCGGATCATCTCCACGAGCAGCGAGGCGTTGGAGCCGCTGGTGGAACGGGGGAAATTCCACCCTGAACTGTATCGGATGCTATCCGGCGAGACTATAGAAATGGAGCCGCTGCGCAACCGCAAGAAGGATATCCCGGTCATTGCCCGCAGCCTGCTCCGGAACCTCAATGCCAAGCATCACAAACAGGTGCGCAGGCTTTCGCAGGACGCCCTCAACCGGCTGGTTGACCACGACTGGCCGTTGAACGGCAGCGAACTGTACCAGGTTGTCAGCCGCGCCGTGGTGGTCTGCAATGACGACGAGATCATGGCGGAACATATCTTTCTCCAGGGACAACCGTTCGGAGACGGCAGGTTCAATTTGCTGACGCTGCCAGCCGTGGAACGGATCGCCCGCCGCCCCGATTTTCCGCGCATTCTGCGCTGGACCACCGTTCCGTTGTTTCTTCTGGTGATGGCGTTCACGATAGCTGGCCCCGCCTACGACAACCCCGCCAACCTGGCCGTCTGGACACTCTGGTGGCCGGCGCTGCTCTTGACGGCCTTTCTGTTTGCCCGGGGCTGGTGCAGCTACTGCCCCTTGGAAGCAATCGGCGAGTTTGTCGGCGCCAAAACCCGGGTGGTGCATGAACCGTTGCCATGGCTGCGGCGCTGGGGGGCTGCCATCAGCCTGGCCGGTGTTGTCCTGCTTCTGCTGGTTGAACAGGCGACCGGAATGTTTGCCTGGGCCTTTGCCACCGGTATGCTCCTTGCCGTCCTGCTTGGGGCGACCGTTTCCGCCGATCTGATACTCGGCCGGCGCGGGTGGTGCAAATTCCTCTGCCCGCTCGGCAGGATCGTCAGCCTGGTGTCCAGGATTTCCCTGCTGGAGATGCACAGCAACCATACGGTCTGCGTCAGCAGATGCCGGGTCGATGAGTGCGTTAAGGAAAAGGGGTGTCCGATGGGGCTGCATCCCACCGGTATCGATAATTCCGACCATTGCGTGCTCTGTCTCAATTGTGTCCGCAGTTGCCCGCACCACTCCATGCAGCTTGATATCCGCAACCCGGCATGGGGCCTGTTTAACGCGGCCCGCAGAGGCTTCTACGAGGCGCTGTTCAGCGTATCCCTGGTTGCGGTCGTCATTGCCGCCAAGGGAACACCCCTGCTGTTCGGGCATACCGCCGACGTTTTTCCCCACACGCTTTGGAGCCTGTCCGAGTTTGGTGCGGCCTTGGCCATTGTCGCCGCCTTTGTCGGACTTGCCCTGCTCTCGTCTCCCGGGGGGCGCGGAAAGGGGTGGAAGCGCGCATTCACCATTCTGGGGCTGGCCTACCTGCCACTTGCGGTTTCCGGCCTGTTCATGGTCTATTTCAGGGCACTGGTTGAAGGGGGGGCGCAGCTCGTGCCGCTCCTTGTAGCGACATCAGGTCTTGATGCCTGGCTTGATGCGGAACGCCTGACACCTGAACTGGGAACACTGCGTCTGCTGATTTATCCTGTCCTTGCGGCCGGTAGTGCCTTCTCATGGGGTGTTCTCGGGCGGTTGCAGCGCCAGCACGGTTTCAGTCCCATTGCCTTTGCCGGTCACCGCCTCCTGATCCTGCTGGCTGCTGCGGCATTTCTCCGCATCCTGTAGGGTGGGTTGCCCAATCCTATTTTAAGTGTCGCCGCTCTTTGGCGAGGCGGTCCATTGTGGCTATTATACACCTTGGAGTGGAAGTGAGATTGGGATTGGTAGTGAGATGGAGGGAATGGAGAACGGGAGGGGGCCGGGGCCTTTATTTGACGCCCAGAAATGCCTTGATGGCTCCGATGAATTCTTTGCCTTCGTCCAGTTTTAATGATGCAACCGGTTCCACAATCTCTTCATCGATGTCGTAATCGGCTATTTCGCGAATCTTTCGGGCGTTCATCAGCATCTTGTGATACTTGGCGTCGATGCGTCCCGGCTTGGCAAAATAATAGCCGAGCGCGGACTCCACCGCAGAATGCTTTGCTACATCGATTCCTTCGGCGCTCAGCAAAGCCTTTGCAGCATAAAACATGGCGTAGTAAATTTTGCTGGCTGCATCCGGCGCATGCCCTTGATCCATGAGGTCATGGGCAACCATCAGGGCATGGTCGGCCTTGTTCAGGTAGCGCGCCACCTCGTCCGTCATACCGTCACCCCCTCGCGTTCCACGTTGCGGTAGTAAGAGAAGCCCTTTGCAGCGGCTGAGCGGAAACGTTCCTCCGCAAACACCTTGAGTGAAATAATCGGCTTGAAGTCATGGTCCCACATGACGCCGTAGGCAATTTCATCAAGTTTGTGTTCAAGCTCCGGAGTATTTACATCCACCAGGGCCACCAGGTCGAGGTCGGAATCCTCCGTTGCGTCCCCACGGGCACGAGATCCATACAGAATCATCCGGCGGATATGACGTAATACGTCCGGCGGTAAGCGGCGTTTCAATTCTTCGATGAGTGTCTTGTCCAGTTCGCCCATGATCAGCTCCTAGTATGTTCTCTCGTAAGTCAGGTAAGAAACACCTTGAACGCGGGTGGAGACGGGGGTGGGGGCGGGCACAACCTGCGTTCAGGGAAATGTACCGCGTGGGAGGGGAATTGTGCAAGGGTTTTGGTGAATTGAAGGCTACCGCCATTATGCAAACTGTGCAGGTCAGGCAGCCCTCAGGATTTTTTGTCGAAATGACGGAGCAGGTAGAGGCTGATGGCGATGATCAGGCAAAAGGGCAGGGAGATGATCAGTACCTTGACCAGTTCCACGGCGCTGGCGTAAAAGGCATCTTCCACGGTGAACTGCTTCGGGTAGAATGATTTCATGTAATGGATCTCACCCACCGAGTGCCAGCAGATGGCGGACACAATGAGGATGCCTGCCACGATTGCGGAAATGAGAAGTAGCCGACTGATTCGGGGCATGGTCTCCGAATTTCTTCATTATCAAACGACGGTTTCGGGCCCGCACCTTTTGCGGCATCCTACACCATGCCCATGGTCCTGTCATGAGTTCACACCATTTTGAGTTCTCTTTTCATCGGCAGCAAGGCCTTCAGGTTCGACGTACTTTCCATTTACGCCAATGAATGAACCTGTTGGATGATATTTACCATCTGAACCAAGGAAAGATCCGTTGATGTGGTATTTACCGTCGTTTCCCAAAAAGGAACCTTGATAATGGTATTTCCCGTCGTTTCCGAGAAAGCAGCTTTTTGGATGATATTTACCATCCGACCCGAGGAATGAGCCATGCTCATAATATTGGCCATCGCTTCCAAGAAACGAACCTTGGGGATGATATTTACCATCGGAACCAAGAAACTGCTTTTGAGGATGATAACTTCCATCGGAACCGATGAATTCTCCTTTTCGATGATACTTGCCGTCCGAACCTAAAAAAGAACCGGGAGGATGATACTTTCCATCAGAACCAAGGAAATATCCTTTTGGATGATACTTGCCATCTGAGCCTAAAAATGAACCAGCGGAATGGTACTCTCCGTCAGAACCTAAAAATTTACTGTTCATAAGACCTCCATTCTGTTTTGAATCTCAACTGTGCATGCGTTAAGGTTGCAGCGGCAATTTGTTGCGTCCTATTCTTGCGATCATCTCACATGTTGGTGCGATGCTTTATTTTATTATGTCCTTGGAGCTAGTTGCTTTTTCTTCTGTTTCCGCCGGAACAAATTGTTAGGCAGTTAGGGTTAAATAAGCCCTGTGAGTTTTGCAATGAGAGCCACAACAATGCCAACCACAATTGGAGCTATATACAACTTGTGGAACTGTGCGAAGAGCCCTTGTTGCTGGATTGGGATTGAGCCCTGTATTTCATCTCTTTGTCGCGCTCGACTACCAGTTACAGATGCTCTGATCATTTCATCCTCTATCTGTTTATCAATTGCGACCAGCCGAGCAGACAAAGATTTGGCAGAAGCAATAAACGACAAGGCAACAAATATGAATAAATACCCCACCAAAAAGTAGATGTTGTGACTGGTAAGAAGAAGCTTGGGCGTTGGTAATGGGGAGTACTGCCAGAAATACTCTATTAAATGCGTGTTCTGGTAGATGAAATAAACTAACTGCTTGATTGGCTGAGCTAGTATATGTGAAAATTGATCCCCCCCATCAAGACCGAAGTAAAACATCTTGAGGGCTGAAACAACGGTCGAGACGGAAGTAATAGCTAGAAGTGCAACACCAAACAACCATTTTTTGTAAACACTCTTTTTTGCCTCTTGGTATGTCATGCATGGGCCTCCGCGCATTAATTATATAAAATCTAAGTAATTGCAATTAAGGGCAAACCGGACCAGATTTATATTTAGGATGCTTCTGCGGCTACAGAGCCTTGTAAAATTTTCTACACCATCACCGCTCTGAGTTTTCCGTGCCAACTTTTGTCGTGGACCAGTCGCCTATGCGGTATTTCTCCGTTGATTATATGATTCTTAGTGAGTCGCGAAAATTCCTCCCAGTTATCCTTGAAAATATAGGTGGCATTATCCAAGTGAATACTTTCCAGAACGAAAATTTCTCGGTCACTAAACCCATAGACGAAGTAGCCCGCAAAACCTCCTCTTCCGGTGGCTAGAAAATTTGGTTTATAACGAGCGATAGCGTGAAGTCGCGACTCGACCACTTCCTTGTCTGATTTCTTTAGTCCAATAGGAAACCCCCCGGCTTTGCCGGGGGACCTCAACAGTTTGACAGTTCCGGGATAAAGTGAAAGCCTCCCCGTTGTGAACCGCTCAAAGTTCCCAGCAAAGGAGGCTTCCGTTGACGA
>Ga0208789_1000329_pt1 | contig 51258 bp, 44 predicted proteins | sample Methanotroph_Enr_FD_187368 | JGI IMG/M metagenome (GOLD analysis project Ga0208789, IMG submission 187368) | Enriched soil microbial communities from Old Woman Creek wetland in Ohio, USA - Methanotroph_Enrichment_5 (SPAdes) (version 2) | ecosystem: Environmental > Terrestrial > Soil > Wetlands... | reverse complement strand
CCGCGTGATGCTCGTCTACGAGCTGCCCCTGAACGAGGTGGTGCTGGACTTCTACGACAAGCTGAAGTCCATCTCCAAGGGCTACGCCAGCTTCGACTACCACATGAAGCACTACACGGAGTCGGATCTGGTGAAGATGGACATCCTGGTGAACGGCGAACCCGTGGACGCTCTCTCCATCCTCGTGCACCGGAGCAAGAGTCAGAGCCTGGGCCTGGCCCTGTGCCAGCGGATGAAGGAAGTGATCCCGCAGCAGATGTTCGACGTGGCCATCCAGGCCGGCATCGGGAGCAAGATCATCGCCCGCACGAACGTGAAGGCCCGCCGCAAGGACGTGCTCGCCAAGTGCTATGGCGGTGACGTCAGCCGCAAGAAGAAGCTCCTCAACAAGCAGAAGGAAGGCAAGAAGCGGATGAAGGCCATCGGCAACGTGGAGATCCCCCAGGAGGCCTTCCTGGCGATCCTCAAGGTCGAGGGCTAGGAGGGCGAGCGGCACCGATGGCCCTCCACCCGGATGAGGCCGGAGCAGGGAGGCTCCAGCGCTGCGAGCCCGCGAGCAGGAGTGCGCTCCGTGGGAGCGCATGTCCGATGGAGCGGAGGCCCACCATGCGCACCGCGCATGACCCCGACGGGGCGCGGCCCAGGATGGGCCGAGTGAAGGCCATCGGCAACGTGGAGATCCCCCAGGCCGAGGCCAAGCCAAGTCGCGAGCGGGCAGGGCGCGGCCCTGCTCCGAGCGGGCCCCTGGCTGGCTGAGGTTTCCTGTCGATCCTCAAGGTCGAGGGGTGAAAAGCGTAGACAGGATTCACCTTCGGCCTCAGCCGATGTGGTCGTCGTCCTTGATCTCGCCCGACTCGATGAGGTTGGCGAGCAGCCGCTGGAGTTCGTCCTGGCCGATGACGCCGCGGCGCTGGAAGAGGCGGATGAGGCCCAGCACCAGGGTTCGGGTGCGATAGGACTCCAGCCTGCGGACGCCCTCCCCGATGGTGCGACTGTGGATCAGGTCCGGATTCGCCGGCGGGGCGGGTGGTTTCGCGGCCGGCACGGGATCGAAGAATCCGAAGGGATCGATTTGGACCGGCTGGGTGAGGACCGTCGGGCCGTCGAAGAACGGATCGGGAGGGAACCCCGTGGGCCGGGCCGGCGCGGCCGGGGCCGGCAGGGGCACCGGCAGGGGCTCGATGTGGAACGGCATCGGCAGGGCATCATCCAGGACCTGCTCCGCGCCCAGCTCGATGGTCAGGGCCTCGGAGGCGGGCGTCTCCAGCTTGCGGTAGAGGTCGACGATGGCCTTGCGAAGCGCGCTGTGGGAGGCCACGACGGGTTCGATGTTGAGGCCGGAGGCGAACCGGGCGCTGTCGATGGCGTTCAGGTCCGAGGGATCGGACATGGCGAGCACCAGGGACTTGGGTTCCTTGATGGACACGGGCAGGACGGTGAACTGCTCCGCCAGCCGGTGGGGGACCAGCTTCAGGATCTGGGGGGGGACGTCCATGCCCCGCACATCCATCCGGGGCACGCCCGTCTGGTGGCTGAGGAAGTCCATGAGCACTTCCTCGGTGATGTAGCCGAGGGCCACGAGGTTGCTTCCCAGCCGGCCCCTGGCGATCTTCTGGTGCGTGATGGCGCTCTGCAGCTGGGCGGGGGTGATCAGGCCCGCTTCCACGAGCATTTCGCCCAGCCGCTTGATCGGTTGTTGCATGAGAGACGCCTTCGGTCTTCTGGACGCTTCGGAGAAGAACGACTCCAAGTTAACTTATTGGCAACGATTTGTGCCAGCGGAGGGGACGATGTCTGCCGAAGGAACGTCTGAAGGTCCGGAGGGGATGTCGGAGACGCTCTGGCGGACGGCCCTCCATGACTTCAACAACCTGCTGGCGGGGATCCAGGGCGTGCTGGACCTCAGCGACCCCGCAGAGCCGCTGAGTCACCGGAACCGGATGCGGCTGGAGGCCACCCTGGAGGAAGGGCGGAACCTGGTCGCCATGTCCCGGGCCCTGGCCCTGGGCCGCGTCCCGGATCCGGGCCACCTGCCCTGGGAGGAGTGGCGGGTCGGCCTGCAGCGGCGTTTGGAGCCCCTCTCCGTCCTCTTCAAGTGCCCCATCGAGGTGGTCCTCCTGGAGCCCGGCGAGGGGCGGCCTTGGCCTGCACCCCTCCTCCAGGACTGGACCACCGCCTTCAGCCGCCAGATCCTCCCCTGGGTGGCGCCAGGCACCCTCCGCGTGGAGGCCTTCGAGGAGCCGGAGGGCTGGCTGCTCCGCTGGCCCGGCGCCCCCCCTATTCCCCCGGCCCTGCGTCCTGATCCGCCCGAGGACGGCGTCCGGAACCTGGCTTCCATCTGGCTGCGGCAGATGGCGGGCCGCCTGGCCCTCACCCTGGAGGAACGGGAGGGTGCCATCCTGGCCCGCGTCCCGGCCCGCTAGACTGGCCCCATGCGCATCCTGATCCTGGAGGACGAGACCCGGACCGCCCAGGAGCTGCGCTCCGGGCTGGCGGCGGCCGGGTTCGAGGCCCTTGTGGCCACGAGCGGCGAGGAGGGCCTGGCCCTCGGTTCCACCGGCATCTTCGACGCCATGGTGGTGGATGTCATGCTCCCGGGCATTTCCGGGATCCAGTTCGTCCAGCGGCTCCGGGCCGCCGGGAACACCGTTCCCGTGATCTTCCTTTCAGCCAAGGGGAACCTGGAAGACAGGCTCCGCGGCCTGGAGGCCGGCGGCGACGACTACCTGGCCAAGCCCTACAGCATCCTGGAGGTGGTGGCCCGGCTGCGCTCCATCGTCCGGCGCGCCCAGCCGGCCCAGGCACAGGCCCGGATCCAGGTGGCGGATCTGGCCTGGGATGCCAGACACCGCAGCATCACCCGGTCGGGCCACCGCATCGACCTCACCCCCAAGGAATACGCCCTCATGGTCCTCCTGCTCGAGCATGCGGGCCAGGTGGTGGCCCGGAGCCAGATGGTGAAGGCCGTCTGGGGGCTGGAGGGCGCCGTGGACGCCAATGCCGTGGACGTGCAGATCCTGCGCCTGCGACGGAAGGTGGATGACCCCTTCCCCGTGAAGCTGATCCATACGCTCCGGGGCGTGGGCCTCGTGCTGGAGCCCCGTGGCTAGGGACAGCATCCTCCGCAAGCTCCAGCTGGGGTTCGCGCTGGCGGCCATGCTGCTGGCGGGGCTCATGGCCGTCTTCATGGACCGTGGTCTCCACCGCTCGCTGGAGGCCGAGGATGCCCAGGTGATGGAGGGGCAGGCCCGCGCCATGCTCCAGCGCCTGGCCGCGGGAGAGTCGGCCCAGGACACCGGGGGTCGCCCCCTGCTGGAGAAGGCCGAGTGGCGGGTGCTGGATGAGGGCGGACGGGTCCTGGCCCAGAGCGGATTCATGGCGGGACTCCCGGTCCTGGAGATCCCGCCTCCCCAGGCCCCGGCCCGGGAGGTGGAGACCCGGGACGGCCGGATCTACTCGGTCCTGAGCCGATCCTGGCGACGGGACCAGGGCTCCGGAGGCGGCACCCTGGTCCTGGTCATGGACCGCAGCCACGAGGAGGCCCTCGCCGCCCATTTCCGGCGCACGCTGGCGCTGGGCGTGGGGCTGGCGGCTCTGGTGGCGGCCCTGGTGGCCCGCTGGGTGGCGGCCTGGGGTCTGGCGCCCCTGGCCCGGATCGTCCGCGAGGCAGGGACCATCGACGACCGCCACCTGGACCGGCGGCTGGAGGCGGCGCACTTCCCCGGCGAACTGCGGGATCTGGTGGACACCCTGAACGCCGCCCTGGCGCGGCTCCAGGAGGCCTTCGAGCGCACGGATCGGCTGGGGGCGGAACTGGCCCACGAGCTGCGGACACCCCTCCAGAACCTGCGCAGCACCCTGGAGAACCAGACCCTGGCGCCCGGATGCACCGAGGCCCAGCGCGGGGCCCTGGGCGGGCTGCTGGAGGAGTGCGACCGCATGGCCGCCCTCATCGACCAGATCCTCTTCCTGGCCCGGGCGGAGGAGGGCCCCGGTCGGCTGGCCCGGGAGCTCATGGATGTGCCTGGGCTGCTGGAGGAGGTCCGCGGGTTCTTCGAGGCGGCCGCCGAGGAGGCGGGCGTGGCTCTGTGGGTGCTGGCGCCCCCGGGCACCCTGACAGGCGACCGGCTCCTGCTCACCCGGGCCCTTCACAACCTCACAGCCAACGCCCTCCGCCACACGCCCCGCGGCGGCCAGGTGGTGCTGGGGGCAGACGTTGAATCCGGCACCACCGACCTCTGGGTGGAGGACACGGGTTCGGGCATTCCGGCGGAATGGGTCCCCCGACTGGGCCAGCCCTTCACCCGGCCCCCGGACCCGCGGCCCGAGGGCGGCCTGGGCCTTGGACTGGCCATCGTGGCCCGCATTGCCGCCATGCTGGGCGGCTCCATGGACATCCAGAGTCGGCTGGGGGAGGGCACCCGGGTGACCTTGCGGATCCTCAACCTGACCTGATGTTCATGTTGATGTAAGGTTTGCATCATGTTCTTCTGAGGTTTCGCTTCGGAGGAACCATGCGGTGCCGTTCGACCCTGGCCCTGATCCCCTGCCTGCTCGTGGCGGGTCCGGTCCTGGCCCTGCGGGCCCAGGCCCCTTCCGGCGAGACCCCGAAGGCCGCAGGCGCGGCCACGGTGGAGGTGACCGCCACCCGCTTCCCCGAGGATCCGGTCAAGGTGCCGGCCTCCATCACGGTGCTCACCGGCAAGGATCTGGCGGATCGCGGCGCCACGGACCTGCGCAGTGCCCTGGCGCTGGCGGCGGGGATCAACATCGCGCCCGGCGGCGACGGCGGGCCGGCCTCCAGCATCCCGGAATTCTGGGGCCTCAAGGAGTTCGACGCCTTCCTGCTGGTGGTGGACGGCGTGCCCTGGGGCGGGGCCTTCAACCCGGCCCTCAGCACCCTGGACCTGGAGAACGTGGAGCGCATCGAGATCCAGCGGGGGGCGGCGCCCGTGATGTACGGCGCCACCTCCTTCGTGGGCGTCATCCAGGTGATCCACCGGCATCCGGCGGACACCGAAGGTTCGGTCCGGCTGTCCGCCGGCAGCCACGGGAGCGGGGGCGCCGCTGTGACCCTGCGCCTGCCCCGCTGGTCGAAGGTGGATTCCAGCCTCACGGCCGACGTGGCGAAGCAGGGCTACGACGACCCCCGCACGGAGTTCAAGCGCGGCCACCTGCTGTGGCGGAACCGGGCGGAGCTCGGCGCCGGCGTCCTCCGCTTCGACCTCGACGCCGCCGCCGTGGACCAGAAGCCCGCCAGCCCCCATCCCAGGGTGGGCAAGGTCCTCACCACGGACGTGCCCCTGGACGCGAACCACAACCCCGACGGCGCCTACCTCAACGACCGGCGGGCCACCTTCACCCTGGGCTGGGACCAGCAGGCCGGCGCGGCCCTGTGGTCCACGATCCTCTCCACGTCGCGGGCCCGGCAGGACCTGTTCCGGGGCTTCCTCGTGGACGTCGTCACCACGGACCCCAATGCCCACGGCTACCGCGAGCGGATCGAGACCACGGACGTCTACCTCGACACCCACCTGGCCTGGACGGACCTGCCGGGCCTCAAGGTGGTGGCGGGCTTCGACCACCTGCACGGCGCCGGCACGGGCCGCGGCGGGGACTTCGACTATGTCGTGAATCTCGACGGCTCCAACGCCCCGGGCAGCGGCGTCCTGCCGCCAGCCGCGGACATCCGCATCGATGATCATCGCGATTTCTCCGGCCTCTACGGCTTCGCCGAGTGGACGCCCGTCTCCCGCCTGGTGCTGGAGGCCGGGTTGCGCCTGAACCGCACGGAGGAGACCCGCCGGGCCTTCACCCTCGACTTCGCCAGCGCCACCCTGGACGGGGGCCAGGACCGCCGCGCCGTGACGCGCCTCTCCGGCAGCGCCGGGGTCACGTGGACTGCCTGGCAGTCCGGTCCGGACCGCGTGAACCTCTTCGCCAGCTACCGGAACACCTACAAGCCCGGGGCCATCGACTTCGGTCTGGACAGCACGCCCGGGATCCTGAAGCCCGAGACCGCCGAGAGCTACGACCTGGGCGCGAAGTCGCGGCTGCTGGACGGCCGGCTGGACCTGGAGCTGAGCACCTTCCGGATGGACTTCAGCAACCTGGTGGTCTCCCAGAGCCTTCGAAATGGCGTACCGACACCACCCGATCAGGGTGGCACCCCGGGGCTTGTAAACGCGGGCCAGCAGCGGTTCCAGGGCGTGGAACTCAATGCGGACTACCGGCTGAAGCCCGACTGGACCCTGCATGGCGCCACCAGCTACCACGACAGCCGCTTCCTCGACTACGTCCAGGACTTCGGCGGCACCGCCACGCAGCTGGCGGGCAAGCGCCTGGAGATGTCGCCCTACCACCTGGGTGCCCTGGGCCTCGTCTACGCCCCGGCCCGGGGGTTCAACGGTTCGCTGGAGGCCCGCTATACCGGTGGGATCTTCATGGACAAGCGGAACCGCGCCCCCTACGGCGGCTACACCACCCTGGCCGCCGGCCTGGGCTACCGCGCCGCCCGCTGGGAGTTCCGCCTGAAGGGCGACAACCTCACCGACCGTCGCGACCCCGTGGCCGAGAGCGAGATGGGCGACGCCCAGTACTACCTGCTCCCTGGCCGCCGCGTGACCGCCTCCGTCAGCTACCGGTTCTGACATCTGTCCGTTCCGGTAGACTCGAAGGTTTGGACGGACCGATGAAGTTCCACATCCAGACCTGGGGCTGCCAGATGAACGATCACGACGGCGAGAAGCTGTCGGGGCTGCTGTCGGCCGAGGGCTTCGAGGCGGTGGCGGAGGCCGGAGACGCGGATCTGGTGCTGCTGAACACCTGCTCCATCCGCGAGAAGGCCGTGCACAAGGTCTATTCCGAGCTGGGCCGCCTGCGAGAGGAGAAGCAGCGACGGCCCCTGCTGGTGGGCGTCACGGGCTGTTTGGCCCAGCAGGAGCAGACGGCCCTCTTCAAGCGGGCGCCGCACATCGACTTCGTGCTGGGGACCATGGCTCTCCAGCAGCTGCCCCGGCTGGTGGCCGAGGCCCAGGCGGGCAAGGCCCGGGTCATCGACACGGGCGAGTACCCGGACAACCATCTCTTCCCGCCCCAGGTGGCACGCCGGCGCGACACGGCCAAGGCCCTGGTGACGATCATCGAGGGCTGCAACCACGCCTGCACCTACTGCATCGTGCCCACCACCCGCGGGACGGAGCGGAGCCGGCCCTTCGCGGACGTGGTGGCGGAGGTCCAGGGCCTCGCCGATGCGGGCTACCGCGAGGTGGAGCTGCTGGGCCAGAACGTGAACAGCTACGCCGGCGGCTGCTCCTTCGCCGAGCTGCTGGAGCGGGTGGCCGAGGTGGACGGCCTGGAGTGGATCCGCTTCACCACCAGCCACCCCATGAACTTCACCAAGGACCTGGCGCGGGTCCTGGTCACGAACCCGAAGATCGCGCCCTTCCTGCATCTGCCCATGCAGAGCGGCAGCGACCGGATCCTCAAGCGGATGCTCCGGGAGTACACCGTGGACCAGTACCTGGAGCGCCTGGGCTACCTGGGCGAGGGCCGATCCCGCCTGTCCCTCAGCACGGACTTCATCGTGGGCTTCCCCGGCGAGACGGACGCGGACTTCGAGGCCACGCTGCAGGTGCTGGACACGGTGGCCTTCGACGGATCCTTCAGCTTCATCTACTCGCCCCGGCCCGGGACGTCGTCCCTTCGCCTGAAGGACGACCTGCCCATGGCCGTGAAGTCTGAGCGCCTCCACCGCCTCCAGCAGCGCCAGGCGGAGCTGACGCTGGCCAGCAACCGGCGCTTCGTGGGCCGCGAGATCGCCGTCCGCATCGAGAGCCATGGCCCCACGGAGCAGGGCTGGTGGCTGGCCCGCAGTGGCGAGTGGAAGACCATCCACCTGGCCGCCGGCCCCGGCCGCGAGTTGCCCTTCGGGGAGCTGGTGCAGGTCCGCATCACCCAGGCCAGTCCCCACTTCCTGGGGGCGGAGCTGGCCTAGCCGGCAGCCGTCGGAGTGAGGGTGTAGCTCCAACGCCGGGTCTCGCCGGGCGCCAGAATCACGACGCCGGGCTTGTCCGCGAAGTCACCGTCCCAATCCGCGGGGCTGGCGAAGCCCTGCCAGGGCTCCAGACAGAGGAAGGATGGGCCCGGATCCGGCTTGGCCCAGAGGCCGAGGTGAGGGAAGCCCTCCCAGGCCAGCTCGAGGGCGGGGCCGCCCCCGGCTTCCAGGCGGAGGGATCGGCTCCGGAGGCGGTCGAAGATGAGGGCGTCGTCGGCGAAGAGCCCCTCGCGCAGGTCCAGGATCCGGCCCTGCACGGGTGTGGGCCGCGGGACGGGATCGAGCAGACCCCGGGCGTCCAGACGGCGGATGGGATCTGGTTCATCCTCGGCGAAGACCACGCGGTAGGCGGTCTTCGGAAGGCCCGGTGCCAGAGGCCACCGGAAGGCGGGGTGGCCGCCCAGACTGGCGGGCAGGGGGGCCTCGCCGGAGTTCGTCAGGGCCAGTTCCGTGCAGAGGGCGCCGGCCTCGATCTCGTACCGCACCCGCAGGCGGAAGGCGAAGGGGTAGGCGGTCCGGGTGGTCTCGTCGTCCGCCAGTTCCAGGGTGCAGCTCCGGGGGGTGCGCTCGATCCAGGCGAAGGCGCGATCCCGGGCGAAGCCATGCTTGGGCAGGGTGAAGGCCCGATCGCCGTCCCGCAGCGTATCGTCTTTCAAGGCGCCCACGATGGGGAAGAGCAGGGGGGCCCGGCGCGGCCAGAGGGTGCCGCCATCCCAGAGCAGGTCCCACTCCTGGTAGCGCAGCGAGTGCAACTCCGCCCCCATGGCCGAGACCGCGGCCTCCAGATCCCCGAGTCGCATCCGATGGGTGTCCATGGTCCCCAGGTTACTGCGACCACGGACTGCCGATTCCCGCCGGCAACTGTGATAGATTGGCCCTCCCCCCCCCCGGTCAGGCCTTCCCCACGGAGCCAGCCATGCCCTTCACGGCGGACGTCATCGCGGCGACCCTCCACGCCCCTGCGGCGAATGTGGAGCGGCACTGGCCGCTGGTGGTCGAGGCCCTGGCCTCCCTCAAGATCCTGGATCCGGCCACCGAGGTGGCGGCCATCGCCACCATCGGCACCGAGGGCTATACCTTCGCTCCGGAACGACAACCGGGCAGCGACGGGTACTTCCGCCGGATGTACGAGTTCAAGCGCTCCCTGGGGAACACGGAATCCGGGGATGGCGCGAAGTACTGTGGGCGGGGCTTCATCCCCATCCTGGGCCGCTCCGAGTACGCCCAGTACGGCCACCTCATCGGCGCCGACCTGGTGGGGAATCCCGACCTGGCCCTGGATCCGGCCCACGCCGCGAAGATCCTGGCCTACGCCTTCATGCTGAAGGAGGTGCCCAAGGCCGCCAACGCCGACGACTGGGTGAAGGTGCGGCGGCTCGTGAACGGGAACCTGGACGGCTGGAAGCGTTTCAGCACCATCCTCGCGCCCCTGCTGAGGCTGCTGCCCGAGCGGGCCTGAGCGGCTGGTGCTCCCGCCCGGATTCGAACCGGGACGACCTTGCGGTCAGCGGATTTTAAGTCCGCGGCGTCTGCCATTCCGCCACGGGAGCGTCCTCCCAGCCTAACGAACCAGAGGGGACCCGTGGTAGCTTCCTCCCCGGAGGAAGCCCGTGCGCTGCTGCGTTACCGCCTTGCTGCTGGCCCTGGCCGCTGTCCCTGCCCTTGGGGAGGGGCGGGACCTGAAGCTCACCTTCGCGGCTCGCTGCGCGGTCTGCCACGGCCTCGACGGTTCGGGCCGGGGGGCGGCCGGGGTGCGCCTGGGCCCCCGCGGTTTCGGCGAGTCGAAGTCCCTTGGCAAGGCCTCCGACGCCGACCTGGCGCGGATCATCCGCGGGGGAAGCGAGGCCATGCCCGCCTTCAGCTTCCTGCTCACCGAGGCCGAGGCCCGGCGGATGGTCGCGGAGGTGGTCCGGCCTTTCGCCGCGAGGAGGCATCGCTGAATCGATCTCGTTCGGCGCGGATTGCCCTTGCGCGGCGCCCCCCTGGATGCATGTTGGAACGTGTTCCTTCCGCAGAGGTGGCCGTGCGCGTCCCGATCCTTCTTCCCCTCTTCCTGGCCGGTGCCGGCCTGGCGGCCCAGGCTCCCGCGAAATCCGCGGACGAACTCCGGGCCTTCTTCCAGCAGAACTGCGTCAAGTGCCACGGGGTCGACGGGTCGGCCACGGGGCCGGACGGGAAGAAGCTCAAGGGCTTCAATTTCACGGATGCCGCCAGCCTGGCGGGCCAGGCGGACGAGAAGATGGTCCGGACCATCCGGAAGGGCATCTTCTTCGGCTGGATCATGCCCTCGTTCAAGTCCCAGCTGAGCGAGGCGGATGCGGACCGGATGGTCAAGGAGGTCCTCCGCAAGGCCCAGAAGGGCAAGGCCATCGCGCCGTAACCGGGGCCGGCCCGGTAGGATGACGGGATGCCCGGCGCTGCCCCCGACCTTTCCGACCACCCCCTTCTGCAGAACCTGAACGCCCCCCAGCGGGAGGCGGTCCGCCATGCCCATGGTCCCCTGCTCATTCTGGCGGGCGCAGGGTCGGGCAAGACCACGGTCATCACACGCCGCATCGCCTGGCTCATCGAGGAGGAAGGGGTCTCCCCAAGTTCCATCCTGGCCATGACCTTCACCAACAAGGCGGCCGAGGAGATGCGGGAGCGGGTGCAGCGCCTCGTATCCGTACCCCTGGCCCAGCTGTGGGTGAGCACCTTCCACAGTTTCTGCACGCGGATCCTGCGGCGCGAAGGCGAGCGCACACCGGTGGGTCGCGACTTCGTCATCTTCGACCCCTCGGACCAGAAGAGCCTCATGAAGCAGGTGCTGGCCGAGCTGCGCCTCCCCGAGAAACAGTTCCATCCCAGGAAGGTGCTGGAGCTGATCTCCGACTTCAAGAACCGGTGTCTGCTGCCGGAGGAGGCCAAGGAGGAGGCACTGGACCCCTGGACCCGCAAGGTCCTGGATGCCTACGCCCTGTACCAGCAGGGCCTGCGCAACCACCGGGCCTGCGACTTCGACGACCTGCTGCTTTACACCGAGCGACTCTTCCGCGAACCGGCCATCCAGACGGCCTACGGCGATCGCTTCCGCTACATCCTGGTGGACGAGTACCAGGACACCAACCGGGCCCAGTACCTGCTGGTGCAGCACCTCGCGCGGAGGCACCACAACCTCTGCGTGGTGGGTGACGAGGACCAGTCCATCTACGGGTGGCGGGGCGCGGACATCCGCAACATCCTGGACTTCCAGCAGGACTTCCCGGAGGCCGTGCAGATCAAGCTGGAGCAGAACTACCGGAGCACCCAGCGCATCCTCGATGCGGCCAGTTCGGTCATTGCCAACAACTCGCAGCGCCTGGGCAAGACGCTGTGGAGCGACCTGGGCCACGGCGAATCCATCACCTTCAAGCTGGCGGACGAGGGACGCCTCGAGGCCGAGTGGGTGGTGCAGCGCATCCTGGACCTCCGCCACAGCGATCCCGAGGCCAAGGTGGCCGTGCTCTACCGCGCCAACTGGCAGTCCCGGCAGCTGGAAGAGGCCCTGCGCGGCGTGAACCTCCCCTACCGGCTGGTGGGCGGCGTGAAGTTCTACGAGCGCCAGGAAGTGAAGGACCTCATTTCGTACCTTCGGCTGGTGTCGAATCCATTCGACCTGGTGAGCTTCCGGCGCTGCGTGAACGCGCCCACCCGCGGCGTGGGCCCCACGACCTTGGCGAAGATCGAGGCGGCCATTCCGGAAGGTGGGACCGCCCTGGAGGGCCTGGCGACGCTCCTGCGGCGGGGCGAGCTGAAGGGCCGCGCCCAGCGCGAGATGGGGAAGTTCCTGGACCTGTTCCACCGCGCGGCCGGCGAGCGCGAGGCCCAGGGGCTGGCGGGACTGGTGCGGTGGGTGCTCCAGGAGAGCGGCTACCTGCAGAGCCTGGAGGACGAGGCCACCCTGGAGGCCGAGAGCCGCATCCGCAACCTGGAGGAGTTCCTCAGCGCCGCGGCCGAATCCGAGTCCCTGGGCCTGCGCCTGTCCGAATTCCTGGATCGCATCACCCTGGCCGCCGATGCCGACCAGGTGGAGGAGAGCTCGCAGCTCAGCCTCATGACCATCCACTGCGCCAAGGGGCTGGAGTTCCCCCACGTCTTCGTGGTGGGCATGGAGGAGGACGTCTTTCCCAACCGCAACGCCCGGGAGACGCCCGAGGGGCTGGAGGAGGAGCGCCGCCTCTTCTACGTGGCCATCACCCGGGCCCAGCGGCGCCTCACGCTCACCGCGGCCCGGCGGCGCCGCATCATGGGCACCGAGATGCTCGGCATGCCCAGCCGCTTCCTCCGGGAGATCCCCCCCGAGGCGCTGCAGGCGCCCATCCGCTGGGGCACGGAGCTGTACCAGGCAGGCGAGGGCATTCGGCCCGGAAGCTCCTTCTCCCGCGGCTCCGGCGGCGGTGCCGTGGCCACGGAACTGCAGCGCATCCGAGGCTTCTTCGACCGCGTCCGGAACCCGCAGGAGCCCCTTGCCGAGCCGGAGACCGGGGATGGTCCGCCCTCGCCGGAACCGGAGCCTGAGAGCCGCCCGGCGGCCGGCGCCTGGCCCGGCGGCACCCGCGTACGCAGCCCCCGTTTCGGCCGGGGCGTCATCGTCGCCAGCACGGGCAGCGGCGACGGGCTGACCTACACCGTGCGCTTCGCCGAGGCGGGGGAGAAGCGGATCGTGGCCCGCTTCGGCATGCTCGAAAAAGAGGGTTGAAGCGGGCTCACGATCCATCTGGCAGCCCGCGAACGGGCCATCCGCATGGATGGCCCTCCCACCCGCCTTCGGCGTGCGGAGCGGGGCCCCCCGTGGCCCGCTTCGGCATGCTCGAAAAAGAGGGTTGAAGCGGGCTCACGACTCCGCCGGGCGCTCCCCGGCGGCGAGGAAGCGTTCTTCCCTCACAGCAGGTCCAGCAGGGCGTCCTCCGGCGAGGGGAAGCGGAACGTGAATTCCCGGGCCTCGGCCAGGCCCGGATGCACGTAGGCGCCCCGCAGGAGCAGGTCGCGTCCCATCTCCCCCAAGGCCAGGCGGAGGCCCGCGGCGGCGAGGAAGCCCGGGATGGGCAGGAGGGGGCGATGGAGCCGCTTGGCCAGGAGACGGAGGAAGACCGCCTGGGAGACGGGTTCGGGGGCCGTGGCATTGAAGGGGCCCTCCCAGGCGGGGTTCCGGGCCGCCTCCAGCAGCATCTCCACCAGGTCGTGGAGGTGGATCCAGCTGACGCCCTGCCGGCCGTGGCCGAGGCGACTGCCCAGGAACAGGCGCACGGGCAGGGCCATCTTCGGCAGGGCGCCGCCCCGCCGGGCCAGCACCACGCCGGTGCGGGCGATCGCCACACGCACGCCCAGGTCCCGGGCGGGCAGGGCGGCGGCCTCCCAGGCCCGGCAGACGTCGGGCAGGAAGCCCAGGCCGGCCGGAGCGAGCTCGCCCAGGGGGGTGTCGTCGTCGACCGCCCCGTAGTAGCCGATGGCAGAGGCGTTCACCAGCACGGCGGGCCTCCGCTCGCAGTTCCGAAGCGCCTCGACGATGTCCTCGGTGGGGCCGACGCGACTCTGGAGGACGGCCCGTTTCCGGCTGGCGCTCCAGCGACGGTCCGCAATGCCCTCGCCCGCGAGGTTGAAGACCGCATCGGTCCCCTCCAGGGCCTCCCCCAGGCGGTCCCAGCCCAGGGCCCGGACGCCGGTGGGTAGGCTTGCGGAGCCCGGATGGCGGGTGAGCACGATGACCTCTGCCTGGCGCGCCACCAGGGCCTTCGCCAGGGCCCGCCCCACCAGCCCCGTGCCGCCGGCCACCACCACGCGGTTCAAGGGCTGCTCGGCCATGGCGGACTCCCGTTTCCGTGGAAAGCATAGGCCCTTCCGGGGGCTGGTCCCGGCGGGAAAACCTGAACGGACGCCCGGGCGGGTCCGGCTACCATGGGTTTTGGCCTTGAGCCCCACCGGGCTCCCTTCGCCGAGGATCCCATGCGCTACCTGCTCTCGAACCTGCCGCTGAACCTGGGAGAGGAGACGCTGGATCTGGCATCGCCGCTGGCCCGTGCGTTGGGAGGCAGGCCCGGGGACTACCGGGACGTGGTTCTGGAGCGGCGCAGCCTGGATGCCCGCCACAAGGGGGCCATCCGCTTCCTCGTCACTCTGGGGTTCGAAACGGCCCGGCCGCTGGTGTTTGGCGCGCAGCCGGGCGGACTGAAGCTGGATCCGGCGCCGGACCCGGCACCCTACGCGGTGGCTTCGCCCCCGCGCCCCCCCCGGGTGGTCGTGGTGGGCTCCGGGCCCGCGGGCACCTTCTGCGCCCTGCGCCTGCTGGACTACGGCATCGAGCCCGTCGTCCTGGAACGGGGGCCGGCCATGGGCGAGCGGGTGAAGGCCATCGCGGGCCTCTGGAAGGACGCGGTGCTGGATCCCGAGGCCAACGCCCAGTTCGGCGAAGGCGGGGCCGGCACCTTCAGCGACGGGAAGCTCACCACCCGCATCGGCCACCCGGCCACCCGCTACGTGCTGGACGCCTTCGTGCGCTTCGGGGCGAACCCGAGGATCCTCTACCTGGCCAAGCCCCACGTGGGCACCGACGTCATCCGCCGCTGCGCCGTCCTCATCCGGAAGGACGCCGAGAGCCGGGGCGCTCGCTACCGGTTCCGGGCCCGGCTGGCGGACGTGCGCTTCGACGACCGGGGCCGGGTGCGGGCTGCGGTGCTGGAGGGCGGCGAGGAGATCCCTTGCGAGGCGCTGGTGCTGGCGCCGGGTCACAGCGCCCGGGACACCTTCGAGATGCTGCACCGCCACGGGGTGGCCATGCGTCAGAAGCCCTTCGCCATGGGCGTCCGGGTGGAGCATCCCCAGGACCTGGTGGACCGCGCCCAGTACGGCCCCAGCGCAGGGCATCCCTCCCTTCCCGCCGCAGACTACAAGCTGGTCTGCAACTTCGGCCTGAACCGCGCCGCCTACAGCTTCTGCATGTGCCCGGGCGGGGAGGTGATCCAGTGCGCCAGCGAGCCCGGCGGCGTGGTCGTGAACGGCATGAGCAACGAGAAGCGGGATTCGGGCTTCGCCAACTCAGGCCTCGTGGCCAAGGTGAACACGTCGGATTTCGGCAGTGACCACCTGCTGGCGGGCATGCACTTCCAGAGGAAATGGGAGCAGGCCGCCTTCCGCGCCGCCGGAGAGACCTACGGCGCACCGGCCATGGCGGTGCAGGATTTCATCAGGAACCGGGCCACGGGGCGCCTTCCCCGCACCAGCTTCAAGCCCTTCGCCGTGGCGGCGGACCTGCGCACCTGCCTGCCGGACTTCGTCCAGGAGCAGCTGGCGGGCGCTCTGCCGGTCTTCGACAAGAAGCTCCATGGCTTCGCCAGCCGCGAGGCCATCCTGCTGGCCATCGAGAGCCGCACCAGCAGCCCCATCCAGCTCCTGCGGGGCGAGGATGGGCAGTCCGTGTCCCATCCGGGCCTCTATCCCTGCGGCGAGGGCGCTGGCTTCGCGGGGGGCATCACCTCGGCGGCCGTGGACGGCATCCGCGTGGCCGAGTGGATCGCCCAGTCGGCTGGGGCCGAAGTGTTCCGGCCCTTCGAGAAGCAGGTGCGGGCAGGGGACCTGGCGAACGAGTACTGACCCTCCGGATCCCTCAGTTCCCGAGATGGAAGGGAATCGGCAGCTTGACCCGGGCCCAGACGGGCTTCCCGTCGGCCTTCACGGGCGCGAAGATCCACTGCATGGCGTAGCGGAGGGCGGTTGCCTTCAGTTCCGAGGGACCGCCGGCGGCGACGGCCCGGGCGGGACGGCCGTCGGGATCCAAGGTGAGGAGGACGACGACGGTGCCCTCCACCTTCCGTTCCAGGGCCAGGGCGGGGTAGGGCGGCGCGGGCGGCTGAACCTTGACCTTGGCCTGACCGGTTTCCGCATCAATGGCCGGCGGCAGAGGGGCTGGCGGGCGCCGAGCCGGGGGATCATCTGCCTTGACCCTGGGGGCGGGCATCTGGGAGGCGGGGATGGCCTCCCCGGCGGCGCGATGAAGCAGGAAGGCGGCCATCTCCAGGACCAGGGAGCGGGCCTGGTAGACCAGCCCCGCTTCGCCAGCCTGGGCGGCCATGAAGTTCCCGCTCCACCCCTGCGCATTCCCGGCCGGGTTCTTCTTCTCCGCAAGGGGAGCCAGCCATTCGCTCACGCTCAGCAGACATGTGCCTTCGGGGTATTGCAGGGTGACTGCGGAGATCTCCAGTTCGAAGGTGCCCTCGGGCGCCTCCTTCCCCTCAGGTACGACCGGGATCCCCTGGCTGGCGAGGAAGGTCGTGAGATCAGTCGTGATTTCCTTGGGATCGAGGGCCAGGGAGGGCTCGGCGGGAAACCCCTCCAGCTTCAATCGAAGGGCCTTCGGGACCGGCGCGGGGGGGGTGGGCGGCGCCTCCCGTGCCCCCAGGGCGCAGGCGAGCAACAGGAAGGAGAGGATTCGGGGCATGGCGACTCCAGGAGGGAGGATGCCAGGGGCCGGAGACCCGGCGGACAAGCGGCTAGGCCCCGGGCTCGGGCTCCGCCGTCTCGATGATCCCCTTCGCGTGCCCCGCGGCGGGCCGGATGGGATCGATGATGGCAATCATGGCCCCATCATTACCATGGGTTCTCGCCGGGAAGTCAGTTATCGTGGCCCACGACCCGAAAAGGGGGGAACCCCCGCCCTGGAGGAGCCATGTTCGAATCCGCAGAACTCGGCCACAGGATTCCGAAAGAGGTCTGGGATCAGGAGGTCCCGCCGCTCCGGGAGGCGCTGCTGGATGCCCAGTACGATCTGGCGGCGGCCAAGGGTTTTCCCGTGATCCTGCTGGTGGCGGGCGTGGACGGTTCGGGGAAGAGCGAGACGGTGAACACCCTCAACGAGTGGATGGATCCCCGCCATATCCAGACTCTCGGCCTGGACGAGCCCTCGGACGAGGAGCGCGAGCGGCCTCACATGTGGCGCTACTGGCGCATGCTGCCCCCCAAGGGGAAGATCGGTATCTTCGACGGATCCTGGTACACGTGGCCCATCCTGGAGCGGGCCTCCGGCCGGACGAAGACCTCGGATCTGGACCAGGACATGGCCCGTGTGGCGCGCTTCGAGCAGATGCTCATCAACGAGGGCGCCCTGGTGCTGAAGTTCTGGATGCACCTCAGCAAGGACGCCCAGCGCAAGCGGCTCAAGGGGCTGGAGAAGGATCCGAAGACCCGCTGGCGGGTCACGGACCGGGACTGGCAGCACTTCGAGATGTACGACACCTTCCGCCAGGTGTCCGAACGCGCCCTGCGGGCCACCAGCACCGCCGAGGCCCCCTGGATCGTGGTGGAGGCGACAGATCCCCGCTACCAGCGGCTGACCGTCGGCAAGGTGCTGCTGGAGCGCCTGCGAGCGCGGCTGGACCTTCCCGCCCCGAAGCCCGTGGTCATGCCGCCGGCCCCCCGCGTGGCCATCGACCAGGTGAACGTGCTCAAGGCCATGGACCTCACCCAGCGCCTGGACAAGAGGGACTACGAAGAGGCCCTGCTGGAGCTGCAGGGCCGCCTGAACCTCCTCACGCGGCACAGGAACTTCAGGAAGCACGCCGTGGTGCTGGTCTTCGAAGGCGTGGACGCCGCGGGCAAGGGCGGGGGCATCCGCCGCATCACCCAGGCCCTGGACGCCCGCACCTACCGCATCCACCCCATCGCCGCCCCGACGGAGGATGAGCGCGCCCAGCCCTACCTGTGGCGGTTCTGGCGGAATCTGCCCCGGCGGGGGAAGGTGGCCATCTTCGATCGGAGCTGGTACGGGCGGGTCATGGTGGAACGGGTGGAGGGCTTCTGCTCGGAGGCGGACTGGCAGCGGGCCTACAGCGAGATCAACGACTTCGAGGACCAGATCGTCCGCAGCCGCAGCATCCTCGTGAAGTTCTGGCTGTCGATCAGCCAGGAGGAGCAGCTGCGCCGCTTCCAGGCGCGGCAGGACACGCCCTTCAAGCGGTTCAAGATCACGGAGGAGGACTGGCGGAACCGGGAGAAGTGGCCCACCTACGAAACCGCCATTTGCGACATGCTGGACCGCACCAGCACCGAGATCGCCCCGTGGACCCTCGTCGAGAGCGAGAACAAGTACTACGGCCGGATCAAGATGCTGAAGACACTATGCCGTCGGCTGGAGGACGAGCTGTAGGGCGTCAGATGCCCCGCTCCTTGCCGAAGACGCGATCGAGTACGAGACCGGCGGTCTCCTCGATGCTCCGTCCCGTGACGTCGATGACGGGCCAGCGGCGGTGCTGCTTGAACACGCCGTCGGCATAGGCCAGCTCCTCGAGGATGTGCCCCATGTCGCTGTAGGTGTCAGCTGTTCCGGAGGCGCCCAGGCGCTTCAGGCGGTAGGCCCGGATCTCCTGCAGGCGATCGGCCTGGATGGTGAGGCCCACGATGCGGCCCTGGGGGATGTGGTCCAGCTCCGGCGGCAGGGGCACGCTCGGCACCAGGGGCACGTTCATCACCTTGTGCCCCTCCATGGCCAGGTACATGGAGAGGGGTGTCTTGCTGGTGCGGCTGATGCCCACCAGGACGATGTCCGCATCCACCAGGCCGGTCATGTCGGCACCGTCGTCGAAACGGAGGGCGAACTCGATGGCCTCGATGCGCCGGAAGTACTTGTCGCCCACCGCGTGGAAGCTGCCCGGCCGTTCCTCGGGCCGCTCGCGCAGATAGAGGGCCAGCGTGTCCAGCAGGTTGCCGAAGAGGTCCACCTGGGTGAGGCGCAGCTCCGCGCAGCGGTCCGCCAGGTAGAAGCGAAGCTCCCGGGACACGGTGGTGTGGACGATGACGGCGCGCTTTTCGGTGGCCGATTCCAGCACCCGGTCCAGGTCCTCCTGGGTACGCACGTTCTGGAACCGGCGCACCAGGGCCGACGCCTCACCCTTCGAGAACTGGGTGAGGGCCGCCTGGACCGTGCGGAGGGCGGTCTCGCCGGAGCCGCCGGACACCACGTAGATGGGTTGCCTGTCCATGGCATCAGACTAGCGGGATAAGCTGTGAGGCGATGCATCTCTCCCCCCATACGCTCGTCTGGATGGCTCTGGCCCTTCCCGTGGCCGCCGTGGCCTTGGCGTTGGTCCTGGCCGCGGTCCGCTGGCTGCGGGCCCATCGCCGGCCGTCCCAGGACCCCGGGGCCCTGCTCCTGGGGGCCGTGTCCAGCAGCCTGCGGGAACGGGGGGAGCTGGCGGCCTCGCTGGGCGAGCTGCGCACGGTCCAGGAGCGCCTGGTGGATGCCCTCCCCTTCGGCCTGCTCTGGGTGGACCAGCGTCAGCGCCTGGCGGCCCTCAACCGCCGGGGGCAGGAGCTGCTGGGTGTCCGGCCCGGCGTGGTCGGTCTGGAGGCGGCCTTCGTGCTGGAGCCCTTCCCCTGGCTCCTGGAGGCCGTGGCCCGCGATCCGGGGCCTCCCTGGCGCTGCGATGGCGCGGGCCGGCGCTGGCAGGTCCGCCGCATCGAGGCGCCGGACCGCATCGGGGCCCTGGTGCAGTTCGAGGATGTCACCGACGTGGAGTTCGAGGCCCGGCGCATTCAGCTCCGCGAGCGCTTCGCGGAGCTGGGGGAGATGACCGCCGGCGTGGCCCACCAGCTGAAGAACGGCCTGGCGGTGCTGAAGGGCCACGGCCAGCTGCTCAAGCGGTCGGGCCACCACGAGACCGCCGATGACCTGCTTGCCGAGACGGAGGACCTGGAGCGGCTGGTGCAGCGGTTCCTCCAGTGGGCCCGTCCCCTGGAGCCGGCCCTCCAGCCTCTCCGCCTGGAGGAGGCGGCGGCCCAGGCCGTGGCCGAGCTGAAGCGGAGGCCCGTGAGCCAGGGGCGGCTGCTCGCCGTGGAAGGGGCGGGCGGGGCGGAGGCCGATCCCCAGCTCCTCCACCAGGCCCTGGTGAACCTGCTGGAAAACGCCTGCCAGGCCACGCCGCTGGGGGGACGCGTGCTCCTGCGCATCGCCGAGGGCCGCCTGGAGATCGTGGACGAGGGGTCGGGCCTGGGCGAGGACACCGCCGTCCGCATGCTGCGTCCCTTCGAGAGTGGCCGGCCGGAGGGGACCGGGCTGGGCCTGCCCCTGGCGCTGAAATGGCTCAATGCCCAGGGCGCCGATCTGCGCCTGGAGGCCCGCCCGGAGGGCGGGACCCGTGCGGAGATCCGCTGGTAGGCTGGTCCCATGCGGATCGCCCTGCTCCAGCTCAACGCCCGCCTCGGGGATGCCGAGGCCAATGGCCGTGCCCTGGAGGCCGCCTACGCCGATGCAGTGGCCGCCGGGGCCGAACTGGTGCTGGCGCCGGAGCTGGCCATTCCGGGCTACCTGGCCGAGGATCGCCTCTGGGAACCGGGCCTGCGGCAGCGGGTGGAGGCCGAGTCCCACCGGGTGGCAGCCTTGAGCGGCCCCGTTCCCCTGGTCTTCGGCACGGCCCGTCCCGCGCCTTCGGGACGCCTGTGGAATGAACTGTGGTGGTGCGAGGGCGGGGCCCTCCGGCAGGCGGCCCGGAAGCGCGTGCTGCCCAGCTACGATGTGTTCGACGAGCCCCGCTACTTCGAACCCGACCTCTCGCCGCAGCCGCTGGTCGAATTCCATGGCCAGCGCATCGGGCTCTCCATCTGCGAGGACCTCTGGGCCGATCCGGAACTGGGCAATGCCCCCGTGCGCTACGGGCTGGATCCCATCGCGGACCTGGCGGCCGCCGGGGCCACCCTCATCCTCAACGCCAGCGCCAGCCCCAGCGCACTGGGGAGCTACCTGCCCCCGGGCCGGACGGCGCCCTGGGCGATCCCCGCCAAGGACGCCCAGCGACGGCGCCTGATTCCCGGGCTGGCCAGGAAGCACGGTGTTCCCGTGGCCTACGCCAGCCGCGCGGGGGCCGAGAGCTGGCTGCTCTTCGACGGGGGCTCGGGCCTGGCCCTGCCCGACGGGCGCTGGCAGGGCAGCGCGCCCTTCCACGAGGGGAAGGTGCTGGTGGACACGGCCTCCGGCGGGGGCCCGTGGACCGTTTGCGAGGATGGCGCCTGGCTCCGCCGCGCCCTGGTGACGGGCCTGCGCGACAACCTGGCCAAGCAGGGCCTGGAGGGCCTGGTGCTGGGCCTTTCGGGGGGCATCGACAGCGCCGTTTGCGCCGCCCTCGCGGTGGAGGCCCTGGGGCCGGAGCGGGTCCTGGGCGCGGCCATGCCCACCCGCTTCAGCAGTCCGGAAAGCTCCGCCCTGGCGGAGGTCCAGGCGCGACACCTGGGGATGGGCTTCCTCGCCCTCGAGGCGGACGCCCCCTTCGCCGGTTTCGCCGCCGCCCTGGAGAAGGCCCTGCCTGGACGCGCCTTCGGCCTCACGGACGAGAACCTGCAGAGCCGGTCCCGGGGGGCGCTCATCATGGCGCTGACCACCGAACCCGAGATCCAGCGCCGTCTGGGCACGGACCGGATCGCCGTGCTGAACACGGGCAACAAGAGCGAGGCGGCCACCGGCTACTTCACCCTCTACGGCGACGGCATCGGTGCCTTCGCCCCCCTGGGCGACTGTCTCAAGGCCCGGGTCTACGCCCTGGGCAGGGAGCTGGGCCGGGCGGTGCCCCAGGCCGTCCTCGACCGCCCCCCCACGGCCGAGCTGCGGCCCGGCCAGACGGACGAGGCCAGCCTGCTGCCTTATGCGCAGCTCGATGCCATCCTGGGGGCGGCCCTGGAGGCCCAGCGGCCCGAGGAGGGGCTTGCCGGGGACCTGGCCCTCCTGCTGGACGGTCCCGCCCTGGAGGACGCCCGCGCGGCCCTGCCCCGGATCCTGGGCCTGCTGCGGCGCACTGAGTTCAAGCGGCGGCAGCTGCCCTTCGCCTTCAAGGTGAGCCCCAAGGCCTTCGGGGCCGGGCGCCGCATCCCCCTCACCGCCGTTTGAAAAGCCGCGCTGCCGCGCTATCCTGGCGGATCTTGCCGGCGTGGCGAAATTGGTAGACGCGCTAGACTCAAAATCTTGTTAGGCAACCCCTAGTGCCGGTTCGAGTCCGGCCGCCGGCACCAGTCGTCGGGCCCCGAGAGGGGCCCTTCGCATGGGCGGTCGGTTCGATGTCACGGATGGTGCGCCGACGGCCTTCCCGCCGGACCTGCCTTGCTGTCAGGCCCGGTGGGAGCGGACGCGGGCGCAGCCAGCCGCGCGGCGGGAGTCGGAGTCCGATCGCCAGTACCCGTCTTCGGCCTCCGTGGAGGCTTCTTCCGTGCGGGTGGATCGACGGTCTTGGGAAGGGGCTCGGCCTTCTGCTTGTCCAGGAAACCCGGAAGGATGGCGTGGGAGAGGCCGTTCCCGATGAGTTTGCGGATGGCCTCCCACTCGTTGGTTTTGGGATCGCTGGTCGAACCGGAAATGCGGGTCACCGTGGCCACGGCCTTGCTGGATCGGTTCTTGAAGAGGTTTGCCAGCATTTGCAATACATGCATTTCAACGCGCTTTCCGAAGGGCTTCCCTTGATCCTTCTGGCGGTCGTAGATCTTCAGGTTCTTCAGCAGGGGCTTGATGTAGCCCTCCACGCGGCTGTTCTTCACGGTGATTTCGGTGTACACCGAGAACAGGCCCTCGGCCACGTCCACTCCGGCGTAGGCGAGCAGAAACGCGTTGAGGTCGGGCAGGCTGGCATCATCCAGTTTGAGCCGGACATCAAAGTCCGCGGGGCTGGCGGTCAACCGGCTCCCGCCAGAGACCACGGTGGTGCCGTGGCCCATGAAAGTCCCCTGGCCATGGAATCTGGATCTCCCCGGGCCGGCCTGGTTGCTCAGGTTTTCCAGATCCAGTTCCACATCCGACATGAACAAACGGTACGGGGGGGTGGTGGCCTCGTTCACGAAGCCGATCTGGCTGTGCGTCAGCTTCAGGAGGTCCACTTGAAGCAGCAGCCCGGGCGCGTTGCGGACCTTCCTGGCCAGCTTGACGGCCTGTTTCCCATGTTCCAATTCGATCGCCTTGGTGGCGCGGCTGGTCACGTAATCCACGCGCAGGTTTTCGAAGCGAACGTCGCGGAGATGGGCTTTCTGGGCCTCTGGTGTGTACTCCATGGACCCGTTCACTGAAAGGAACCCGCCTGTGGTCCTCAGCTGGTAGTCCTGGGCAAGGGGATTGAGGCGATCCAGGGGGACCTGGACCAGGTGGATCTCTCCTCGGGCGGCGATGTAGGGTTCGCGAAGGAAATCCGCCGCTCCCTTGAAACTGACTCGCCCCGCGTCGAAGAGCACCCCTTCCAGGGTCACGGGAGATGGGTAGGTATCCTTGGCCGCGGCGATGTTGCGCACATTCTTGGCCACCATGAAGACCTTCGTGAGCTGAAGAGGTTTGTCGGTGGTGCCGCCGGAAAGGTAGAGGAGAGAGCCATCCAGGACTTCCACCCGGTCCAGCTTGATGGGATAGACGGATTCCACGGCGCCTTGCCAGCCCCGATCCTTCAAGCTCACGTGGCTGTTGGCCTCCTCCTCGAGCTGGGCCAGATTGATGTGCAGCGCGGGGCGCTTGATGGTCAGGTCCCCGGCCACCTTGAAGCGAAGCAACTCATGGAATACCAGGGAGAATTCCAGGGCGCCGAAATCCGCGACGGGCGGATCCAGGTGGGAGTTCTGCACCAGGACCAGGTTGTCCAGGTCGAAGGCCAGCTTCCAGATGTGGGGGCGCGCACGGCCGATGCGGACCGTATAGCCGTTCAGCTTCGAATTCATGGTCCGCTCGGCCCACCTGCGCATGGGGCTCGCGAGCAGAGCATCCAGCATCCACATGACCGCCACGATGGACACTGCCAGGCCGGAAAGGAGGGTCTTGCCGCGGTTGGCCCGGCAGACCTTCAGGAACCGCCTCCACCGCCCCGAGGGGTCTGCTCCTGGAAGATGGTCTCCCGGGCCCTCCGGAGGGAATGGTTCGAGCGTTTCCATGACCGTGTTTGATGCGATTCCAGTGATCAGGAGGCCGAGGCATCCGGGGAGGAGGAAGGCTGAAGCTTCACCTCCACAGCCGCCGCGGGCTCCAGCACCCGGAACGTGAAGGATTCCGTGAAATACAGCTCGACCTCCCGGGTGTCGTGCCGTTTGTAGCCGATGGTCAGATCCTGGCCGACGGTCATCTCGAAATCGCCGCCCCGGCGCGAGAGGACAGCCCCACCCTCAAGGGCCGGGCTCCAATGGATGCCGCCCGAGAAGAGGACCTCGATCCGCTTTCGAAGCGGGTAGGCATCAGGATCTCCAGCCATCAACCACGCGTACGGTTCCGTGCCCAGGACCAGGGCGAACGGACCCCCGATCTCAGCTTCCTGGATGGCGAGCAGGGCCATTTCGATGGATTCGGTGAACCTGCCCCGATCGGGGCTGAGGGGCACCGGCGGATGGCCGGGGCCCTCAAGCATGCCCTGGATGCCGGCCCCATCGAATCCCCGGTAGAGGGCCGTCTCTTCGAAGATCGCCACCTTTCTCGCGGCCTCGGTCAGGCCATGCAGATCCGGGTTCTTCGCTCCGCGCGCGACATCATCCAGTTCCCAGATCCCCAGGGTGAAGGGCACTCGGATCTCGACGAGAGGGAGGACCTTGTGCATTCCCCACGCCACTCCGCCCTTCGTCTCCTCGAATCCAACGTCCAGCCTTCCGAGGTTCACCGCGGCGAACTGCCAGCCATGGGGGCCGCAGAAGTCCACCAGTTTCCGTCCCGAGAGGTTCCCCTTCAGGATTCGTGAACTCTGGCGTTCGATCTCCCTCCAGGCTTCGTCTGTGATGGGCGCCATGTCGCGCCGGAGGATGTCTGTCATGACCGTATCTCCCGGGCGGAGCGCCCATTCATTTCAGGTTTCCCAATCCCAGCCCGCTTCCAGGCGCCGCCGGAGGTCCGGCCCCGGCAGCCACGTCGGTCAGGGCCCCAGACGTGAAGATGAACTTCCGCATCTGGGTGTCGAATTCAGGCATGGCACGGCGGAGCCACTCGAGCAGCATCGTCGCGTGCTCCATCTCGTCGTTGCGGTTGTGGACCAGGATGGCTTTGAGGGACGCGTCATCCGACACGTCCGCCCGCTGGTGGTAGTTGTCGATGGCCTCCAGTTCTTCCTGGAGGCTGGCCAGCGCCCGATGGAGGTCGAGCGCCCCGGCCGAGAGGCCCGCTTCAATGAATCCGCCGCTCATGGGAGGTCGCCTCCCCCGCCGCCGGCATTCAGTACACCGAACCGCCTGGATACTTCGCTCCACTTGATGTTTTCAAGGAAGGCGTTGATGTAGTCAGGACGCCTGATGCCGTAATCCACCATGAAGGCGTGCTCCCAGCTGTCCAGCACCACGAGCAGGTCCTGCTCGATCGGCAGGCCGAGATGGTGCTCGGCCACGAAATAGGTGTGGAGCCTGCCGTCCCGGCGATTGCGGGTCAGCAGCGCCCAGCCGGGGCCACACAGGGCCGCCGCCTTGAGATCGGCCAGCACCTGGTCCTTGCCGCCCTGGGCCTCCAGGGCATCCTGGACCCTCGGGCTGAGGGTCGCATCGGTCCCGAGGTTCTCGAAGTAGAGTTCGTGGAGGAAGGTGCCATTGAAGGCCACGGCCTCCCGACGCTTCAGTTCGCTGTATTCGTTGAAGGAATAGTTGGGTTTGGTGTTGCTCGTGACGGTGAGCTTCTCCTCGATCTCATTGAGCTTGGCCAGATAGCCCTTGTAGAGGGTGAAATGCAGGTCCAGCTGGCTGTCGCTGAACCCCTTCAAGGCCCCACCCTTCAGGTACTCGTAGTTCTTGGGCTCGTACGCCATGAAATCCCCACAAAGGTTCCACATGGCGCAGTCCATCTGATGACGGGGCACCTGGGCACATCTGCAGGCATCTTTTGAACCATAATGATAAATATAATTATTGTAATTTTTATATAATACAGCTGATCTGGATTTGGTGGATAATCCGATCAAGATGAAATACCGCTTCGGTCAAATCGAAGGGCTGCGGCGGCTTGGTTCCCGCCGACGAGCCGGATCGGGAAGGCACCGTCGGACCCGGTCTCGACCCAGGGGAAGCGGCTTCGGCTTCACTTGATCCCGAGGTCCATAAAGTCTACATTGACCTGGAGGGTGTTGAGGAAAGGTGATTCAGTGGTTGTCAATGGACTCGACCCAGGTCCTTCTGTGATGCTGAAAGATTGTCCCCGAAAGGATCCGACGCGATGGATGTGGTCTGGAGTACGCGGTATAGCACGGGCATCCAGCTCATCGACGAGCAACACAAGGAACTCTTCTCGACGGTGAACCAGCTGCGGCGCTCGATCCAGGATGGGGCTGACCGCGCCATCATCGGGGACCTCCTGGAGTCGCTCCTGGATGCGTCGACCCGGCACTTCGGCACGGAAGAGGCGTTCATGGCCCAGTACGGCTACCCGGATCTGACCCAGCACGTCGCTGAGCATGCCTCGATGCTGACCAGTCTGCAGGAACTGCATACCCGATTCCTCGACAGCCACCACACCATGGCCCTGATGGTGCCCACCTTCCTGGAGGGGTGGCTGAAGCACCACATCAGCGACGGGGACTTCGGATTCGTGAGCTTCCTCAAGGCCCGCGGCTTGGCCTGAAGCGGGCGGAATCACTGCGGACCCTCGCTTGTGACGGGACTGTGCCCGGGGTGCGCCCGGTCGATGCCCTCCCTTTCCCAAAAAGGAGCTTGAGGGCAGTGCGCCTTTTTGGGGATGCTTGAGTATTCCCCGGAACCGGACTCAATTGCGGGGTATCCCCGCGCCGGTCGACATGCCATCCCCCATGGCGCTAGGAGCCTCTCATGAATCGACGCTGGACCACTCTCCTCCTGACGGGCCTGGCCTGCGCCACGGTGGCGCAGGCGCAGACCTCCTCCACCGCAGGCGCGGTGCGAGGGGTCATCAAGAGCAAGGCGGGCCAGGCCCAGGCTGGGGCTTCCATCCTGCTTCGCAACCTCGACACGGGCCTCACCCGCACCACCGTGACCAACGCCCAGGGCGAGTACCAGATCGGCCTCCTGCCCGTGGGCACCTATGAGTTGTCGGTCACCGCTCAGGGCATGCGGGCCGTCAAGGATGCCAATGTCCGCGTGACCCTCGGCCAGAGCAGCATCGCCAACTTCAACCTGGATCAGGCCGAGGCCGCCGCCACGGTCGAGATCGTCTCCTCCTCGCAGACCCTGGACACCGCGCAGGTGAACACCGTGACCGCGGTGGACGAGAAGCTGGTCGAGGCCATTCCCCTGAACGGCCGCAACTTCACCGACCTCGTGAACCTGACCCCCGGTGCCGCCCCGACGGACGTGGGCACGGTGTCCATGGAGGGCGCCCGCGGCATCCAGAACAACCTGACCATCGACGGCGCCAGCTACAACTCCAACTTCTTCGGTGAGCAGCGCGGTTCCACGCGCATCCCCTTCACCTTCGGCGCCGACACCATCAAGGAACTGCAGATCATCACCAACGCCTACGACGCCCAGTACGGCAATGCGGCAGGCGCGGTGGTGAACGCCGTCACCAAGAGTGGCACCAACGAGTTCGGCGGTTCGGCCCTCTACCAGATCCGCCCCGAGTCGCTGGTGGCCAAGATTCGGCCCGTGCCCTACGACCCCCGCGGCACCACGAACACCGTCCAGGCCCGGACGAAGAACTTCACCCAGAGCGAGTTCAACATCAACGTGGGCGGCCCGCTCATCAAGGACAAGCTCTTCTACTTCGTGGGCGTGGAGACCTACAAGTACAGCCAGGATTTCACCCCGAACTTCGCCACCTCCAGCAGTGGGGGCAACATCCAGGCGAACTACAACACCTTCATCGGCACCTTCGGGAACCTGGTGATGGGCAACGACGGGCGCACCCTGGCCCAGGAAGGCGGGCGGACCTACACCAACGACCGCACGAACACGGTCTACTTCGGCCGCCTGGACTGGACCATCAACGAGAACAACCGGGCCACCCTGCGCGTGAACGCCCAGGACTGGAAGTCCGAGAACGGCACCACCGACTTCACCAGCACCTTCGCCCCCACCACCGGCCAGACCCAGCAGGGCCTGGAGAAGGACAGCGGCCTGTCCTGGGTGGTTGAACTGAACAGCATCCTGGGTCCCAGCCTGGTGAACGAGGCCCGTGTCCAGCGCGCCATCGAGCGCCGTCCCCGCTTCGCGAACTCCACGGCCTCGCCCGAGTTCCAGGTCAACGGCGGCTTCACGGCCGGCCAGAACAACTTCCTGCCCAATGGCCTGGACGAGTACAGCTGGCAAGCCATCGACAACCTCACCTGGAACCAGGGGGATTGGACGGTGAAGGGCGGCGTGGATCTCCAGTTCTTCGACTTCAAGAACACCTTCTTCCGGTACCAGAACGGGTCCTTCCAGTTCGGGAACTACGCGGTGGCCAACAATTGGGCCGCCGGGACTCTGGCCACCACGGACAACCTGTCCTATTGGGGTGCCTTCAGCAACTATGGCGGCTCCATCGCCTACAAGTCCCAGCTCCTGGCGGGCTACGTGCAGGGCCAGTACCAGGGCCTGCTGGACCACCGCCTCATGTTGAGCCTCGGCCTGCGCGCCACCCGCGAGGCCCAGCCCGACAACCCGCGTCCCAATTCTCAGTTCGCCGGCCTGGACCAGGCCAACAGCAGCACGTCCTCCGATCCCCGGTTCGGCTTCACCTATGACCTGACAGGGAAGGGCAAGACCATCCTGCGAGGCGGCTACGGCTGGTTCTCCAGCCCCAACCCCAGCCTCACCGTGTCCAACACGATGAACAGCAACGGGAACACTACCTCGACCTACACCATCCGCAACAGCGCCGCTCTGAATGCCCTCTTCAACACCGGCGCCCTGTCCTACTCCAACCGGGTGTCCGGTAACACGCTGTCCCGTCTGGACCCCACTCTGCTCGGGACCCTTGGCACCGCGAGCAGGAACGGCCAGGTCTGGGATCCCGACAACAAGCTGCCGGTGGCGAAGCGCAGCTCCCTCAGCCTGGAGCACGCCTACGACAACGGCCTCACCGTGGGCATCCAGGGCGTCTATGCCAAGTTCGAGCATCTCCAGTATTTCGTGAATATCAACCTGGCCCAGAGATCCGGCATGAATGCCACGGATCCTGTCGTGGCGGGAGCCTTCTACAACGATGGCTACGCCCTGCCTTACAACAACTTTTCCAACGCGGCTGCCACCCGTCCCGGCAAGGCCATCGTCCGCGGCCACCTGTTGGACTTCACGAACTTCGGGGACGTATTCCTCAGCGAGAACAATGGCGAAGGCACCTACAAGGCCATCATCCTCACGGCCTCCATGCGCACGGACAAGGGCTGGGGCTTCAACACCAACGTGACCTGGTCCCAGTCCCGCGACAACAACTCCAACGAGCGCACGACCGCCAGCGCCGGCGCGGATTCGAACACCAACAATCCCGCCGATCCCCTGTCCACCCTGTCCTACAGTGACAACGACCGGCCCTTCCGGTTCGTCTTCGCGGGCTACTTCCCCGTCTACTGGGGCATCAATGGCGCCCTGAACTTCAGCTACACCTCCGGCAGGCCCTACAGCGCCATTGCGTTCAATGACCTCAACCACGACGGGGGCTTCAATGACTACATGCCCGGGACCGTCCGCAACGAGTTCCGGCAGCCTTCCGTGAAGACCATGGACCTGCGCCTGAATCGGGATTTCTCGATCACCCGGAAGTTCCAGGTGGAGGCGTTCATGGACGTATTCAACGTCTTCAACTGGGCCAATCAGCGCACCAGCATCTATACGAACCAGCCCACCACCGATTTCGGCTACATCAACCTCCCGGACCGCAACACCCGCGAGGTCCAGCTGGGCGTCCGCGCCCGGTTCTAGTCCGACTCCGGTCCATGAAGAAGGCCCCGCTCCGGTGGGGCCTTCTTCATTCCCACCCGGGGTTCGTCTCCGGATGGGAGTCGATCCGCCCTGATTGCAGAGAGGGCCCTCGGGCGCGAGGCCCGTCTCCAGAGCTTTCTCGGGGGGGAGGGCCGCTGCCCTGTCTGTCCATGAGAAGGCCCCGCCAAGGCGGGGCCTTTCAATCGGTGGAGTGGCGCCGCGTTCAGATCCTGAAGCGGGCGACGATGGCGTTGAGCTGCTCGGCGAGGTGGCTGAGCTCGTCCACGGTACGGGTGGACTCCTTGATGGTGGCGGCCATCTCCTCCATGGCGGCGGCGTTCTGCTCGGCGATGCCGGTCAGGTTCCCCATGGCATCCACCACCAGCTGGCTATCCTGGCTCTGGGCTTGGCTCTGCTCACCGATGGTCTTCATCCGCTCGGCGGAGGCCGTGATGGCCGCCTGGATGCTCTGCAGCGCCTCGCCGGCGGTGTTCACCATCTTGGTGCCGTCGCCGATGCTGCGGTCCGAGGTCTGGATCAGGGCCGTGATCTCCTTGGCCGCCGTGGCGCTGCGTTCCGCCAGCTTGCGCACCTCCTCGGCCACCACCGCGAAGCCCTTGCCGTGCTCACCGGCCTTGGCCGCCTCGATGGCCGCGTTCAGCGAGAGCAGGTTCGTCTGGTTGGCGATCTCGGTGATCACCGTGAGGATGTTGCCGATCTGCTTCGAGTTCTGGTTGATGGCCTGCATGCCGGAGACGGCGCCGCCGACGGCGGTCCCGCCCTTGGCCGCGGCCTGCTGGGCCTGGTCGAAGACCTGGAGGGCGTCGGTGACGTTGGAGAACACCACCTTCGACGCCCCGGCGATGGTCTGGACGCTGCCGGTGGTGGTGTTGACGCTGCCCTTCTGGGTCTCCGCCGACAGGGCGATGCTCTGGGCCGTGCTGTGCATCTCGGACATGCCCGCGGACATCTGCAGCGAACCCGAGGCGATGTTCGTGGAGATGGCCATCACCTGCTGCACGATCCCGTGGATGTTCTCCACGAACCGGTTGAAGTGGCCGGCCAGACGAGCGAGTTCATCGCCCCCCTCTTCGCTGAGGCGGAGGGTCAGATCACCTTCGCCTTCGGAGATGTCCCGCATGCGCCGCTCGATGGTCTCCAGGGGCGCGAGGAGCCTGCCTGCCGCGTACCGCGAGCCGAGGGCTCCGAGGACCCCGATCAGAAGGCCGAGCCCTCCCAGGAGGGCCATCTTCCGATTCCGCTCGGCCGTGGCCGAAGATGGGTCGAGGACTGCGACCACGGCCGCCTCCTGGTTTCCCCTCTCCAGGGTGAGGGTCCGGCCGATGAGGAGGTGCCCGCCCGTCTCGGGAACGACCAGGGACGACTCGGGGCCGGTGGGGGGCGGTAGGGACCTGAGCGTGGCCGCGAGGTCCGGCGTGGCCCCATCGGCCTTGCGTGACTGGGCGAAGAGGGTCCAGGACCGGGCCCCCTCGTCCCAGGTCGCCGCGAAAAAACAGAGGATCGCCGGGTCATGGATGCCGCTGAGTTCCTTCTCTGCATTCGCGGCATCGTTGTACCCGATCCAGGGCCGGACCGACTCCGTCATGCCGGCCACGGCCTTTTCGCCGGAGGCCCGCAGCTGGGCGGTGAGCATCTGGTCGAGCATCCATCCGGCGCCGAGGGTCATGACCCCGGAGAAAACCAGGGCAAACAGCAATGAGCCGACGACCATGCGCCGGCGGAGGGACCCGTGTCGCCACATCTGCGGAACTCCATGCACGGGTACCTGATCGGCCGGCCGGTTGACGGCAGGGTGACTTTCCCATGAAGAACCGGGACCTTTTCCTGCTCCTTCAGGCCACGGATCGGATCCAGGCCTGCAGGACCTGCCAACGCCGCGCCTGGAGGGTCGCCGCATCCAGGAGTTCCCCCCCGGGATCCCGGCGGTGGATCAGGAGGGCCACGCAGGCACCATCCGCCGGCCGGAAGAACAGGGCGGGGCCCGTGTAGCCCAGGTGGAACCACCAGCCGGAGGGGGGGCCGGGATCGGGAGCCAGGCCCGGCGGGGGCGGGGGCAAGCCTGCCGAGGAACCCTCGACCACATGAATCCCGAGATCCATCGGGAGACGCAACAGCAACTGTCCGAAACGTCCCGACCCGGTGAAGGCCACCTGGAGGCCGAGGCCCCAGTGGGCGCCGTCCTCTCCCTCAGCCGTTTCCACCGCCATGCGGTCGGGCCAGCCCGCGGCCACCCAGCGATCAAGGGCCGCCCGCAGCTGCGGGGCCGCGGCGCCAAAGCCCGCGTGGCCGGCCATGCCCGCCCGGGCGTTGGCATCGTGGGGCAGGCCCGGCTGGCGGGGCGGAAATGGATGGTCCGTGGCCAGCACCCAGGCCGCGGCGTCGGGGCCATCCGGGACCTCCACCGGCAGGTCTGTCCACGGCGCCGGGGAGAGTCCCGAGGCGGCGCCCAGTCTTGCGAAGGGCACACCCGTCTCCGCCACCAGCAGCTCCCCCAGCAGACGGTAGTTGAGGTCCGAGTAGGTGGCCAGTCCCGGCGTGGCGGGGCGCAGCAGGGGATGACCGGACACCGGCCGTCGGAGCTGCGCCGCGATGGGCTCGCGGGTGAAGGGCCGCCAGGGCGGCAGGCCCGAGCTGTGCGACAGCAGCTGGCGGACCGTCAAGGGCGTCTCCCGGTCGTGGAAACCCAGGGTCCAACGCCGGTCCGCATCCAGGTCCAGGAAAGCCAGCGCCAGAGGCGCGGTCACCAGGGGCTTGGCGAGGGAGGCGAGGTCGTAGAGCATCGCGATTCTAGGCGCGACCCAGCTCCGCGAGGCTCTTCGCGACGGCCTTCTGCACCTGGTCGGCGACGCGCATGGCCTCCTGGCCCTCCTCCCAGGAGACGCCCTCCTGGCTGCGGCCCAGGCAGGCGGCGTGGAAGGCCTCGATCTCCAGGCGCAGGGGCTCACCCTCCTCGATGTCCACCTGTTCGGGCTCGACCTGAGGTCCCTCGGGGCCCATCACGAGGCGCAGCAGTTCGAGCTTCTGGGCGGCGAAGTCGAGGCTGGCGTATTCCTTGTCGCCGAAGGCGCGCAGGGTGCGCTCCTTCTTTCGGGCCACGCGGCTGGCGGTGACCGTGGCGAAGGCGCCGCCCTCGAACTTTAGCCGGGCGTTCACCAGGTCCGCGTAGGGGGTGAGCACGGGCACCCCCACGGCCTCTACGTCGACGACGGGCCGGCCCACGAGCGCCCGGAGCAGGTCCAGGTCGTGGATCATCACGTCCATCACCACGTCCACCTCCAGGCTCCGGGCGGGAAAGGGGGAGACGCGCACGGCCTCGAGGAAGCGGGGCTTGAAGCCGCGTTCGCGCAGGGCGGTGACGGCGGGGTTGAACCGCTCGAGGTGGCCCACCTGGGCCACGAGTCCGGGCTTCGAGGCCCGCGCCTCGGCCAGGGCCGCCAGCAGGGCCTTGCCCTCCTCCAGGGTGGCGGCCAGGGGTTTCTCCATCAGCACGTGCTTGCGGGCTTTCAGGGCCTGGATGCCCAGCGCGTGGTGGAAGCCCGTGGGGGCCGCGATCTGGACGGCCTCCACGTCCTGGATCACCTGCTCCAGGGAGGCCGCCCAGGGCGCGCTGAACTTTGCGGCGATCTCAGGTCCCCGGACGGGATCCGGGTCCACCACGGCAACCAGCATCGCCTCCGGCGCCGATGCGGCGATCCGGGCGTGGTGCTGCCCCAGGTGCCCGACTCCGACGACGGCCACGCGCAGTTTGGACATGGTGCCTCCCGACGGATCGAGCCTAGCAGGCCTGTTACAGTGAAGGGCTCACACTCCGAGGCGACCATGAATCTCAAGCTAGAAGCCGTCAATCTCGTCCGTTGGCTGCATTTCGTGGCCATCTCCATGGGTGGTGGTGCCGCCGTCGTGGCCTTGCTCCTCTCCGGATTCGAGGAGGGACGCGAGGACCTGCGAGGCCTGGCGGCCACGGTCTGGGCCAAGGTGGTGGTCTGGGCCTTCCGCCTGGCGCTCGTCCTTGGCATCGTCCTGCTGGTGATGATGATCCAGCATGGACAGAACCCCTTCAAGAACGGCCACTACTTCCACGTGAAGCTGCTCCTCGTGGTGATTCTGGTGGGGCTGTCGGAGATGACCCCCAAGGCCCTGGCCATCGGGAAGCGCGGGTCCGCCCTGCTGGTGCTGGTGCTGTTCTTCGCCGCCAGCCTCGTCGTCTACAACAAGAGCCTCTTCGGCCAGGCCCCCCAGGCCGGCCCCGAGATCCCGGCCACGGCGGGCACGAGCTTCCAGAGCCGCTGAGGCACGTTCTGCATCGGAAAAGGGGCGCCGGACGGCGCCCCTTTTCCTGATGTTTGGCACGGGACCTCAGTCCTCGGGTTCCTCGTCGTCGGCGTTGTGCCGGGGGTCCCGCTCCGCGAGCCCGCAAAGCGGGGGAGTGGGAGGAAGGCGCAATGCGGCGTCCGATCGAGGGCCGCCAGAGACGCGTGCGGCCGGGAGACCCGGCCGCTCAGCGTCCGCCCGGAGGGCGTGGGGCACGGGGCCTCAGTCCTCGGGTTCCTCGTAGTCGGCGTTGTGCCACACGTTCTGCACGTCGTCGTTGTCCTCGAGAAGATCCACCAGCTTGAGGAAGCTGGTCAGCTTGGAGCCTTCCAGGGCCGTGGCGGTGCTGGGGGCCATGATGAGCTTGGCCTCGATGACGGGCAGCTTGGCCGCATCCACGGCATCCTTCACGGCCTGGTAGGACTCGGGACTGGTCTTGATCACCCAGGCCCCGCCCTCGTTGGCCACGTCGTCGGCGCCGGCCTCCAGGGCCACCTCCATGATCTTGTCCTCGGAGACCTCCGGTTCCACGACGATCTGGCCCTGTTTGCTGAAGAGGTAGGCCACGGAACCCTGGGCGCCCAGGTCTCCGCCGAACTTGGCGAAGTAGCTGCGGACTTCGGGGGTGGTGCGGTTCTTGTTGTCGGTCATGGCCTCGATCATCACGGCCGCGCCTCCGGGCCCGTAACCCTCGTAGACCACCTCCTCGTAGGTCACGCCCTCCAACTCCCCGGTGCCCTTCTTGATGGCGCGCTCCCAGTTGTCCTTGGGCATGTTGCTGCCCTTGGCCTGGTCGACGGCCAGGCGCAGGCGGGGGTTGGCGTTCACGTCGCCGCCGCCCAGGCGGGCGGCCACCGTGATCTCCTTGAGGATCTTCGTGAAGATCTTGCCGCGCTTGGCGTCAGCGGCGCCCTTCTTGTGCTTGATGGTGGACCATTTGCTGTGGCCGGACATGGCTTGCTCCAGGGAAAATCGGTGGCTCAGGGAAGGTGATTCGGATCAACCCCGCAGGGCCCGGCGGGAGACGCGGGCGAAGGGGGGCGCCTCCTGGCGGATCATGGGCCGCTCGAGGAGGAACTGGTACCACTGCTCTCCGTAGACCTTCATCTTGAGGGCCTTGCCGTTCTGCAGCAGGTTGCGGTTGGTGATGAGGCGCTCGTCGCCCTTGCAGACGCCGAGACCCTTGTTGAGGATCTCGATGGCCCGGTCCCGCTCGCCCATTTCGGTGAGCACGTAGGCATAGACGGCATAGAGGAGACTCTCCTTCTTGCCGGCCTTGAGCGCCAGGTCGAAGGTCGCCTTGGCCTTCTTCTTCTCGCCGCGCTTCCACTGCAGGATGGCCAGCATGGTCTTGGCGATGTAGTGCTGCATGGAGGCGGAGGCCAGCAGGGGCTCGGCCTCGTCATTCTTCTTGCGGAGGTACTGCACCACGCCGATCTGGCCGTCGATGCTGCCCTTCACCAGGAACTGCCGGGGAGCCAGGCGGTACCCCTCCTTCATGGTCTCGATGGCCTTGTCGAACTGCTGCTTCTTGAGCAGTTCGCCGGCGCGGGAGAAGATCCCCTCCAGTTCATTCTGGACCTTCCGTCCCAGCCAGATGAAGAGCGCCGCGCCCCCCAGCAGGCCAAGGGGCACGCTGATCCAGAGCCGGATGCTCAGCAGGCTCGACAGGACGATCATGGCGAGGGCGGTGCCCAGCCCGAGCAGGAGGTTGATCACGGAGGCTCCGATGGGGCGGCCCGAGGCCGGGCCAAAGGGCCATTTTATCGGCGTCCGCGGGTTTCCGCCATGCGCGGATTCCGCTTACGCGATGACGCCGCTCCGGGCCGGGGCGGCGCGCTTCCGGCGGACCGGCCGCCGGGGGGCGGCCACGGCGGCCTCCTTCCGGGGGCGCCCGGGGCCGCGCTTGACGGCGACCTCCTTCGGTTTGGGCGTCTTCCGGACCTTGGTCTTCTTTTCCTTCTTCACCCGCTCCTTGCGGACGAGAGCGGCGGCGGCGCGACCGGTGACCACCACGCGGCTGCCGTCCTTGAGCTTCTTGACCTTGCTGCCAGGCTTCCGGCCGCGCTTCAGGGTCATGGCCAGCGGCTCTTCTTCCAGCAGTTCCCGTTCGAGTTGGGCCTGGAGGGTCATCATCTCCCCCCGGTCCTTCTCGTGGTCGTGGCCGCAGAGGTGGAGGAATCCGTGGATGACGAGTGTCTCGACTTCACGCCGGCGGCTCACCCCGAACTTCTTGGCCATTTTCTCCGCGGTAGGAAGGCTGATGACGATGTCGCCGAGGTGCGGGAAGGCCCCCTTTTCGGGCTCGGAGGGGAAGCTGAGCACATCGGTCGTGGCATTTTTTCCGCGATGTTCGCGATTGAGTTTTCTCATGCCGCGATCATCGACGTAAGTGAGGGAGATGCCTTGAGCCTCCGGCGCAAGGCGATCACGCAGGCCATGCAGCAACTTCCCCAGGGACTGTTCACCAGGTCCCCGCATTTTGCTCCGGCTGGACCAATCGATCAGGAAGGGCAGCGAGGTCTGAGTCATGGTCAACTCCGTGGTGAACTCAAGAAAAGGGAACCCATCATCCATCCTTTTCCATGGATCGTCAATGACCTGTCTCTAGATACAGGAATTGCATCCATGTCCATCGATCGAAGTCTAGACCAATGTCTCATTTATTCAATCCAATTCCGGCTTGAGTTGATGATTTCAAAGGACAAAGGTGTGACATTCTCGGGGATTAACCATCCAGCGGCTCCCCTGCCATGCTGGAGCGATGGCCACATTGCACCTTCCCGCCGAACTCAATCCACCCCTGACCCGGTATCTGTCCCTGCTGGACCGGTGGAACCGGACCCATGCCCTGACCTCCCTCCCGGTGGGGGCCCGGCGAGAGGAACTGCTGCTGGATGCAGTGCCCTTGCTCCCGTTCCTGGCCTCCCTAGGCCCCGGTTCCCGCGTGGCGGACCTGGGCACCGGCATGGGGAGTCCGGGGGTGGTGCTGGCTCTGGCCAGGCCGGACCTCACGGTGCTGGGGGTCGACGCCTCCGCCAAGAAGCTGGCTTTCGTGCGGCAGGTGGCCCTGGAACTCCCCGTCCCCAACCTCCATCCCGTCCAGGGCAGGCTGGAGACCCTTGCCCCCCTGGAGGCGGATCTTGGTGTGGCCAAGGCCCTGGCCGCCCTGCCACAACTGGCCGCCTGGTGGGGGCGGCATGGCCGGCCGGGGGCGCCGTTCCTGGCCCTGAAGGGCCCGGACTGGCAGCAGGAGACCGTGCCCGACGGCTGGTCGGCCGAGGCCCATCCCTATGACTTGCCCACTCGGGGCAGCCGGGTGGTGGTGGTCCTCCGCAGGGCGTGAAAAGGGCCCCGTGAGGGGCCCTTGGATGAGTCGTGGTCCTGACGTCAGCGGGCGATCAGGTCCCCCATCCGGATCTCCTCCGTGGAACGGAGTACCCGGCAGGTGGCACTGCTGGGTTCCACCCGGACCACCATGACCTGTCCGAGGAAATGGGTGGTGGTCTCCGTGGCCTGGTCCTTCTTCCGGGTGGCCTCCCCGACGGGGAAAGTCTTGGTCCGTGCGGCCAGCAGGACATCACCGACCTTCAGCCCGCTGTTGCTGCCGCGATCGATGATCACCTGGTCGCCGTTGGAGGTGTCCTGTCGGGCGTCCCTGGCGAACACGACCATGGCGGGGTCGGACCCCATCTTCACGGGATCGCTCGTATCCGTGCGCAGCTGCAGAGGGATGTTGGCGGGTTCGGTGAAGTGCACGAGGCGGTCGCCGATTTCCACGGAATCCAGGCAGCGCTCAATGATTCCGACCGACCCCTTGGCCATGGGGGTGACCACCCGGACTACGCCGATCTGCTGGAGGACGTCACCCATGGGCTTCTTGCCGCCTCGGAGGCTGGGCAGCTTGGTGGCGACGGTCTTGAGGATCACGAACCGGTCGCCCTGCTTGATGCCCTGCTCAGTCCCGCCGTTGATGTAGATCGTCTCACCCTCGCCGAGGTAGCTGCGCTCGCTGCGCTGGTTTCCCGAGATGCGGAAGGCCCCCTGGCTCTTGTAATGGGCCTCGGCGCCCTCGGGGGCGAGGAAGGGCAGCTGGATGAAATCCTGGAAGCTGAAGGCGAGTTCGGGCTTGCGGGCCACCGAGTAGCCCGAGCTCCGCTGGTCTGGTTCGAGCGCGGTCACGGCGGAAGGAACCGATCCTGCATTCGCCACGGCGCGGGCCATGTCGATGACCAGGGGGTCGCCAGGGTAGATCCAGTGGGGATCCTTGACCCACTGGTTGAGCTCCCAGATCTGGGGCCAGGCGTAAGGGTTGCCGAGATACTTGCCGGCCAGGTCCCAGAGCGTGTCGCCCTTCTCGACGAGGTGGCTCTTGGAACCTTCGGGCAGGTTCAATTCCTTGGGGTAGTCCCAGCGGGAGGCGTGGGGCTCGACCTTGACGGCCCCCTGCGGCACGGGGCCCGGCTGGGCGACTTCCTGGGCCCTTAGGCCCGGAGTCGCTGCGTTCAGGGCCAAGAGGCCCGCCACCAGGCTGGACGCCATGGAAAAGGCGTGCAGCCGGCCGACATGCTGGCGAATGGGCTGGTACATCAGGATCCCCCTGGGAGGAAAGTTGCGCTGATTATAGGTCCTCGACGCGGATCATATCCGAAAATAATGCCAGACGGTTGCGGACCTCGTCCTGGGTAATCTGTTCCAGCCGTTCCGTTGAGAACTGTTCCACCGTGAAACTGGCCATCACCGAGCCCACCATCGTGGCGTGCTTGAGGGCTGTCACGTCCATTCGCTCGATCCAGGCCAGGTAGCCCAGGAACCCGCCGGCGAAGGTGTCCCCGGCCCCTGTGGGATCGAAGACGTCCTCCAGGGGGTAGGCCGGGGCCGCGAAGATGCCCTGGGGCGTGAAGAGCGCCACGCCATATTCGCCTCGCTTGACGACGAGGATCCCGGGCCCCATGGCCTGGACCTTCCTGTAGGCCTTCAGCAGGCTGTGCTCCTGGGTGAGTTCGCGCACCTCGGCGTCATTCACCAGGAGGATGTCCACCTCGCGGAGGACCTGCTCCAGGGCCGGACGGGAACCCCGGATCCAGTAGTTCATGGTGTCCAGGGCGATCCATCGGGGGCGTTCAGTCATCTGCCGGACCACTTCCAGCTGGAGCACGGGATCGATGTTCCCCAGGAAGAGGTAGGGGGACTCCCGATGGCCCTGGGAAAGGTTCGGGCGGAAGTCGGCGAAGACGTTCAGGTGGGTGGCCAGGGTCCGGGCCTCGTTCAGGTCGTAGCCGTAGGCGCCCTGCCAGTGGAAGGTGCGCCCGGGCACCCGGGAGAGGCCGGTGAGGTCGATGGGGCGACCCTCGAACACCCGCATCTGGTCCGGACCGAAGTCCTCGCCCACGACGGCGACGATGCGCACCGGATGGAAGCGGCTGGCGCTCAGGGAGAAATAGGTGGCGGATCCGCCGAGGGCCCGTTCCCTGCGCCCGAAGGGGGTTTCCACGTCATCGAAGGCCACGCTGCCGATCGCCAGCAAACTCATGGGTTGCATCTCCAGGGGGATCAGGGAGTTCAGGTCGCGCTGGGACCGAAATAGAGCAGCCAGGCCTGGTTCCCTCCCATGGGGACGGGGGCCTGCGCGTAGCGCGAGACCAGGGGGATCTCGCCAGAGTTGAGGAGATCGAGGAGCGCCTCGTGGAGTTCGGGGGCGGTGCCGAGGAGGACCTGAAGGGTGCGCCAGCCGAGTACGGCGCCATCCCCCAGGCGGTCCTTGAGGCGCTCCATCGCATCGGAGCGGCTGTGCCCCCTCAGATCCAGCACTCCGTCCACTTCGATGGCCATGCCGGCCGCCAGCTGGAACCTCAGGGGAAGCGGGGTGGCCGCGGACACGGGGCGCAGACCGGCCGGATCCGGGGGAAGGGGCGCTGGCACGACGGCTGATGGGGCGGACGGCGGTTCCTGGGTGGGGACCGGGGGCTTCGGAAGGGTGGGTGCCATGGGGGTTGGCACAGGGGCCTGGGGCCTGGGGGGGGCGGCCAGGACCGAAGACCGGCTCAGGGGCTTCAGTCCCTTGAGGTCCTCCAGGGCCGCCTCGAAGGTCTCGAGTCCAGGGGACGGCGGCTGGGGTGCGGAAGGAGTCACCGCCCCCGGCAGGGGATCCTCCACCTCGGATCGGCGCTCCGCCTGGGGGGCCCTCCGGCCCATGGCCGCAAGGAACATCGCATCCTCTTCATTCAAATCCTTGGGACCAGTGGGCTTCGGGATCGGCTTGGGGATTGGCTTCGGTGGGGCCTTCGGCTCTTCGCCCAGCTGCTGTCTCAACTTCGCCAGATCCTGTTTCCAGACCATGTCCCACCCTCGATCCTGTCCAGAGTAGGTCATGAAGACGGAGAGCCAAAGCCCGCCGTTGCAATCCTGCATCGTTCCGGAGGCAAAATACCGCGGCCGGCCCCACCCTCAACCGGGACGCATCCCCGGGGCTCCAAGCATCTGGGCGGCTTTTCTCAACCTGGCACGCCCTTCGCTCGTAGACTCACAGCCATCGTTGCCCATCCTACCCCTCGGAGGTCCCATGCGCCGCACCGTCCTGCTCACCGCTCTTCCTCTGATCCTGGCCTCGGGAGGCACCCTTAGGGCCCAGTCACCGCACATGGGATTCAGCCTGAACCTCCTGTTTCCCACGGGGGACTTCAACAACAAGAGCTATCCCCCCTACTACAGCCCCAGTGCCGGCTATGTCATCCCCACCCAGAAGGAGGGTTATGACGTGGGCCTGGGCGGCACCTTCTACCTCAGCTTCCCCGTGGACCGCAGCCTGGCCCTGCGCATGAGCTTCAGCGGGGCCGCCAACAACGGGACGAACACGGCCCCGGGCGAGGCCACCATCAACCTCCGCCATTCCGAGTTCAACCTCGGGGGCGAGTTTGAGATCTTCCCCAACGGGACCGCCTACCGCCACCGCGGGCTCTATTTCCTGGCGGGCGTCTCCGCTGACTTCGAGCAGTTCGACCGCAGCTTTGGCGACCCCCTGTACGACTATACCGACACCACCCGGAAGAGCCGCATGGGCGCAATTGGCGGCATCGGCCACAGCTTCGGCTACGATGCTGGCGCCCGCTTCACGCTGGAGTTCACCTTCCACAAGACGATCACCGGCAACAACGCCGCCGCTGGCGATCCGCCCAGCACCGACTACCTGAAGCTCGGCCTGGGCTGGGTGTTCTGAACGCCCCGGCGAGCAGGGTGAACCCTTCGCGGAAGCGGCCCCAACCGGGGCCGCTTTCCTGGTTCAGGCCTTCTTCGCGGAGGCCTTCTTCTTTTTCTTCAGGGGCCTTGGGAGCGGCGCCGGCTGCTCCTCGTTGCCGAGGAGGGCGTTCACCAGCCGGGCGGTCTCCGGATTCCCCGGGGCCAGTTTCTCCAGGCGCCGGGCATAGGCGAGCCGCTCGGTCTGGGGCCGCGAATCGTCGGCCTTCACCTGGAGGAGTTTGTCGGCCACATAGCGGTCGACGCTTCCGGCTTCGGTGACCTCGGCCTTCTCCCGGGCCAGGAAGGCCTGCCAGTCCGTGAGGGCCTTGGTGGAGTTCTCCTTGTCCAGCCTAAGGTTGGCAAGGATGGCGTCAATGTCCACCAGGGCCTTCTCGCTGTGGGCGATGGCGGCCTTCTGCTCCTCCATGAACATCTTGAGCTGCTGGCGGAGCTTGATCTGATCGGCGTTCAGCCCCGGGGCCCCATCCAGTTCCTTGAGCCGGGGTTCCTGCCGGGCGATGGCGTCCCGGAATTCCTTGAGCTTCGCCTGATGGTCAGCCCGGGTCTTGGCGAGGAGGGCTTCGGCGCTGGCCAGGTTCTCGTCGGCGGCCGCCTTGGCCTTCTGCAGGTGGGCGATGGCGTCTTCCCAACTGCCCTCCGACACGCAGGCCCGGGCCGCCAGGCCCTGAAGGGCGACCAGGGCATGCATGTCGTTGTAGTCGGAAGGATTGACGGCCACGCCCTCGCGTCCGAGGAGGGCCTCCACGCCCTTCCGGACGCTGGGGGCATCGCCGCGGTCGAGCTGGGCCTCCCAGGGACCGCGGACTTCCTTGAGGCGGTCCGTGAGAGTCTGGGCGCCAAGGACCGGCGCCAGGGCCACGAGGAGGGTCGCGAGGGGAAGGCGCTTCATTGCGGCGGCCTCACTTCTTCCGGGGGCGGCTCTTCTTGACCGGCCTGGCCTCCTTCGCGAAGAGCTCCTTGCCTTCGACGAGGTTGTGCAGGGCCTTCTCCGCCGCGGGATTGCCGGGGTCCAGCACCAGCAGACGGTTGAGGAAGCCGGCCTGATCCTGGGGGCTTGGGAGCTTGGTGACGTTCTCGTGGTTGCGGAGGACGGCGTCCACCCAGGTCCGGTTGCCCACCACCTTCACCTTCTTCCCGGCCTGCTCGGCATTGAAGTCGGCGATCTCCTTGGCCTGGCTGGCAATGTTCCCCTTGACCTTCGCCAGATCAGCCTCCGCGGACTTCACCATGCCATCGGCCTCGGTCTGGTTCTCGGCCAGGAATTTCGCCACCATCTTCGCCTTCCCCTGATTGTCCTGGTGCAGCTTGATGGTGGCGGCGATCTGCGCGGCCTCCTGCTCCTGCTGGCCGGCCACCTTGCCCCGGGCGTTGAAATCGTCGGCCTCCTGCTTGGTGGGCTTGCGCTTGCCGGACTTGATGTCGGCGGTGAGGGTTTCGTACTCGGCCTTGAAGGCCTTGACCTTCGCATCCAGGTCCGCCTGGCGGGGCTGGTTCGCGGCGATGTAGGCCTGGCCATCGGCCACGGCCTTGTCCCACACGGCCTGGATCGGCTGCTGGGCCTTGGTCATGTCCGCGCGGATGGCCTGGGCCGCCTCGAGGCGCTTCTCCTGGATCTCCTGGGCCTTCTCCCACTGTCCGGCGGCGATGGCGGTGCTGCCCCACAGGCGGTACATGGAGAGCAGCCCCTGGCCCTGCTCGAGGCTCCGGACGATGGTCTGGAGGTTGGCGCCATCGAAGGCGGGACGGGGCGCGGGGATGACGGATCCGGCCTTGTCCATGGCCTCCTTGGCCTTGAACGACTTCAGCATCTGGTTGATGCCGGGGAGTTCAGCGTTGAAGGTCTGGCGCAGGTCCACAGAGGCCGGAGCGGGGGTCTGGGCTGCCAGCACCAGGGCGGGAAGGGCGGCGAGGATCATCGGGCGCATGGGGGCTCCAGGAAAGTCCAGCCCCCAGGGTAGACGAAACCCGGGCGCCTGTCCCCGGGACGACCGGCTCCGGCGAGGGCTTGTGACCGGATCAATCCGTGGTCCGTTTCTCCTCCAGGGCCAGCCATTCCGTCTCGAGGGCCTCGAGGTCCGCACGGACTTGCGCCTGGTCGGCCAGGGCCCGGTGGCCAGGTCCGTCGGCCCGGAGGAAGGCCGAGGGATCGGCCAGGGTTGTCTCCAGGGCTGCGAGCCGTTCCTGGAAGGAGGCCAGGGCAGCCTCCACCTCGGCCAGGCGGCGCTGCTCCTTCTGGGAGAGTCCGGGTTTCCGTGACCGGAGTGCCTCCGCGCGGGGTTTCTCCCGTGCCGCCTCCGCTGGCCGCCCGGCCTGGGCGGCCCGTTCCGCCCGAAGGGTCCGGACGGTGGAAGGGGGGCCCTCGTAGAGTTCCCATCGCACCGGTCCCTCCGGTGTCCAGGCCAGGGTATGGGTGGCCACCTGATCCAGGAAGAACCGGTCGTGGCTCACGAGGAGCAGGGTGCCGGGGAAGCCCTGGAGCGCCTCCTCCAGGTTCTGCAGGGTGGGAATGTCCAGGTCGTTGGTGGGCTCGTCGAGGACCAGGAGATCGGCGGGGCTCAGCATGGCCTTGGCCAGGAGGATCCGGTTGCGCTCCCCGCCGCTGAGCGTTGATGCCAGACGCGCCTGCTGGTCCACGGGGAACCCGAAGCGGGTGAGGTACACATGGGCCAGGACGGTCGTGCCGCCCACGTTGACCACCGAGGCCCGGTCCGCCAGGTTGTCGAGGATGCTGCGTCCCCCGTCCAGTTCGCCGCGTCCCTGGGAGATGGCCGCCACCGCCAGTTTCGGATGGCGGACCACCTCTCCGTCGGTGGGCTGCCACTCGCCCAGCAGGACGCGAAGCAGGGTGGACTTGCCGCAGCCGTTGGGGCCCAGCAGGGCGAGGCGCATGCCCCGCTGCAGCCAGAGGTCCAGCCCGCCGATCAGTTCCGGTCCGCCGGGATGGGCGAAGCGCAGCCCCTCGGTCCTCAGCAGGGCGTCGCTGCGGTTCCCGCCGGCAGCGAAGGCCAGGCCCTGCCGGACCTCCGTTCGCGTACGGTCTTCCACGGAGTCCTTGAGGTCGAGGACCTCCTGGATGCGGAGCTTCGACTTCCGGGTGCGGGCCTTGGCGCCGCGCCGCAGCCAGGCCATCTCCCGGCGGAGGCGGTTCTGCATGTGCTCGGTGAGGCGGGACTCCCGGAAGGCGCGGTCCGACTTCTCCAGCAGGTAGTCGCTGTAGCCCCCCTCGTAGCTCCGAAGGGTCCCCTCGTCCAGTTCCAGCATCCGCGTGGCCACGGCGTCGAGCAGGTGGCGGTCGTGGGTGATGAGGAGGAGGGCCCCCTCGAAGGCCTGGAGCCAGGCCTCCAGTTTCTCCACCTGGTCGGGGTCCAGGTGGTTGGTGGGTTCGTCGAGCACCAGCACGTCCGGATCCTTCAACCAGGCCTGGGCCAGGGCCACGCGCTTGCGCCAGCCGCCGGAGAGGGATTCGACCTCGGCCGCCAGGTCTGTGAGCCCCCAGGTGACGGCCGCCTCCTTGAGCCGCGGCTCCAGGTCCCAGCCCATGTGGTGCAGGTGGTGTTCGATGGCCTCCAGCTCCTGGTGCAGGCGATCCACTTCCGCGGCTGGAGCGCCATGCAGGCGATCGTGGATCTCCTGGTGGCGGGACAGCAGGGCGCGGTGGTCCGCCAGGGCCGCCTCGAGGGCCTGGCGGACGCTGGCTCCTGGCGCGAAATGCGGTTCCTGGCTGAGCCTTGCGACACGCAGTCCCTGGGTGATCACCACCTCGCCCGAATCGGGGCTCTCGTCGCCCGAGAGCAGGCGGAAAAGCGTGCTTTTGCCCGCACCGTTGCGGCCGATCAGGCCGACCTTCTCGCCTTGAAAGAGTCCGAAACTCAGTCCGTCCAAGATGGGGTCCGCACCGAACCGTTTCGTGACATTGATCAAACTCAGGGCGATGGACGGCAAGAATGGCTCCTCGGACCTTTCAGAATCCCATGGTTGAGGCGATCCTTGGCCGCAAGATCGCGAGGGTTCCATGAGTCTCCAGAACGAACTCCAGTTGTCGAAGCTTCCTTCTCCAGGCGTCCAGCTCATGCTCCAGCTGATGCTGACCCGGGAGGCGATGGTGCGCGTCCAGGAGCGCCTCTTTGAGGCCCACGGGCTGACCATCCAGCAGTACAACGTGCTCCGCATCGTGCGCGGCGGGCCCACCAAGGGGCACCCCATCTATGAGATTGAGCGCCGCATGATCTACCGCTTCGCCAACGTGACCCGCCTCGTGGACCGCCTGGAGACCCAGGGGCTGCTGAAGCGCAACCAGGATCCCAAGGACCGCCGGGTGAGCCGAGTGGTCATCACGCCCAAGGGCCGGCGCCTCATGGAGCGGCTCGACGGGCCCGTGCAGGAGCTGTCCGATCAGATGACCGGCTGCTGCAGCGAAGAGGAGTGCCTGGCCCTGGGGGATCGCCTGGAGCGCCTGAGGGATCACTGCCTGCGCGAGGGGGCTCTTCAGTCCGCGGTCCCCGTCCCCGCCCCGATCTGATCCAACAGCCCATAGGACGCTGCTTCGGGAATCCCCTCCACGCGCAACCAGCGGTGGCGGGGCAGGGGCATCCAGAGGCTGCTGGAGGCCGGGTCCCACCAGCCTTCCCGCAGGGTCCGGGCGCCGGCGAGGTGGTGGGTGCCGCGAAGCTGGGACTCGTCGGGCCGGAGGGTGGCTTGTACGGTCCAGGGGCCGCCCAGCGCGGATCGCATGCTCAAGCGCCCCGCCCGCCAGTCCCAGCGCCCCCCCGGCAGGCGGAGCTGGCTCCCATCCGGCGAGATCACGCGGTCGCCTTCCACCCGGATGCCCCCTCCCCAGGCCGGCGTGCCGTCGCCCACGGGGAGCCAGCGGACGCCGGTGAAGGCCAGGGCGGCCCCCTCCCAGCCCACGCTGCCCAGGTCGGCGAGGTCGGAGTCCCCCAGTTTGATGCGGAAGGCGGAGGCCGGGGCCTGGTCGAAGGTGGGATCCACGGGAATCCACCGCGATCCCAGCTTCACCTCCACCCAGAAGTGCAGCCCCATCATCCCGTCCAGGGCGACCCAACCCGTGACGCCCCGGGCCGGGACCCCCAGGCGGCGGAGCAGGGCCACCGCCAGCACTCCATGCTCGGTGCAGTCCCCCTTCGGATGCCGGCAGACCTCCAGGGCCGACGCGAATCCGACGCTGAAGTCCTTGTCCGTGATCCATTCGAATACGAAATCCGTCACGCGCCGGGCCAGCTCCCACCGGCTGAACCCCGGCGGAAGGGCCATGCGCCGGATGAGGCCGACGAAGGCCGGATCGCGGTAGGGCACCAGCGGCGTCGCCGCCAGATAGGGGAGGTCCTCCGGCGATGGTTTCCCCTGGACAGGGGGCTCGACCGCCTCGGCGGGGGTGGGACCGGCGGCTCGTCGGAGCCGCCACCGGCCATCCGGGAGGCGGCGCTGCTGGGCGTCCTCCTTCAGATCCGGTGCAGACCCTTCGGCCCGGAGGGTGACCTCCTGCAGCCAAGGGAGGAACGGATGCGGCGGCACGGTCTGGAGGGTCTGTTCGAAGAAGCCGGCGGTCGGCTTCCCGATGCCCGGCGGAACCGGGAGTTCGCTCCGCTGCGTGAACAGGGAAAGGCCGCCCAGTTCGCTGGACTGCCGGACCTCCCCCGCCGTGGGCGAGATCCAGGATTCCATGGGGGCCTGGGTGGTCCCTTCCGTTTCATGGCCCGTGAAGTGGATCGCATCCGGGAAGCCCGGCAGGGGATCGCTCCCCTTGGGGTCCAACTCCACCGTGCTCCACTGCTGGGTGGGAAAGGAGAAGGTCACGGCCCGCACGGGGCGGCCGAGGCGGGCGGCTTCCTGGAGGCGGGCATCGAGATCCTCCGGCCAGAGAATCGCCCCCTCGGGGATGGCCTTCTCCACGGGCGCCCCGTTCCTTGGGCGCAGCTGCAGGACATTCGGGGTCCTGGGCGACCACTCGGCCACGCCCTCGAAGGGCTCCTCGGAGAGGAGGACCCGCCAAGTAAAGGTCAGGTGGCCGTCCGGGGCCCGGCGGGCGGTCTCGTCCGCCTCCTGGCGGATGGTCATGCCCATGCGCGTCAGGGCCTGCCACTCCCGGCTCACCACCACCCGGTCGGCCCCCTCCATGCGGACCGAGGTGGAGGCGCCGCCCACTTCCTGTCCCGCGATCCACTGCCGGAAGGTCTTTGGGGCCGCCCCCTGGGCGACCAGGGCCAGGCAGGCGGAGAGGACGGACAGCAGGGCCGGTGCGCGCATGCCGCCAGTCTAGCGGTACGGCTCAGCCACCCTGGCCGAAGGCCATCCGGAGGTGGCGCATCCGTTCCCGGCGGCGGGCCCGGACGAGGCCCCGGAGTTCGGCCGCCCGGGCGATCTGCTCCGGCGTGAGGGTGGCTTCCACGTCGCGCCGCAGGGCGCGTCGCGCGAGCAGCAGGTCGAACCGGGCCGACGACGCCTTCTCATGGAGGGCCCGGAGCCGGTCCTCGGGCATGAGTGGATCCCGGAGGGCCGTCCGTAGCGCGGTTCCGGCCTCCCGGGCCGCTTGGCGGTGCGCCACGAGCTCGGGCTTGTGTTTGTCCCGGATCGCCTGGATGGCGGCCTGCTGGTCCGCGGTGAGGTGGAGGGCCCGGGCCATCCGGGCCCTGCCGGGCCGGCTGATGGATGCCGCGCCGAGAGGAAGGGGCGTCAGCAGAAGGGCCCCCAGGACAAGCGCCAGGGCGCGGGGATGGGGCGTGCTCATGGTCATCTCCAGGGAAGGGTGGGATGGGCCTCGCTTCGAGAGACCGGCCGGGGAGCCGGAGGTTTAGCCTGGAGGGGTGATCCGGACCTACGACGCCATCGTCCTCAAGGCCACCCCCTATGCCGAGGGGGCCGCGGTGGTGTCCTTCCTTACCGAACACGGCGAACGCCTGTCGGGCGTGGCGAAGGGCATCAAGAAGCCCACGGCCAAGTGGGTGGCGGCCTTCGAGCCCCTCGGCATGGTGAAAGTCAGCTTCTTCGGGAGGGAGCAGGCCGACCTGAAGCGCATCACCCGCTGCGATCTGAGCTTCAGCCCCCTCACCCTGGGCCACCTGGAGTCCAGCCTGGTGATGGCCAGCCTGGCGGACCTCTTCGACCGGGTGGCCCGGGAGGGGGTGGAGGATGAGCGCCTCTACCGGCTCCTCAGCGCCTGCGGACGGGCCCTGAAGGTCCGGCCGGACAACGCCCTGGGGATCCTGGCCTACGCGGAGCACTGGCTGTTGCACTGCCTGGGTCTCCTCCCTCATCCCCGTTCCTGCGGCCGTTGCGGGAACGGGGAGGCGCCCCTGGTGCTGCTCACCGAGGAGCAAGGATGGTGCTGTGGGGCCTGCACCTCGGTGGACCCCGCCGAGGCTCTGCCCCCGGGTGTGCGGGAATACCTGCGCAGGCTGCGGACCTCGTCCGCGGAGGAGGCTCCTCCGCCCGATCCGGCGAACGAGGCCCAGCGGGCCGTGACGGCCCTGCTCAGGCAGCGGCTCCTCCAGGAACTGGGCGGGAGCCTCCGCAGCTACGAGGTGCTCTGGCGGATGGTCTGACCAGGATTTGCCCCCGGGGGCCCAGGCGCCGATGGAGATCCCAGGACTCGAGGGCGCGCATGGGGCAGGATCGTTCACTCTGGGATCACTTCGGCGGCGGCCGTCTGGTCATTGATGCCATCGTCCTGGCCGTGCTGGGGCTGCTTGAATACGCGATCCTGAGCCATCCCTCCTCCATCCGGCCCGGGGAGGGCGCCGTCCTCGTCATGGCCTTCGCGGGGCTCCTGATCATCGGGCGCAGGGGGTACACCTGGCAGCGCGAACTTGTGCGGAACGCCTTCCTGCCCGATTGGGCCGCCCGGGTGGTCGCCGGGAGCCGCGAACGGGCCCAACCGCCCGAGGGGCTCTCTGCTGAGCTCGATCTGGCCTCGAAAGCCCTGAATGCGGTGCTGGCGGATGTCCAGGAGGCCCGCCAGTCCCTGGCGGATCTGCGCGAGGCCGTGGCCCGTGACTGGCGCGAGGTGGACGAGACCCTCGAGGCGGTCCAGGCGCAGCGGGCCAGGGACCGGGAAGGCCGTACCCAGGCGGCGGAGCGCATCGTCCGGGTGGGCACGGAACTCCGGTCCGCCTTCGAGGACACTCTCCAGCTCGACCGCATCGAACTGGACCAGCGCCTCCGGGCGGACCAGTGGCGCCTCCAGGCGCAGGCCTTCGTAGCTTCCCTGGAACAGGTGAAGGGGGGACTCGACCAGTTCCAGAATCTGGTAGAGGAGCTGAGGGACACCTTCCCCCGGCTGCTTCGGGAAGGGGATGCGCTGAGCCGGCTGGCGAACTCTGGCATGCGCCAGGGCGCGAGGCTCGGCATGGCGGTGCGCGGACTGGTGGCCCATGCTCCCCGGTTGATGGAGGAGGCCCAGACCCGCACCGAGCAGTACCGCCAGTTCCGGAAGGCCGCGGACGAGCTGCGGGATCAGGCCGAGGCGCTGGGACGGCGGTTGGAGGGTTTCCGTTCCGAGGCCCTGGACCGCACCCGGGCTTTCGGGGGGGTCCAGGGTTCCCTGAAGGTCATCGACCAGGCGGCCCAGCAGACGGGGCTCCTCGCCGTCAATGCCGCGATCCTCTCCCAGCAGGGGGGTGGCACGGCGGGCGTACAGGCCATCGGAGGTCGGCTGCGCCATCTCGCAAGCCAGACTTCGCGGGGGGTCGCCGAGGTGGAGCGCGCCTTCGAGGAACATTCCCGGGGCCTGGATCACGAGACGGCCGGGCTCTGGGATCTCCAGGAGGTCACCGAGTCCCTGCTGGCGGGCCTTCAGAACCTGCTGCGCTCCGCCGGCCGCCTGGATCAGCAGGGGCAGGAGATGGAGCGGCTCCTGGATACCCAGGTGACGCAGGTGGACCAGGTACGCCAGATGTCCGAGCGGGCCGAACTGGCCCTGCATGAAGTGGGAGAGCGGGCCCACGCCATCGAGTCCGCCATGGGACGGCTCTGGGCGGTGGAGGCCAAGCTGCTTCCGGAGCTCGAGCGACTGGCCCGGGGCGGGGGGAGGCTTTCGGATGCGGGGCGGGAGCTCTCCTCGATCAGCCAGCAGAACATCGAGGAGATCTGGCGGATCCTGGGCCGCCACCAGGAGATCCGCCGGACCGACGCCTACCGGCAGGTGATGTCGGGGGAATTGGGGCGCATCGTCATTCCCTCCCCGGTCCAGGATGGTCCCTATGCCCGGCTGACCTGGGTCCGCTCCCGTCGCCGGTCTCGGCTCGGGGGGGGGCGGGGACTGCCCGTTCCCCTGGGGGTCCGCGACGCGGGAGGCGCCCTCCACCTCCGTCTCCTGGGCCAGGATGCCCTGGGCATGCCCGAACCTTCGGCGCTGCTGCAGCCCGTCTGGTCGCGGGAGGGCCGCGAGTGGCGGCTGGACCTGCGGGAGGGCCTGCGGGGGGAGGACCACCGGACCGGCCTGCTGGAGGCCCTGCGCCACAGCGACCTGGAGGCCTGGTTCCCCGGCCTGCAGACCCGCATCACCCCCGAGGGCGCCCTCCTGATCTTCCCCTCGGCCTTCGGCCAGCTGCCCCGCATCCTGGCAGGGCTGTCCCTGGACCTGGCCTTCGGTCCCGAGGGTTGGGAGGGACCCCTGCGGACGCCGATGCCGGAACCGGAGGCCACGCAGGCCTTCCTCTGGACAGGGCCGGAACTGGATGCCGATCTTCGCCGTCTCCTGTTGCGCCAGGTGCACGGCCTCGTGCACGAGGTCCCCGACCATCACCTCGTGCTTCCCCAAGGCGAGTACGAAGGCGAGCGTCCTTCCTGCCCTTGGCTGGGGGAGGAGG
>Ga0208789_1000328_pt1 | contig 51299 bp, 41 predicted proteins | sample Methanotroph_Enr_FD_187368 | JGI IMG/M metagenome (GOLD analysis project Ga0208789, IMG submission 187368) | Enriched soil microbial communities from Old Woman Creek wetland in Ohio, USA - Methanotroph_Enrichment_5 (SPAdes) (version 2) | ecosystem: Environmental > Terrestrial > Soil > Wetlands... | reverse complement strand
GATAAAAGTAGCCGCACCACCCAGAATTTTATCAGTTTTCCCAAAGGGAGTTTCAATTTTATCAAATGCAACAGTTCCAACAATTACAGTACTCATAGTAAGATATTAAACAGGGTATTTAATGAATTTGAGTTTTTTTTGCAAAGATATTGTTATTTCCGATAGAATGTGTAATTTTGCCGTCCCTTTCGAGGGGAAACAACAATTAACCAAGTATTCCTCCTTAGCTCAGTTGGTTAGAGCATCTGACTGTTAATCAGAGGGTCTCAGGTTCAAGTCCTGAAGGGGGAGCGCCAGAACACTAATAAAGACCTGTAAGATAGATACTTATAGGTCTTTTTGTTTTAGTAGCTAAAACATAGCTAAAACATAGTTGGTTTGCTGAGAATCTTTTAACGTAGATTATATTGATACTGTAAGCAGTAGCAGGAATTATATTCTAATATTATATTTAATTTTCTTTCCTCTGACGTAGCTCACAATCCATCTTAAAGCAAACCAAAGGAATCAGTTTTTCTAATGCAGTTACTCTTTCATGAAGCTCCTTGTTCTTAGCCAGCACATCATCGTATTGCTTTTCAATGAAGGCAATAGCTTTTTCGGTATAATCAATCTTGCCAACTTTGCGGATGTAGCGGAAGGAGAGGAGGGTTGAGATACCTCCACCGGTGATGAAGCCGAGAATGATTGAGAGATATTCGAGCATGATGAGTTAACGTGATTTGGCTACCAGTTTATAAAGGGTAAATATTTCCGGATTAAAATATCCGTTTTAGGAGTGGTTCCTACATAGTACCATTTAAGGTTATTTATGAGGTTAATTGAAACATTGTATTCAATGGCTGTTAAAGCTATTACAAGGCTTGTGATGAGCCAATTCCTGCTGATAAACCAAACTATAAGCCAGATAAATAAACGCATGGCCAAGCCAAGTCTGTGCCATAATCTGGACCACTGTTTTATATAAACCTGGCGCATACGCTCCAATTCCTTATCAACATAAGGGACAGGTGAGCCATGAGCATTGTGCCATTTAATGACAACGCCGTTAAATGCAGCGAACAGAATGAGAGCAGCGATAGCTGAGATAATTATGTTTATTTGTTCCATGATTTAAAATTTTAAGTTATAACTCACATAGTTTCCTTGTTGAGCTAATGAGATTAAGCATCAACCGCAACCACCAATTCCACATCCGAACTATTGCAATACTTTAACCTGCGAGTATTGTTTGCTGCTATAAATAGCGTACAATTATATGCGGCATAAACATGGGTTGCTGTTATAAAATCTACACCAACTATATCAATTGCCCAATTATACTTAAAATTAGCAGTTATTTTATTTTGTTGAAAACCATACCTGATGTTGTTGAATTGGAAATAAGTTCCAATGCTGTTGTATTGGAAATTATCCCCGATACTATTGTAGCTGAAAAATTTCCCAACGCTATTATATGCGAAAAACGCCTCGATAATGTTATGTTTAAAGTATTCCCCGACATTGTTGAATTGGAAATAAGCTCCAATGTTGTTGTATTGGAAATTAGCCCCGACGCTGTTGGAACGGAAATAATCTCCAATGCTGTTGCATTGGAAATTAGCTCTAATGCTGTTGTTTTGGAAATTAGCTCTAATGCTGTTGTTTTGGAAATTAGCCCCGAATATAACTATATTGCTCAGCTCAATTAAATTACCTTGTGGCGCTTCTATTTTGTTGGAAATTGCAGAATTATAATCTGATGTATTAGCCCACATTTTATAATCTATATAGTTGGCGTTTGGTACTAAAAACGCGCCATCATCAATTGGGAAATAAAAAGGCGACCAAGATGGATATGAATTATTATCCCATTCAAATTGTCTCCAAAAGGAATTATCTGAGCCCACTGCATTTCCAATATTATCATCAATTAAAGACACCCATAATGTTGTATTAGCAGGCGATTTTACAATAAATCCTCTATAATAATTTGCTGAAGCATTCCAAGTTGGTTGGCTAATCTGCCATCTGCGAAACTTAACCTGTCTGAAATCAAAAGGGAAATCGTTTGCTTGTTTGGTGTCAATCCTGCGATAGATATATCCATTTGTGCATCCCGGAACTATTTCTTGATTATTATCAGGGCAATAGTAAATAATATCGTCAGGAAAAGAAAGTGAATATGCTTCTGGCTTTAGTTCGTTGTTTGAAATTGCTGTTATCAAAAGCGGTTCTAAATCGCCTGTATTTGTAGCAGTAGTCTCTTGAATTGTGTGAACAGTCCTATAATCGGTAATTGTAATAGATTCTCCTTTATGGAGTGTTCCCGCTGTAATTTCAGCCATAAGTTGGCTATATGTTAAATCTCTGGTTAATTGAGGTTCGGGAATTTCGGGAATGTCTGCCATTGTGGCAAATACATTTGAACCAGAAGGAGAAGCGGCACCAGAAATAGCGGCTTCCTGATCGGAAGTTAAAGTGCTGTCGGATTCACGAAGTGCACAAAGAAGTTTATCGAATTTTTTGATCATGACTTAAATGTATGATAAGGTTGCGCGATCAGCCCAGGCACCTTCAGCCCAGGTTTTAGTAATAACCGGAGTTGAAAGATCAATTTTACAGATGATATATTGAAAGCCGGATTTGTAGCCTTCGTATATTATCGTTTCGATGGTAGTATCAATCAGGGAAGGTTTGGTACTACCGATTTCTGATTCAAATCCTGTGAGTTTCATAGCTTGATTTTTTTGATTATTTGATTAAAAATCCTGTGATTCGTTTTTTTGAAGGAGCAACATACAGCGGGTAAAGAGAAGGCGAAAGATGATTGATAAGAAGACTATATTTTGCCATGGTAATCACAGAGATTTCTTGTACCACGTCCCAACGCTGCTGTGTAGAAATACTGAAAGTTCCTGTTTCTGACAGGTACTGGTTATAAAGCAGGAGCTTCACACAAAATGCCAAATAAGGCTTAATGAACACTTCAATTAGTGTTGTATAAATGCCTGGGTTCAGTGAAAGATCATCATATACTGATTGTGTGATTGCCGGAACAATGTATTTGGATTCGGCGGTTAAGATGAACTCTTCCAATATCGAAACCGGATCAACGGGTGTGATAAAGGCGAGGGTGTTGACTTCGGTGGGGGTTATGAGAGGCATGGGTAGAGTGAAAAGTGAAGAATGAAGAATGAAGAGTGGTCATTCGGTGGTTAGGGACGAGGTTGCTTCGTCGTTCCTCCTCGCAATGCTGTACTTTTTAAGTTGTATTGTGTTGTTCGGGGGGTGTGGTGCTGAAGGTGTTTTTGATCTGCATGATGAGCATTTTCTGAACGGGATCGGCTGGATCGTAGTCAAGACCGGCATCACGGCGAGCTTCCCATACGAACTTTAATGGGTTTATTCGTTGGATGGGCGGCTCATTAATAAATGAGAGTTCGCCGGTTGGGAGTTTGAAGTACTTCAGAATCTGGTCGAAGTGGCGAAGGAAGAAGGATTGCAGGGGACTGATGATGGTATTAAGAGCAATCTCGTATTCGTTGATAATCCGGTTTGCATCAAAGCCGGTCTTTTCTCCTGAATAAGGTGTTAGTGAACGGAACCAATTGTGAATGGTTACTATCGATAACTCAGACTGGGTGTGAAGGTCGATCCAGTTTCCTTCTTCGTTTTTTTTGAACTCGATAAATTTTGCCTGCTGCGAGGTTTGCCCGGGGGATAAATCAGCCAGGTACTGGATGATTATATCACCAGCCTTTTCACCTTGCACTCCTTTGAATTTATCAAATTCCGCTTCGAGGACTGCAGCTTCATCATCATCATTAACACCTGGAATGATCAATAAACCAGGTGCTGTGAAACCGTTTTCAAGACGATTCTGATTCCAGAGATTTGTAAGGCCGGCAATAATGATCGAGCGCATACCAGGAAAGTATGAGCAAAGTCCATAATAATAGAACTCAGGTTCATAGTCCTTGATATGATACACTGAATGAAGCAAACCATCGGGACCTTTACGGAAGTCAGGAAATAATGGAAGCGAAGTAAGATTCTCATCATTCTTTCCTTTGAACTCTGCCCATGACGGATGAATAAGCACATCATTTGCTGTTGATGATAACCGACACTTGCTTGCATCAATGTGATACAGATAAGTGAAGGTTTTGGCGGGATTAGTTATGATTTCAATATACGCATTGCCGATGTTGAGGTAATCATGCACCACATAACGAAAGACCGTATCCAGCGTTTCATAGGTATTATTAGGGGCATCAATCAGTTGACGGAGAAGTTTATTCTGAGTGGCCAATCCACGGCCAACGACATACGCAGACTTTGAATTAAGGATGGCACGGTGAACAGGTACTTCCCTGGCAAGTTGATTGAGTTGGGTGGGCAGCAGGTTATCTTCTCCAAAAGGGATAAAGACCTCGTAATTGCTCCGCATATTGATATAGTCGGAGCGTTTGAGATTGAGGAGGGGGAGGTAGTTGTATGTGGAGAAGGCCTTCACTGAGATTGTGGTTTAAGGTGGAGGTTGCTTCACCCTGAACAACAGCTACGGCTGTGGTTCAGGGTTCGCAATGACTGTGCTTTTAAGTGGTTTAGTCAACAAAGCCGGCGAGTACGACGAGTTCTTTGTGGAGATATGCGGTCTGGGCTTTGTACTGAACGCGGTAACGACGCATCTGGGCTTCCTGGTTGTACCAGGTTTCGATCATTTCGGAATCGGATGTGCCATCAGTTGCAAACAAGAGGTTTTTGGAAGTGGTGAGCATGGCACGGTGTGGCTTGATACCATTCTGAGCAACAGAAATCCATTTGTCCCAATCAGGGCGAACGATGATGGGGAAGCCTTCATAGGTGGGAACTTTGAGGCCGTTTTTCATTACGGCATCACCAAAAGCAGTCTGACGGTCCTTGAGGGTATGAACCAGATTACGCCACATGGAAGCTGTGAGCAAGAAGGAAAGATCATATTCATGCATTTCGGGAGTAACAGCATCGAGCATGCTTTCGAGGGTTGTATCAGCTTCGTTGGAAGCGAGGGAACCAGCTTTAACGGCTGCGACTATTCCTGTGATGGCAGTAGAACCTGATCCAGTGACTGCCGAAGTAGCTGTAAAACTCTGGCCCTTGATACGGCTGACAATCTTGATGGCAGCAGCTGAGGGGTTGGTAACAATAACTCCATTGAGGCCACAGCGCGCTTCGACGGCGGCTTTATGGGCGGCAATCCAATCATTGCAGGTAACTGTTGCTGATGATCTGTAAGCCTGTGCATAGTCAACGCCATTGATGGTTATTGTCAGGACGGTATCTGTGCCAGCGGTATAGGTATGAATAGCCTCCTGTTTGACCTGGGAAACGGAAGAAGCGATTGGAACATGCTGAGCCGAAGGAATTGTGCCGGTGATCAGGTCGTTAATGAAGTGGGACAAGAAGCCGGTGTACCCGGTGTAGTTTTCGTCCAGTGTACCGGTTGGAATACCAGAGGCAAAAGTTTCGGCAATCGGATTGGCGAAAAACATCTGGCGGATAAGGTCGTCCTGTCCGGCCTGAGCGATAAGCGGGAGCATAACCTTGTTCCACACATCAGGCGATTTCATCTGCTCTACATCATCCTCCTTATAACCGGAAGCAAGTAATTGTTCGACAATAGAACCCCAGAAAGCACGGGCGTTCTGCTCAAATTCGAGGGCCATAGGTTTGACTGTAATATCGGTGTAGGTCAAATTAAAACCACCAGCAGGAGTGAAACCCGGAGCGGTTTTAGGTTTTGTGAGCATGGAAGGGCGACCGATACGATTGAGGGTTTCGGTTCCTTTGATGTCGGTGCGAACGGTTATAATACCGCGGATGTCTTCGGCCATAAACATGGGCTGGATGAAGAACTCATCAATAGCCTGGCGTTTGAAGGCGGGGGAAGTGGATTGGGAAAAAATATTTGACATGGTTTGAAGGGTTTGAAGGGTTTCGGGTTTGAAGGGTTACAGAGTTAAAAGTTGTTCAAGGTTGTTCAAAATTGTTTAAGGGGTGGCTTTGAGTTTGCGCTTGAGATCTTTGGGGAGTTGGGTGAGGATCTGTTTGCCGGTTTCATCTTTCTCCTGGTTAGTTGAAAGACTGAGGGCGGGATCAGTGACGTTGAGAGGAATGGAAGGACGGGCACCAAGTTGCCCGGTGAGTTCCTGGATACGACTGTTAGCGGTGGAAAGTTCCTGAATGGTTAATTCGGAAGATGCTATTAAAGCCTGGTGATCGGCGTTTAGTGCTTCGGCTTCGCTCAGCATCCGACGTTCATTGTCCGATGCAGATTGAAGTTTGTCGTTTACAGACGAGAAGAAAGCCGTTAAAGCCTCCGCTTTCTGAAGTTGGGTGAAGCCTTCAACCTCGGTAAAGGATTCAGGATAGGATGCGGAAACAGCATCAAAAAGGGTGTTCAAAGTGGTGTTCTGCTCCTGGCTGTGCTCGGTGCTTTGTGCTGAGTGCTCAGCGGGCTGAGCTGTAAAAGCAGCCAGAAAAGAGGCGAAGTTTTCCTTTATTTTTTCGGATAAGTTCATTTTGGAATTGTTTAAATAGTTAGAAAGAAATTCAACGACGGAATCAGGTTTGGAAAAGATCAGGTCCATGATCTGCGGGTTCTCATCCAGAAATTGGGTTGCAATTCCCGGAAATGTGTTGGCTGAAAACAAACCATCCGTTGCAGCAGGTTCATCTACAATGTCGGTTGCCCTGAGCTCTTTGAGCCGGAAGTATTCCTTTTCAACTTTTTCACCATCCACCTCCTCTTCAAGGAATACTGATTCTCCGATCTCAAAGACAATAGAAGCTCCAAACATATCCGGGTTTTTCCCAGCCATATCGAGGACGTAAGAAAACAGATCCCCATTTGGTGTGTTTTTTGAAGTTTCATCCAGGTGAAGGTCTGCTTTGACCTGATCACCAGAGTAAGAATAATTTTTGAAGCGGCCAAGGTATGTTCCTAGAGCCTGACTGCACATATTCGGATGTCCAAACCGAGCCTTTATTCCGGCAGATTTGGAAGCTGCATTGTCCACAATCTGCAGGAGGAAAGTACGATCAACAAAACCGTTATGACCTTTAGCCATTCCAACCCTGGCAATAGTCACGCCCTGAATAATCCCAAGCTCCCTGTCAATATTAGTGACAGGGGCTGAGAAGATTGGAGGTGTTGAGAAATACCGCTGCATTACTTTACATTTTTTGCAAGATCAGCACCAGCTTTACCAACCCCTTTTTTAGGAGTTTTAGTGGCGGACTTTGCTTTGATCTTTGCGCTGGTTTTTACTTTTGCTTTTGCCATGATGAAAAGGATTAAGAATTAGAAATAAAGAATTACTTAACAGTTTTTGCAAGATCGGCACCTCCACCTCTAGCTCTTTGGTACGGTGTTGATGCTTTTGCGGAGGTTTTTACCTTTGGTAAGCCTGTGGTTTTAACATTTTTTTTTGCCATTGGAATGAAATTTATAAAATTTGGACAAAGATAATTATACTTAAAGTAATACTTTCATAAACAATGGCAAAATATTTAACAATCAGAACAATATAATATTTTATTATTTATCTTTGCAATAATAAAAACTACTAGGATTATGGATATAAGTAATGAAATGATTTTAGAAGAAATCAAGGTTATTGCCGGCATAGATGCTGGTAAATTATTTGACCTTGGATTGATTCCTCCATATCATGCGAGGAAATGGGTAGTAAGAGAAAAATACTTTAAAATGAAGGAACCAGGACGGACTTTAACGGATATTAAGTTGGAGCTAAGTGTAATTTATGAAATAAGTATAAGTGCGATAGAGAAGATGGTTTATAAGAAAAGAAGTGAATGCCAAATGGTGAAAAGTGAATAATTCTGCCTAAAATAGGCGGAAATAGGCAAAAATTGATAGTTATGGAAACGGAAAACAAGAAATCACAGGGATTTAAACCCGGTGAAGGTGGAAGGCCGAAAGGAGTTAAAAATAAAGTTACCCGAGAGATTCAGGCAAAGGTTGAATGGGTGCTTGAATTACTGGATGAAACAGTGGAGGAAGACCTAAAAAAAATGAAACCGCCTGAAAGGATAAAACTTTGGACGGATTTGCAGGAATATATCCGGCCGAAATTGCAGCGTGTTAATCTGGATGTGGGGACTGATGATAAAGAAATCAGGAAGATCACCTTTGTTGTGGTTGGGGAGTCGGAGCATGAGGCTGCCCAGATTGATCAGGAAGGCAATAAGTAAGGCTGTTACATGAAAGATTTAGAGTTCCGGGTATCAAAGGTATTCAAGAAAAATGAAGCTGCTACAACCAAGATTGTTGTTAACCAAGGTTCCAGCAGGTCGGGTAAAACTTATTCGATCCTTCAGCTTTTGATTATAAAGAAGGCGTTTGAGGAAACTGAGGCTGTGTTTACCATTGTCCGGAAAACTATGCCGTCGCTGAAAGCGTCGGCAATGAGGGATTTCTTTGAGATTTTGAAGAATGCGGAAATGTATGATGAGAAATTTCACAATAAGACTGAGAATACTTATCATCTGAACGGGAACCTGTTTGAGTTTGTCAGCCTGGACCAGCCTCAGAAAAAGAGGGGAGCGAAGCGAACCTATCTTTTTATCAATGAAGCAAACGAATTGAGCCTGGAGGACTGGATTCAGTTGTCGATCCGGACAGAGAAGCAAATCTTTATTGACTATAATCCTTCGATGGATGAACATTGGATTTATGATCTTGTGATTCCCAGGCCGGATTGCACGTTTATCCAATCCACTTACCTGGACAATAAAGAGTTTCTTCCGGCGGAGGTTGTGAAAGAGATTGAACAACTGAAATATGTGGATGAGAATTACTGGCGGGTTTATGGGCTTGGATTGCCTGGGCAGATAAAGGGCTTGATCTTCACGAATTGGGACCAATGCGAAGCATTCCCAATTGAGTGCAAGTGGGTGGTTTACGGAATGGATTTTGGTTTTAGCAATGACCCGACAGCGTTAATAAAAGTGGGTTTGTGCGGGGGTGATCTTTATCTTGATGAGTTGATTTACAACCGGGGTTTGACTAACCAGGATATTGCTAAATGGCTGGGTGAATTGGGCTTGAAATGGACTGATGAGGTTATCGCAGATAACCAGCCGAAATGCATTTACGAAATTAAGAAAGAGGGATTTAATGTGTTGGCGACCTTCAAAGGAAAGGACAGCATTTTAGCCGGTTTGGATATAATGAAGCGGTATAAGGTATATATTACCAAGGGATCGGTTAACCTGATCCGGGAGTTTAAGAATTATAAGTGGAAAGAAGACCAGTCAGGAAAAGCGACAAATGAGCCGATTGATAAATTCAATCATGGAATCGATGCAGTGAGGTATGTTTGCCTGGCAAAGGTTATGGTGAATCGGAAGAGGATGGTGAAGGTGGGGAGGGTGTAGCCTTGGAACCGTTTTTTATGTAACAGCTATAATACATTTAACTAAAATTGATAAAAATAAATACTCAGAATCGCACTAGTTTTATTTAAATATTGCATTCTGGAGTTAAAAGTAATACTTTTGTAATCAAACTATTTTTAATAGTAGAACCCTATGGGAAACATTAAACAAAATTCAACAACCGAATTATTGTTCACGGAATACTTAACTAGCGGTAATCTTGCAGTATTGGAACAAATTTATGAATATAAAAAGGTAGCGACTATATACGAAAGGACTCAATATGCATTAGGTCGTAAAGTTTCTTTTAAATCTAACAATAGTTCTACTGAAAAAGTAAAAATAAATATTCATGGTATCGGATCAACGAATCAAATTTAAGTCAACGCAGGATTGGCATAATTTTATTAATACCCACCCACCTATTGATGGGAAACAGCTGCAGGACTTTCGTTTCGCTTGTTATAGGGATATTGAAGCCATCCGTAAAAGGCCTTTACTTGTATATAGCACAAAATTTCTTGACAGCGCACCAAACACTCCAAACTTCATAGATCTTGATGATATTGATGGATTCACTGATTTAGTTAGTTCAGTAAACGGAGGTAAAGAAGTTGATATTTTACTGCATAGTCCAGGTGGAAGGCCTGATGCAACTGAGAGAATTGTTAGTATTCTACGAAGTAAATTTGATCAGGTACATTTCTTAATTTCACATTCGGCATATTCTGCTGCAACCATGCTAGCTTTATCCGGAAATTCAATAACATTGCATCCAAGTGCTACATTAGGTCCAATAGATCCTCAGATAAATGGAACTCCAGCTCGATCAATTAAGCGAGGATTTGAAAGAGTTAAAGAAATAATGAAAAACGAAGGGCCAGAAGCGTTACCTGCATATATTCCCCTTATAGAAAAATATTCGCTTGACCTGCTAGAATTATGTGATGATTCAGAAAAACTTTCAAAAGAACTTGTTACCAACTGGCTAACTCAATATATGTTTGGAGGGGAAACTGACAAAGAAAGAATAATAGAAGATGCGGTTACATACTTTTCAAATTATGACGAACATTTGTTACACGCGAGACCCCTACTATATTCAAAACTAAAAAAATATAATCTTGCAATACAAGTTGCATCTGGTGAACTGCAGGATTTAATGTGGGAATCACATCTATTGATTAATAATTTTTTTAATGCAACTGCGTTTGTAAAGCTATATGAGAATATGCACGGGATATCATGGGGTAAACAACACATGCAAATAAACCTTGCTCCTCAATTCATGCCTTCTCAAAAACCACAAGTTGACATTGCCTAGTTGAATGAAAGACCTGGATTAACGGGTGGGATTTATTTATATTTCATTTCTTTGGCTAATTTCCGGTTAGGACTACAGCGATACAAGGTTTGGTATCGGCGAAACTATTTTTCATGTCCAGGCGAAGTTTACCTTTGTTTGTCAAGACAAAATTCACAAATTTATAAAGCTCAACAATAATAAAGCTGATTCATGGAGGAACCGAAGTCCATGAAGTTAGCCAATAATTCAATATTTGTTTTGTTCATAAAAGGTGCCGCTGCCCTGCGGACTTATGATGGCTTCTGGCGCGCCAGGTTGATTTTAGCAGGAGTAAGGATTGCCGATTCCATTGTAAACTTCTTCATCTGCAGCGGCAGAAAGGAACTGTCGGTATTCTGATTCACCACAGGTTAAACAATAAAGTTTACCATCAGAAGGCCAATAATAGGCGGAGTTGCCTTTTTTAAGGATTGTGCCACATTCGGCACATTTGCCGTTATACCTGACGGTAAGAGGGCGAGGATCGTTGAAATACTTTTTCATGGGAAAGGAATTTGAAAATTTGGGAATTTGAAAACTAAGGGGTGATGATTAGTGGGTATGATGTGTTTGTATCCAGGTTGCCGCGTATGTGCAGAATTTTTCTGAATTAGATTCATCCAGAGCAGCAAAGAATTTAAGGATGGCATTTGCTGAAGCATAGCCTTCAGACCTGCAAAAGCCTGTGAATTTGGCTTTCAGATGATCCGCGAGGGTTGGACTGTCGGACCAAATCTCTTCGATAAAATTTGAAGGGATGTTGTAAACGAACCGGAAGGTTCTGCTGATAACTTCGGATTGTGTCATGATTCAAAGGATTAAGGAACCCGGACCATGCAGCCCGGGCACCTGGTTAATTAAAGTGAAATAGCAAGATCAAAAAGCCTGGAGCATTCAGCGCACCCTACCTCCTGAATTTCATTAATGCGTACCCAGTTTGTACTGAGCATTGGTCGTCCGCATAATGTTGTTGGCATGCCGCCATGAGACAAATGAGCGGTATTTGACCAAACATCACCTTTGCCTCCGAATAAATAATAGCCATTCTTTTCGGCTGTCTCTTTCGAGATTTTAACAGTTTTTTGTGTCATGATTTTGAAGTTTTATGCCTGGCCAGTTTCCCAGCCAGGCGGGGTTAATATTAATTTGAAGGTTACCTGTAAAAGGATGGAACCGAGCGGTAATTGGCGAAAATTGCCTTTTTAGCTTCAGTGATTAGCAGGAGATTGCGGTGGTACTGCTTCTCGTGTTGATCCAGGATTTTGAGTGCCTCAACTGTTTTTTGAAAGGTGCCCGGATTAGCCTGGGCTTTTTCGGATGCCTGGCTGATAACCTGGTTTAATTCATGTAGGCGGATAAAGGGAATAACTGACCCGATCAAATGTTGATGAAAGGATCTGGACTGCCAGAGTCCGAAGCATATCCAGTAATAATGATCTTTTTCGGTTTGATCTGTGGCGTTGAAGGTGAAACAATTGGGGCAGGGATGCTCCATTGGTTTGCCGCTGTTCATGCCTTTGTTGAGGATGAAGAAGGCGAAAGAGCTTCGCTTTTGATCGGGGCTGTAAGTGGTGATTTTCTGCATATTGGGTAGCTTTTTGGAGGTTATTCCAATCTTCCCTTTACCACCCCTTCCACAATTTTTTTAGGAAAAAATAGAAAAAGGGAAAAAAGAAAAAAAGGAAACCATCAGGCAATGAAGCATGGAAGCAAAATCAAGGGCGCGAGACGGCTTTTTTTTAAATAAAAAAACCTGCTTAGTAAATCCTAAACAGGTTATTTAAAAAAAAACGAACGCGGCTCAGCCTGGATATGCAGCGTAAAAGTGTGTAGGGAAAAAGAAAATAATGTTGCTGCTATCCAGCCCTTGAATTTGCTGGAATGCTACTTTATATTCGTTTCTTTTTTTTCTTTTCCCTTTTTCTTTTCCTGAAAAAATCAACCTCTTTAGCCACAAATCAAAAATAATTTGAACGAAGGCAATGGATATGCAAGCTCCCGATAAAACATGGAGGTGAAGTATTTGAAACGATAGATTAATTTGTCGACTAAGGGCAGCGCGGGGCAGTATAAATGAGACGGCAATACCTTTTAAAATAAGCAATGAATTGCCGGTGAATAAATACTGCTTGAGTGGTGGAAAGGATATTAAAAGTATCTTATTGTATGAATTGGGTATTAATGGTATTGTTACTGAACTTTTTACTTTTGTTAAATTATAGTGTAGGGAAATGCATAATATGTATTATATTTGTATCTGTCATAAGATAAATTTTAGAGGTTTATCGAATACTGGGAAGTATTCAAAAGTTTGAATGAAAAGTAAGGGGTGGTCTTAGGACTGCCCTTTGTTTTTATATGCTACCCTACGCCCGTGGCTTGCGCATATGATTGACCGGAGGGAGACGCGCACACGAAATACCGATTGTACTTGTTGTTCTGAATAGCTAAAGATGCTTGTCAACCGGGAAGTGGGGAGGTTTTAGCAGCTTGCCTGGATGGTCGGACGGGTTACGTTGAGATAGGTTTTCGTGCTTGACGGTCGCTGTAACATAGCATGTGTGTAAGGAAGCGTCCGGCGAGCCGAAAAAAGGTGCGGTGGCAGTAACCTGGCTGCCATACAGGTATGCTGCTGTGAGGTTGCGAAAGTGATTGGACGATGACGACGATGGAGGACGACGCAGTGAAGGCATCCTTGAAGGCTGGCTGGTGAAGCCGTTACTTTGCGCGGTTTCTACCAACGGCGCAAAGTAAAAGCTGAGCCGAGGAACGAGGCTTTGCTTTAGGCGTGTACTTTGCGGTCACCGTAACGATGGAATGTGTGAAAGCAGGTGTCCGGGAAGTACGAACCTGCCAGACTGAAAGGTGACGAAACAAGGAGGACGTAAGAGGAGGCTGAGGACAATTGCTTGCAGCAACATGTAAGTGAGATGGATTCTCAGATTGCTGCTCGTCACTTGTAGAACTGACTTGTCAACAAATACTCACCGGCTTGTATTCTTGTCAAACTGGAAAGTGGGAAGGACATGCAGATGATAAGCCGAAGGATGAGGCTTATTTGCTGCAGTGGGGCAGTGAAAGGCATGAGCTTACGAGGAACGAGTAAGTGAATGGCTTGCAACTGCATGGAAAGTGCGGAGAGTGGGTGGGAGAGCGAGGTGCAGGCAGTGGCTACTTTGCATAATAGGCTTATGGGCGCAAAAGCTTTTCTGTGCGTTGGGGTCTGCGACCATAAGAGCCTATTATGTAAACGTAACTTCCGGTGGATGACAGTAGCAATTTTTTGGCGCGGCTTGCTGTATTTGCTTTTCTGCAAATACCGTGACAAAAAATTGCGACCTGGCAGCCATCCGGCACTGCCTGTGCGAGGAGAAAAGATTTTATGTATTAGATTATAGAAAACTTGTTGGCATATTGATTTTTTATGTATTTGTTTAATATAGGGGGAATTGAGAAAACATAAAACTACAAGATAAACCTGCCAGGCAGTGGCATGAAATTGTTTACATAGCTGAGTTTATCAGCGAATTTCAGACGATATATCGGCTGAACATAAGGGTAGAACCCTGTATAGTAGTTGAAATGTATTTCTTAGGGGGTGGATGAGATTGAGCTTTAAATTATAATTGGATGGTTACCGATGAAGGTAATCATAGTTAACAGCAGTATTGTTTAGTTGGATATAAAGCCTGACCTGATAGAGAATTGACTTTTTTCAATTAAATATTTTAAATTGATAAATGTGAATAAAAGTACCATATATTTGATGCTATGAACTAGTTGGCAGTAAGTTTAAAAATCACGGCAAACGACAGTAAATCAGCAAATTAATACAATTTATCGTTCATCTAAAGTTCATCTAGAAAGAAAACCATTTTGATAAAGTAAAATTTCAACCAGAACACTTTTAACAACTCGGATTGACCGGCTCGGCTCGACTATTTTACCCCACAACTTTGACAGACCTAATAGAAATTCACGGCAAAACTTTAAGCGAACCTAACTTTAAAAATTGTACTTTTATACAAATTTGATACGACTATAAAGAAAAACTTCATCTATGAGCACGATAATAACTGTTCTTTTGATTGCTTTGATTGTTTCAAGTGTATGGAACTTGCTAAGTTTAAAGGGTATTAAAAAACTAAATCGCTTAAATAAAGAGATGACCGATGATCGGTATTTCGAGTTAAAATATAAAATTGAATATATTACAGCAATTATTGTTGTTGTGCTCGGAGTAGGTGGCTTTTTTGGATATAAATGGTTTGATGAAATCAAAATCGATGCTGCAAAAAATTTGAAAGAGAAAACCAATCAGTATGATAATAAGTTTGATTCGATTGATTCAAAACTTAAACTTACTGAGAATATAATCAGACTCTATAGTGGCAAATTAGATGAATATGAAAAACATAGTAACAATATCCAGTCTAGCCAGGAGTTCATAACAAAAAAGATTCAAAATTCATCAGGAGAACTTTCAGGAATAACCGAAAAAATAAAGGCAATAAACGAAAAAAATATTATCAAACAGGACTTTTATATAATTGATAACCTAAAAATAGATACCCAAGATACAAATTATGTACATCGCTTCTATTTTAAAGATCTCCACACATTGCTTGGCGATAAATTACCAATCTTTAGCAAACCTCCTTTTCTAATCGCTGTTCCAGAAAATTTAATTGAAATCGATATAATATCCATCAACTCAGAATATTTTGAGATCAATTTAAGTTCATATTTTGAAGATATTAACCCAGGAATTTTCAGTTTGATGATCTCACAAAAATAAACTAACCCAACAAACTATACAAAATCTACTTTTAAGACAAATTGACACGACTAGAAAAGAAAACCTACTGCCAATAAACGCTATAGCAAATGCGGGTTTGCATGCACGTTGAAACATTTGAAATCTTTATATACATTTGTGCTGGCAGACAGTTGAGCAACAATTTATTCCCGCACTTGCCATAGCGACGGCCGTTGTCAACCATATTAAGAAAAAACACAAAATAAACCTTAAAAACTGAAACAATGGAAGACAAGTTTATCCTTTTAATGACAACTGATGACACTCCAATAATTATTGGTGTTTCGAACATTGCGACAATTGAACCCAATTCTGAAAACAAGACAGAGTCAGTAGTTACTCTAAATTTTGCCAGAAATAATGATTTATGGCCGAAAAAGATTCTCGTTAAAGACAGCTTTGAAGAAATAATGGAAATGGTTGGTTTGTAAACTACTTTTTTTCTCATCAATTTAGAATAAACCACAATTTCATCTTATTCGAATTACCGAAATATTTATTGTTGACTTTAATTTTCGCTACTGTTATTTGAAGTTAACTTTGAATTATTAGTCTTTAGATACGAAACAACGCGACTAGTAACCTAAATATCAATCAGTTGAAAATAAATACGGTTGCTAATAAATAGGACTTCATGTGGGCGGCACGACCCAGCCCCGCCGAAAAGGCGGGACAGGCTATGAAGTCCACGTTGAACTAGATCCCAAAACGGCGGATTTCCTATGCACTTTGCGACGATGGTGTATGTTTATTTTCAGCCGGGAGAATGGCAGAAGTTTGAGTTTTATATTTCCTTTTTTACTTTATAATAGCAATTTTTATAGTTAAAAATAGGAGGCTATAACAAATGGCGAGTTTGGAAACATAATTTGGTGTGGGATAGCTATCGGGTTTGAGGCTGCAGGATAGTTGCAAAATTTGAAAGCCGGAGTGGTGCTTGTTGAACTTATTTTGCTTGTAGAACTGCGTTAAGGATTGAAACGAAAATCCTTTTGTTGCGTTGGGTTTATAGCGCGCATGGAAAAAAGATTGAAGTGGAAAGCCTGACCCGACGAAGGAGGGGAACGCCCAAATCATAAAAAGTATATAGCAAGCCAGGACTGAATTTTATAAAAACAGAAAAGTTAAGCAATAAGTGAAGAGAGAGGATTGAAAACAAGATTTTCGCAAAAAACAATATGATATGGCAGAAATTATGAAAGATAACAATATTAAAATAAGTTGCATATGAAGGTAAGAATCAGTAAAAAGATGGATGCCAAATGGGAAGATATGTATGATAAATTGGTAAAATTATCAAAAGAAAGCAGATTTGAGCCGAAGTACGATGATGATAGTGAACTAGGGAAATGGTATAGAGTACAGAAATTACGTGTAAGAAACGGAAGGTTATGTGACGAAAAAAAAATAAAATTTACAACTGTAAAATTTGAATTAGCTGGAAGTAAAAGAGATTGGTTTAATCATTATGAGGAACTCATGCAATTTAGAAAAGACCATCCAAACAGATGGCCTCGTTACGGAAGAAACAAACAAAATACAGACGAACGGAAACTAGCAGTTTTTTGTCAAACGGTTAGAATACGTTATCGTAAGAATATATTAACGGATTACTGGATAGAGAAACTAAAAAAAATAAATTTTAGATTTAATAGAACTGAGACTTATTGGTTTTATACTTATTATCGAATTAAAGAGATTTTGCAAGATAAAACTAGTAGCTCAGAAATGGATTTAAGCCCAAATGAATATGGCTGGATACATCGTAATAATAAATATTATGAAGAAAATAGAAAATTGACGCAACAACAAAGAGAGTTAATTAAGGAATTGAATTTGGGAACGATTGTTGAAACGTGGGATACCAAACATGAGAAGGTAAAGGAATGGATTGAAAAACATGGGAAATTACCAAGTTATGAAGCTAACAAAGAATTGTACCTATGGCTGCTATCACAGAAATTTAGAAAAAATAATGGGAAACTAGCTAAGGAAAAAGAAGAAAAACTAATAAACATTGGAATAAAATTTATTGATAAAAGAAAGATAACAAATGAAGATAGATGGAAAAAACAATTTGAAAAATTAAGGATTTTCAGAAAACAGAATCCAAAGCGGTGGCCAAGCTTTAAAAGTGAAAATGATGAAAAGAAACTTTATATTTGGTGTCAGAATGTGAGACAAACACAGGCGGGAACACTAAAAGGCAGAACAACCAGATTAACAGAATTGCAAGTAGAAATGCTTAATTCAATTGGATTCAAATTTACAAGAATGGAATTTTACAATAAATTATGGCAAAAAAAATATGAGACCTTAAATGTATATTTAGCGGGTAAAACTAAAATTGAAATACCTATACAAATAGATGTTAAGAATAAACCATTATATCGTTGGGTAAGAAGCCAAAAGATAGCCTATAAGAATGGGAGACTAGATACAGAAAAACACAAGAAATTAATATCACTTGGTATTAAATTCGATAAAACAACATAGCAAACCAGAAATATAGCCGATATATATTACAAAATAGCAATATTATATTAGTGTAAAAACACAGATTAAAGTTAAAAAAGGATTATTTCAAGAACAGACCTATTGCGAGACCTATTATTGTAGTAACCATCCGGCACTAACTGTGAAGTTAAGTGATTTGATTAGTAAATTAATTATTGTTATGCGATTTGTTCTACTAGAAATACTCGATCACCTTCGGCTTTTGCAAAACCACGTTGGCATGCTTTTTCCACTCCCGCTTGCATAGATGATTCAACGTTACCACCAGTCCGGTTAAAACCAAATAAACGAGCGGCTTCTTTAATAAGGTCTGCACGATTTAAACTAATCTGATTTGCAAGAATTTCTCTGATTGCATTTGATATTTCTTCAGGTGGAATATCAGATGCATCACGTTTATCTGATTCATTTACTGAAACACGGTAATTGTAATAGGTTTCAGGATTTTGATTTTCATACCAGTAGAAGCGTTTACCTGATTCAGTGAATTTTAAACTCATCTGTGAAAACAAATTATTAAAATATGCATCAATTCTTGAGCCAATCCTTGTTACAGACCATATTGCCAAAACCTTACGAATTAGCATTTCTTTACTAATTGGAGCTTCTGTTTTGAGAACCGAAACAATGTCAATACTAACAGTGTTATTAAAGGAATTTAACCAAAGCATATCGGGATTGGGCGTATAACTACGCATATCAAGATTACAGGATTGGTAATCAATTCTATACTTATGAGTAGAAGCGATAGGAATTGAAAGCACTGGGCTAACAATTGGTGGAGTAGAATAGATGTTTTTAAATAATTGATGAGGTTCAATTTCCCTATGAGCAGTAACAGGATTTTTTGCTATTTGAACAGCTTGTTTAATATCTTCTATTACTTTATCCTGATTATCCCACCAATCACAGGACCAAACTTTATGAATGTTCCAACCTAATAAACGTAATACTTCTGATTGGATAATTTCTCTGTCTTTCGCTGTTTTAGAATCTTTGTAGCTTTGACCATCACAAAGTATACCTAAAAGATATTCCGAAGGATTGGAAGGATTTGTTATCCCTATATCAATCTTAAACCCGGAGCATCCTATGTTTGTCACAATATTAAAGCCATCATCTTTAAGTTTTTTTGCTATTTGGTCAACAATACCAGATTTTTGATATTTAATATTCCCGTTTAATTTTGTTACTGAAGTTTTTCCTTTCTCTGCAAATTCGAGGAATGCTTTTAAACCGGCAACCCCTAAAGATGCAGTGCGTGTAATATCAATTTGTTCAGCTTTGAGTGTGGAGAATACTTTCATTTCATATCGTGCTCTTGAAACAGCTACATTGAGACGACGCCAACCCCCTTCATTATTTATTGGGCCAAACCTTAAAAAGACTTTATTATCCTTATCAGGACCATAGCCAATTGAGAATAAAATTACATCTCGTTCATCACCCTGAACATTTTCAAGATTTTTTATAAAAATAGGTTCAAGCGATTCCGATGCAATTATTTCCAAATCCGGCCTAAGTTTAAAGGCTTCATTAAGCATATCTTCAATCAAAATTTGCTGAACTGAGCTGAATGTAACTACACCAATACTTTGCTTTGAAAGTTGTGAATCAGAAAGCCGATTTATTATTTCTTCAATAATGGCTTTGGCTTCAAAGATATTCTGACGGGTTTTGCCGCTATCATAATGACCTTTTACATGAACGAACTTGACTTTACTATTAAGGTCATCAGGTGATGGGAATGTTAAAAGACTATTTTCATAGTATTGGAAATTACTAAAGGCAATTAAGCTCTCGTGTTTACTACGATAATGCCATAAAAGGTGCTTAGAAGGTAATGATAAAGCAAGGCAATCATCTAAAATACTTTCCAAATCCTCTTGTTGAATATTTTCTTCATCAACATAATTAGAGGAGAAGAAATTGGAAGGTGGCATTTGTTTTGGATCGCCAACAACTATCATGTTTTTCCCTCTAGCAATTGCCCCGACAGCTTCGTATGTAGGCATCTGAGATGCTTCATCGAAAATAATCAAATCGAATTTGAAATTATTAATATCAATATACTGTGCTACTGATATTGGACTCATTAGCATGCAAGGTGATATTCTGGTAATTAAAGCTGGAATGGTATCGAATAATTTGCGAATACTCATACCACGACCATTATTACGAATATTACGTTGTAAAATTCCAATTTCTGAACTTTGAGCAGCTTCCTGAATGAAAGAAGGAATCTTAGATGCCAGCTTAGCATATAATTCATCTTTTGTAAGTTTCTCAAAATGTGTAGTAAACTGACGAAATTTGCGAATCTTTTCTTCAAAGAGTTTACCATTAAAAGAGGAAAGTTGCTCGTCCTGTTCAAAAATAAAATCAGCACAGCTGCGATATATGCTTTTCATGAAGAGACTGACAACATCTTTGCTTTGGACATTGCCGTTTTCGTAATGATTTACTAATTGACTCAATCCCTGGCTGATTGCTTTGTTTTTAGTTTGATTCCAACCCACCCAGTCGCGCAAAGACTCAATTCCGGCTTGCCATCTACTACAAACACTGAGGGAATTATCAATATAATTACCATTTGAAGTACCTTGATTGTCAAAGTTGATTTCTAATAAAGTATTTAATTGCTTTTCTATATTATCGATGAGGTGATAAGCAGAAATATAACTTTGAATGGCGGGTTTGTATATTTTAAGAAATGAGTTATGACCATCTTTAAGATTTGCAGAAAGGTGATGCCTAAATTCGTTTGATTTTACAAGATCGGAAGAAAAGGAAACTATTAAATTATAGAGTTGTAACATATTATGACAAACAGTATCAATATCCTGCCAATCACCATTACCTCCTTGCCAACGTAGGCCGAGAATAGGTGTGAGAAAATTACTATGAAGTTCGATTTCTTTTTGTTCTTTCTGATATTCAATTATCTCATCAAACACAGAGACAATCTTAGCTTTGTCAATCTTTTTATTGATAGACAGTATTTTGAATGATTTGCTAATTTTATTCTGACCAAGAAATTTAGGGATAAACCATTTTGTAAGTGTATTATTCCACTCGGATTTAATTTTTACGGCATCTATACTTAAAATATCAGCATTAAATGTTTTTAACAATGAGTCTCTGTAACTATTCCTTTTTATACCGTTTTTGGAAATACGAATAATCAAATGAAGTGTTTCTTCCAGATTATCCAAGTCTAACAGAGAAGACGGCACATCGGATGATGAAATCAGGATGTTGCAAATTTCAAGCAAGTCAGAAGACTGGTGTTTCTGTTTAATTTGTAATTGAACATTAAGTGCTTTATTCACTTCAACGATGCAAAGTTTTAGCGTATTCAGGGTTTCAATGTATTTTTTTAACAAGTCAATTGCAGTTGCTTTTGATTGTTGTGAATACTGGACAGTTTTGACTTCACTCAAAAGATGATTATGTGGTTGACCACACATTTGACCAGCAGCTTTTAGCTCTTCGGCAAGGTCATTCCAACTGCTCAACTTTTCCTTTGTTAAAGAGTTTATAACATCTCTTTCAAATTTAATAAGCTGTGGGAATGCAGGAAAGGAGGCATAACCAGAAAATGCCTCAAACAGCGAAAACCCAAAAAGATATTTCTTGTGAAGTGCCTCGACATAACCATTCAATTCATTTCTCACCTGATTAATACGATCAGCTTCAAATTGGAAATCTTCTGGCGGTGTTTTACGAATAATTTCAGTCGTTTTTTTCAGTTGATCAAGTAAAGATGATTTTTTTGATTTATTAGAGTGCAATTCTAAACAGAAAGGTGCTAGTCCAATTGCATCGAGCCGTTTTTGCACAACAGAGAGGGCAGCCATTTTTTCTGCAACAAATAAAACCTTCTGTCCTTTGTATAGTGCGTTGGCTATAATATTAGTTATAGTTTGAGATTTTCCTGTGCCGGGGGGGCCATGTAATATGAAACTTTTATTCTGACCAGCAGCACAAATTGCTTCAAGTTGTGAGGAGTCGGCACTAATAGGTAATGCTATTTCAGAAGGATGATATTTTTTGTCTAATTCTTCAGATGAAAGTTGATTTGAGTGAACGTCCCATTGGGCTTTCCCTGAAATAAGGCTTGATACAATTTTATTTTGCAGTAATTTATCAGCATTATTATGAATATCATTCCACATTATGAATTTACTGAAGGAGAAAGTGCCAAGTATGGCTTGTTCTTCAACATCCCATCGGTTCATTGGCATGATCGTTTGCCTGATGATGTTAAATATACGTTTTACATCAACGCCACTTTCATCACTTGGAAGCGGATCAAGACCTGGAATAGTTATCCTAAAATCCTGCCTAAGCATTTCGAGCAAGGTAATATTCATCAAAGTGTCTTCTTCTCTCGACCGGATTACAAAACCTTTGAGGGCTGATTTTCTTATAATCTCAACCGGTAAAAGCAATATTGGAGAGAATCTTGGTAGCTCACTCGAAGGTGTCTCAAACCATTTCAATAAACCTAAGCAGAGAAATAATGTATTAGCACCATTTTCTTCAAGAGAAAGCCTTGATGAGCGATACAAGTTTGTAAGCCCAGTGACAAGTTCATTTTCAGTGAGGTACGTGCGCAATCGTTTTTGAGACAGCTCACTTTTAACTAAATCAATTATTGGATCAGTTTGATTTAATGCTTGATATACTCCGGCTTTTCTTAAAGGATTGTCCCAGTCAGTGGGTTTAGAGAGTAATTGAAATTCGTCACCTGCCGCCAAAGCATCTTCTAATTTATTAAGACTTGCGGAAATTAATTGTACTGTACTTTTTGTTATTCTGGTATTGAGCAAATTATTCCGGAGACTTAAATCAAGAAGTTTGCGTTCCCAAAGTTGTTGCTTAGAAACTTCCTTTTCTTTTTGAATATTTATTTTCCCATCAGAGAATATTTCTTCCGGGGCATTGGAAGCTGTTACAGTTGTAAGATCATCAGTAAATTCCCAGCCAAGATCAGTTTTGATTCTTTGGGGAAGCGGCCTTATTCCTGAAAACCGAGAGCGTTTGACATCAACAAAAAGAAGAAAATCATCAGACTTTGCGAGGCGATAATTTGCTGATTTAACAGCATCGTCAAAGTTAGTTGTGAGACCTGCGTTCATGCAGGTAGCTTCTACCAATAAGACTTCATTAATGCCGTCAGCAATTCTTTTTGTTAACAAGGTAGGATCGTCACTTATGCTATCGGCAAAAGAATCATCGATTAGCCAGCCGCCAACAAAAGCATGTCCTTTTACTATAACGATTAGCGGATTTATTCCGATTGCTTCAAGGCAAGAAGCAAAAAGTAAGGACAAATCGAGGCATGTACTAAGTTTCTGTGCAATCAAAGTATCTATCATCCGGATTCTTTGACCGGATTCTTCAAAACTTGCCGGAGGAGAACAATAAACAATATTGAGTTCACGTATAGATTTAAAAACAGAAGCCATTTGTTTTTTTACGCGATCAGGGTTTCGGCTCTGATATTCATCAAGAGAGGGTGAACCTGTCCAATCATTCAAAATTTCAGAGGCGCGCGAGATTATTTTAGATATGTGTGGATTATTGGGCGTAATAAATGAGGAAACCATTTCAGGTAATATTGAAATACCTTGCCATTGATCGAATGCCAATACGTCAACATAATAATAATTCTGAAAAAGAAGCCTATCTTCGCTTTGTATGGTAATTTTAATTGATCCTGATACTCTTTCGGTAAGTTCAGAGAGAAACTTTGCTGAGAGTTTAAAGTCAAAATTAGTTACCTGAAAAGATTTTTCTGCCTGTATGAAAGAAATATGCGAGGAAATTGGTAAAGCAAATTCAGGCTCAAAAGTTAATTGTACATCCAGGTCCTTAACATCTTCTCCTGAAATATTGCTGATAATAAAAGTACGAATAACAGGAACATGATTTTGTTGTAAGGAATAGTTGATAACCTGAGAAAAACTAAAATCAACCTTTAGGTTTTGTTGGGGTTCTACATTCATAATGAAAGTGAAATTATTGAATTTGTGAAAAAGAGTAAAGTTAAAATAAAACGGTATTAGATGGATCGTTTAAAAAACTATATGCCAAATAGTTTAAGTTCCAAATTGCATCATAGATGGTTTGTAAAGTTAGCGAAGAATAATTCATTAGGAGGCGGAAATAGTAGTTATTTATTTGAAATAGCTGAACATTGGTAGGCTATGTTTTCCGGAAATAAAATGACAGATTACTGCTTTAGGAATTAGTAGCTATAATTAATACAAAAAAAACGAAAATGAGAATGCAAATGGGGACAATCATTTCTTGCCAGGTATATACTTTTTTATCAACTGGCGATATTATATGTTAAAAAAGGAAGAAAGTATAAAACGCAAGTGGTGTAGGCATTTTGATGGTCGGGAGCGCTTGATTGGCATAATTAGTATATGGATGAAGTAAACCAAATGAAGTTAGGACGTATAAGAATGTAAGGTACGCACTATTTTGGACTGTCATTTTCAGCTGCCATATTTATTGTATCGTTGAAAGGATATGGTTCGAGGAGAGTTTTTTCAAAGTCGTCGCAGAGTTGGTTGGTCATGTCCTGGGTTTCTTTGAAGAAGGCTTCACCAATGGTTTTTTCGTTTCGGCGCTTGAATTTGCGGTATATCATGGAGAAGTCCTTGTAAATATCTTCCTGGTCGAAGGCTGATCCATCATCCCGGATTTTTGCAATCAGTCTTGTGCCTTCATCAGATGTATTGATGTAATCAAATAGTAACTGGATTTTTTGTTCAAAATCCTTGATCAGCGCCTCAATGGCTTCTTCCTCTTTGTTACGCTTTTCAATAACTTTCAGGATATTAAATTTGTATTTACCACCGGGAGCAGGAGGCTCGCCACCTTTACCTGGTTTCTTAACCTTATCCTTTTTCTCCTCAGGAGCCGTTATTCCTATTTTATTGTCGAAGTAAATAGAAACATCGTCAACAGTATTTTTCGACTTTGTTAACTTATTGTATTCATTGCTGTACCGAAACCAAAAATCAAGAAATCCGGCTTCGCTGTATTTTTCATCAAGTTCTATGATAAACTCGATAAGGTTAAGAATATGAAAATATTTGTTGATCTTGACTTTGAGTTGTTTGGCTTCTTCCGGTTTTGTTTTAATATAAGTTTGAAAATCGGTTTCAATTTCAAGAAGTTGTATAACATCCAACGGCTCTTTTTTTGCTTTTATAAAATTGGCGAAATGGGTGGAGAAAAGGTTATGCTGTTTCAACTCTGTAAAATGAATTTCAAGTTTTTCAGCATCTCCTAAGGGATCAAAATCGCTTACTACTACGTTGCTGAAATGCTCGAATGCTTTTTTAATGGATTTTACATTCGCATTTTTGTAAGAGAAATCAATGATTTTACAATCGTTCTTGTCCTTAGTAACACGGTTTACACGCGAGATTGTCTGAATGGCATTGATTCCCTGTACTTCTTTGTCAAGGAATAAAGTGTGAAGTTTTGGTTCGTCGTAACCTGTCTGAAGTTTATCCACGACTATCATTAAACCATTCTTTTTAATCGTAAAATTCTGAAGAATCATTTCATCAGTCAGGTTGTTATTCAGTGAACTACAACTTGGGTCGTGTTGATTATCAGAATATAGAACAAAAACAGGAGCCTCTTTGAATCGCTCATATTTTTTCAGCTTTATTATTTCGGCGTACTGCTTGTCAATTTCTTTTTTGTATCTGACAGCTGCATGTATTGATGTAACTGCGAGCATAGCTTTAGCTTTACCCCGGATATTGTGATAAACAGTAGAAACCAAGCGTTCGACAATAAATTTAGAGATTGCCTTTATCCTATCTTCATTTTCGTAAATCAGTTTTTTACGGATAGCATATTTTTTACCTTTAATGCCAATACCGGTACTTGTATTCTCCGGAATATCTCCATATCCTTCATCATCCTCAAAACCTTCCAATTCATCAAAAGGTTTATCGAAATACATTTTGGAGGAAACCGGAATAATGCCTTTCAATGGATTCAGGATGTATCCATCTTCAATGGCTTCCTTCATAGTGTAGCTATCGAAGGGAATCCAGATTTTTTCAGCTTCGGCATATTTGTTGTATTCGCCGAAGCGGGCGAGTGTATTGTCGCTTGGGGTTGCTGTAAAACCAACAATCAGGTTTTTCTTATGCTGGCGTTTTTTATAGTCTTTATTGTTGTCGAAACTGCTTTGTAATTCATCGAAGAGGGAAATCATTTCTTCATTCTGCACCCCGCTGTTGGAACGGTGTATTTCATCAATCAGAAATGCAATACGGAGCTTAGCAAGTTTCTTTATAATTTCGGGAGCGAGAACATCTTTTATAGTTGTGAATTTCTGTAAGTTGACAACCACAATACGCACATCACTGTTAAGGGCTGTAATAAATGATTTCTGGTTATCCGCTTCCATGAACATCTTTTTCTGAATGTTCATATTAAACATTTTCGAATCGAGCTGATTGCGAAGCTGAAGCCGATCAACAACCAACATTACTTTATCGTAAACGTAAACGCCATCTTTTCGCAGGTCCTTGAGGTTGAGTGCAGCCCATCCAATGATGTTGCTTTTCCCAAAACCTGCAGCATACTGCATGAGCAGGGAATAGACTGTTTTATTGTTTTGATAGGATTGACGTTTGGCAATGAGGTCTTCAATTTGGGCAGTTCCCAAACCTTTTGCTTTTAGTTCATGAAAAAGTTTATTGATGAAATAATCAGGTTCGGATTCGTGTTCGAGAAACTCATTGATTTTGCCCATAATTTTATCAGCCCCAAATTTCTGTTTGGGCCGGGGGCTAATGAGTTTTCCATCGTTGTGCTTATATTCCTTATTCCTGCTACCTTCTTTTTTAATGAGTTCCCGTTCGATAAAGTTGTAATAGAGGATTTCTTTCTCGATCATCCGCTTATCGTATAACGCCCTGAAAACCTGCTCAAAACGCTGTGTTTTATTTAGCTCCGGACTAGTGACCGGATAGGGCTTGAAATCGTTGAGAATCTTTTTGCACGAGGACTCAAAATCAAAACTCCCATCTGTAATGGCGGTTTTAATTTCCTCGAACTGATTGGAAATGTTACGGATTATAAATGTATCGTTGAGATCAGTAGAGGTAATATTTATGGCTTTTTCGAAAATACGCAGAAAATCCCTCCGGATAGTTTGTGTAACATCGTTTCGCTCGACTATTGTCATGTATTCCTGAACAGCTTGCAGGTAGTCGGATGCGATTTTATTGCGACCATTATCGTGGGCACTCTGGTTGTTGTAATTGCTTTTTAATTCGTTATATCCAAGGAAAATTCCATTAATAAAGAAAGTAAGATCAGGCCGAAATGAGAACCTTGCCGTGCCTTCGCTTTTAAGGGAAACGGGTAGTTCCTGGACAACAGAGAAGATATTTTCGTTGAAGAGTTTGTCTTCATGAAATTCGGAACCGGTAGGGTAAAAAAGATAAAATGGAAGACCTTTGAACGTAACCGTTTTATTGCTGTTAATAAATATGGCCATATTCATGGATGATTTGATACGGCTTAGCAATTCTTCCATAAACTCATTCAATAGCTCTTTTTCGTTGCCTTGTTTACGCAGGAGCTTGCGGTAATTATCCTTATTAAGTGTGGTTTCACTGAGAAATGATTTCAGATCCTCGACAATAAAGAACTGTGATGAAACCGTATTTGCCTTTACTTCTTTGTACTGAAGCCCATCAGGGCGTTCGCAAAGGAAATTGATAATGTATTTTTCCTGAAGGTCGAGTTCTTTCATGTTTGAATAGTGAGGGTGGCGTACTGTTTTTTTAACACAAAGTTAAATGCTATGGCGCAACGGTGTATTTTATTTAATCATTAGTTTTTTTGCATTTTTAAAGATTTGAAATAGAGATTGAAAATAGTATGTGTAACATTATCTGGACATTACGAAATGTCAAAACGATTTTCTATTTCATTTCTATTTTTTTTAGCCATTTGGAATTTATTCAAAGTCTACCATATTTCGAGAGAAGGCATCTAAAAGTTTCAATTTTAATTCTTCACTGTAATCTTCTTCGTAAACAACGGACGAAATAATTTCGTGTAACAAATCTTTTTCAATATTTCCAGCGGCTACATGATAACTGATGGTTTCCATTTTATACATGAAATCTTGAACAACTGACATGTAACCGTTTTTAAATAGAAACATACCTGATATTGTAATAGCGATCCTTTTGTTGCCATCCTGAAATCCATGACTTTTATTAGCAACCCAGAAGAGGTGTGTTAACTTGTCCTCAAACCCGGGATAATACACATCGTTTTGAATATGTTCGAGCGCACATTCCAAAGAGCTGAGGTCGAGGATGCCGATGGTGCCGCCTCCGCTTATTTCAACTGTTTTGCTATGGATTTCAATTACTTCTTCAATACCCGTAAAATATACAGTCGCCATTACTCACTTTGCTTTAAGCGTTTCATCACCTCCTCTGCTTCTTTAAGTTGTTTTTCAAAATCGACACTTTGTTCGCCAAGGAAACGTGCAAAGTCCGAGGGAGATACCGATTGAATATATTCTTCAAGTTTCATATGGAGTGCATCCCGAAAATGCAAATCACGCGAAGCCATCTTTATACGAGCATCTTCAATATAGGGGCGTTGCTGCGGATGTAACGCAAACTCCTGAAATATTATTTCTATTTCTGTTGGTTCGAGTATTCTGTTTAGTTCCTTGTATCGTTTCTCAAGTTCAAAAGCCAAACCTGTTTCGAATGAGGCAATGCTATTTAATACCTCAGAGTACATGGTATCGCGGGCATTATCACTTTCGGCCAGTTTTAGTATTTGTTTGTATTCCTTCGCATTTTCCTTAAAAATACACAGATAGATTTTATCAGTATAATAGGAGTATTTATAATTGCCCATATTAACATATCTGCTGAGGGCGGAAGTGAAGTCTTTACGATACCGGCTTTCCTGCATAGCTGAAGGAAGATAGTTTGAATCGCGGCGATTGATGAACTTTGTACCGCCTCCGGTTTTTTCATTTAGTGTGTCGATTACAATGTCGAGAATTTTACTCCGGAGTAATTGGGCGTTGTCACTTTCTTTGAGTAGCATCGACAGGTTAAGAAATGACCGAAAATTAAATAACCCTAAAACCGTTGTTTTGGTAGGGACATTAATGACATGACCAAATTGCAACTTTAACTCTTTCAGCCTGTTACCCCGTATTAAAACATAACCGTTATGTTTTAATTCTGACTCATATTGTTCGAGGTATCTTTTAACAGTTCGTTCATCGATCTGAAAAAAATCGGAAACCATATTGGTTGTAAACCGATATTCGCCATCGAACAACATACCCGACAGACCAATATATTCCTGTATGCGCTGGATTGCATATTGATTGTTCAGAATATTCTGTCTTTCTACATTAGAGTTTGTTAAATCTTTCATTTTTTATTTTATTTGGTCGGGACATGAATGTCATGAGCAAAACATAAATCCTTGATATTGCTTTTATAGCGTCGACTGAAAAACTTAATGATAATCATATACAGATTTTTCACATTAGTCATCGGTTGTCACTTTTATTTTACCTGTTACCACATCATTTATTAGTGTTTTGCGGAGTTCTTTGAGGGTGGCGATTTGAGTGGTTATATTGGTGATGATAAGGTCAATTTTTTGCGTTTTTTCGTCGAGGTAGGAGGATATTGCATTTTGCTCTTCTAATGGTGGATAAGGACAAGGGAAGTTATTCAAAATAAATGGATTCAAGTGAGGAATACCCATTCCTGCTGGAATTTGCTTGAGGGTGTATTCAACTCTATCTCTGAGGTGAAAAAAATATTTTGGATTAACTAATTTTGGATTAACGACAATTTTAGCAATTGTTGACGACAAATAGCCTTTTTTCCCTTTCAGAATTTCGCCAACTCCAGCACCGTCCCAAACAATAATGTAATCATTCTCAGTAACAAGCAAAGATTTGGATGAACTATAGCAATATGTTGGAAACGTTACTTCATCATTACGCAAATATTCAAGAGACAGATTTGGAAGACTTTTTTCAAAATAGAAATCTGAGAAATCTAAATTTTTACCTTTAATTGTTTGAGCAAAACTTTTGAAACGTTTAACCTCCCAATGTGCCGGGATCATTCCAATCCATTCAATGCCGCTATCTTTTACCTTTACATTTTCATTTAACCCGCGGCAAACTGTCTCATTGATAAGACTTTTGCGGAGTTGCTGGTATTGGGTTATTTTTTGCTCAAGTAAGGAAACTTTGCGATCGATGGCAGAGGTTTTTTGATCGAGGTATGAAGCGATGGTGGTTTGTTCGGAAAGATCAGGTATTGCAACAATTGTATTTCCTAATTCTTCTTTGTTCAAATGAGGTTGTGCTGCCCGAAGTGAAGAAATAACCAATTGGTCTTTAAATACGTAATTGCTTAGAAACGAATATGAAATAAATTTGGGCGAAATATATTTAGGAGTAAAAACCATATCATAACCAGTAACCGAACCTGAATATTCTTCAGGAATAATTGCACTATCCCCTGTATATGCACCACTTCTAACTACAATGATTTCATTAGTTTTTAATAAAGGCTTTCTGTCATAAGGCAAATCATTTGGATCAACAAATAACATGTCTTTTGTAGTTATTTTTCCAAAAGACACATTCGTAGCCCGAATAATTGGTAAACCATTTTCTATTTGTCGAGGGGGTTGTCCTAAGCCGTATCTTATTTCGCCAAGTGCTTTTAGTCTATTCACTTTCCAACCTGCTGGGATTTCATCGAGTAATTCAATTCCAGACGATTTATATTTCTCGTATTTTTTCATTTTCATCTGGTTAGGAAATAAAGCCTATTGAACAATCAACTTCTAATAAATCATCCAATAAATATCCGTTTTGCGCAATATTGCCAATTTTTATTTCGTTCAGAATAAAATAATCTTCAATAGATGTTTCCTTGTCGGTTACTTTAGAAAGGAAATCTATTAATTCGTTTAAGATAAAAGTGAGGTAATACCGGAGGTTGGAGCTAATCTGCTCATTGTTTGTATCGGTTGCAGCATCATGAATAATCTCATTCCGAAGCCTATAAATTCGAGTGAAGTGTATTTCTAAATTTGTTCTATGATTATTCAAATAATCAGAAGCATTAGCTGGTTTTCCGTCATGAAAAAGCCATTGTTTCAGTTTCATACCTCGATATGCCAGTAAAGGATAGTCATTTAGTAAATGAGTAGCAATCTCGTCATAAAAGGATTCCTGATTAAGACAATTATCATTAGCGGCATTATAGGCAGGAACCAGCAATTGATAAGGCTGGCTAAGCTGGCTAATTGTTTTTTTAAAACTATGAACGTTTCTTTTTACATAAGCTAATGAGTGAGCATTTATAAAGTGGTCTTTAATACGATTAATAGTACTTTGGTTTTCATAATTTGAGAAAAGGTATTCAAGCCCGATCCAGTAATTAATAAACTTATGTTCTATCTCAGTTGATTGGTTACCTAAGCGAAGGTATCTTATTGCAGATTTAACTTTTTGCTTGGTTTCAGTTTGTACATTTGTATTGTTCAGGATATCTGGGAGTTTCTTGGAAAAGGCGATGTAGTGGTCTTTTTCAACAATATATTTTCCGTCTAAAATATTTACATTATTTTGAAATTCGCCTTTCTCAGGAGAGCGGGAATCAATTATTAATGCCCTATTATGTATTTGTAGAAACTCATCAGATAAACCAAGGTTAATAACATCAAGATATTCTGACAAAACATATCTCGCACTTTTTAAAGCAGATAAATAATCGTGAGAACTTATCTTACACCGAATAAATTTTCGGGCATGAACAGGAGAGTTGAAAGAAGCTAATTCAGTGCGATGCCTTCCGATTAACTGAATTGTATCAATATTATCAGATAAAGATAAATTCTGATTTGGAATTGCAGTAATTGATTCATAGACTTTTTGAGTTGTATCAATCCTGAAAATTACATTATACTCTGATGGGACATCGAGAATCCTAGCCTTGAAATTATTGAAATGATCATGGAAATTTCTACTCTGCTGTAAAGAATTAACAAAAATACCATACACCAATTTATATAAAAAACCTTTGGAATATCCCAATCTTATTAATTCGCTAAATATAATATTAAGCGTTTTATCGATGTTTTCTAACACTGGAGAACTTGAGTCATTTAAATTTATCAAGCCTTCTAAACCATCAATTACCGTGTTTAAATAATCTAAATTTTCACTTAACAGAATTTGAATACATGAAATTACCTTTCTGTAATTATTTTCATCAATTGTTTTAAACAACTGTTCAAGATATTTAAAAGAGATAGAACTAAAAGTAAGGTAATTGGGATTATAATTTAAGAAGAAGATAGCTTCGTCGATTATTGCTTTTTTCTTGGGGTCTTTTGCTTTAATTGTCTGAAAATGCAGTATTCTTCCCGAGTCAAATTCTTGTAAACAATATTTTAATTCTACCAGGATAGATTTCGGATTATTCAACCTAACTCTATATGAATCAATGCTTCCAATATACAAGAGTTCCAAAGATTTCTCAATGAAAAACTTCTGGCAAACAGTTAATGAATTACTTTTATGAGTGATAATTTGCATTTTGTATATATATAGTGTAATTTTGTGATACAAATTTAGTCAATCAGTCAATTAAAAATATAAAAGGAAGATAGGTAGGATTGGTTCTGGAGGCAATTCCGCAGTTCTTCACTACTTCCTTAGATCTTGAGGGAACTTCAAACTGAGGTTCCCTTTTTCTATTAGAGCAATACATTTTCTAAATCCTTTAAATCATTTTCTAATACTGCTAAATCAGCAATAATTTCGGTTACTTCACGCAAAACTTCTGGTTGGTAGAATACCTTATTGAAATTGATTTCGGCACCAATTACATTATCGAGATATTGAAAAGGCTTGGTAATGTACTTTGCCATAAAATCGGCAATACCTATTTGGTTTGCCTCATCGAAGGGAGAATAGGAAATTATTTCGTAGTCTTTCTGGTAATCGGGGGTAAGTTCGACAGTGATTTCGATAGAATGTGGCTGAGTTTTGGTAGCTTTCTTTAAAGCGGCTTTAATGACAATTTTGCCACAGCCTAATTCCTTTTGCTTTCCCTTTTGTTCTTCAATGATGGTTTCTTTATCCTGGTCGAACCAGTAGCATTTGCCATCCGAAGTTGTAACTACGAGATCGGATTCTTTGTAATCGAATTGATTTACAAGCGGGAGGATAGTATTGGAATAATACCCTTCAAGTTCGTTGAAAACAACACCCTCTCTTGATTTATTATACCCTGCCGGAACATGAAGAATACTAAACTCGTTTATATTTATTTCAACCTCTTCGGTATTCTGTGTAATGCTAACGGGAGATAATTTTAAGGATGCAGCACGGACTTCTTCGCCCAATTTGTTGGTTTTTACGGGTAATTGATCTTCAAAGGATTTGCCATTGACATCAATATTGGTAAGCATAATTGACTGTTTGTTGAAGTAGAAATGCCATTTATTGAATATCCGGGCAGTATCCGTTTCCTTAAAATCAGCCAGAAGGCGGACGATCTGCTGCCGGTTTTCGGGCGACATTTCCCTGCGCTTCTTTCCTTTTGCTTTTTTGAGTTGTACAAACAGATCGCTGGCATTTATCAGCATCACTTTATCCTTGCGGGCGGCGGTTTTGTTTTTGTTGAATACCCAGAGATAGGTATAGATACCGGTATTGAAAAACTCGTCGGTAGGCATCTGGATAATGGCTTCGACCCAATCCTTATCGAAGAAGTATTTACGTATGTTGCTTTCGCCGCTACCGGCATCACCACTGAAAAGCGTGGAGCCGTTGTGAACTACAATAGAAATGCCTTCATCCGCCAACTGATAAAGGATATGCTGGGTAAACAGGAACTGCCCATCGGATATTGAAGGCAGAGCAATGAAGCGTTCGGTGGTATCGTTCTGGATGTCTTTCTGGTAGCCTTTCCAATCAACACCATAGGGCGGATTGGCAACCACTATATCGAACTTCTTTTCGATGAAGGAGATGTTGGTAAGTGTATTACCATAGCGAATGTCGGATTCGGTACGGAAACGACTTTCGATTTTTGCCAGGGCATAGAGGCTATCACTCCAATCCTCGCCAAAGGTTTTAGTCGGGCGGGTGAACTTTTCCTTGATCTTATCTTCGACTCCAAAAAGCAGGTTACCTCCGCCACATGTTGGATCATAAAGGGCAAGGTACTTGCCATTATTTACAAGTTTTGATGCAATGATTTCAGCAATCAGCGAAATAATATCATCGGGAGTATATTGCTCCCCAGCTGTTTCGGCTGAAATATCAGCCCATTTGCGTTTTATATGTTCTTCGAGGGTGGTGATTTCGGAGTTGTTGAAAGGCATGAGGTCGATTTCGCCCCAGGCTTTGACGGTTGCAAAGAGGATACGTTTTTTGCGAAGCTGACCGGCAATACCGGAAATGTCGAGGAATTTTTCTTCATCCGTGCCTTTATCAACACCAAGGAGGCTGCGGGTTTCGGTATCGAAAGATTTCAAATATGCCTGAAAATCGACATCAAAAGTTTTGTCATTCTGGCAAATATCACGGAGGCATTTTTTATGACGGATTACATAATCGTTATACCCCAGTCCCAAGTCGTTGAACTCTTCGATAAAAGTTTCGATATCATCACGGCTGATCTCATTTTCAAGATCTTTGGCATGACGGATCAGGCGGCTTTCAACCATGATGAGTGCAAAGAAAGGCATCATGTATTTAGGGAAGTCGCTTTGCTTAATTCCGGCTCCAATTAACAGGTCGGCAGTACTCCAGACCTGAGATTCGTATTGCATTATATTTTCGGGCATTCAGAGTATATGGTATTAGTGATGGGATAATAAATAAAACATTGTTGTCAAAGGTAAAAAGAAAAGGGAATGGATGGAAGGGGAATAAATAGAGGAATTATTATACAATCTCTACCTTGATCAATTATTTGTTTATAATAAGGTTTGTATTATATGTGGTTAGAATCTATATATCAATTTGGACCATCTTTTCATGTTTTAACTATATGAGTGATGGAATATTGAATCTTTCTATATATTTACATCAAATTAATAAGATTATCTGTTGGAATTTCCGAGAAAGAATATGAAGCATATGGATCTATGATAGATAAATTGTTGCTTTTGAAATGCATATTTATTGTCAAAGCATAATGGAATAAGTTAAATTCAAATTATATCCTGTTAATATGGAAACAAAGATTAATTCATCAGAATTGCTAGATTTAATACCAAGTATAAATTCGCAGAAAAACTATTGGTTAGTAAGAACATCATCAGGAGCAAATTATGACGATTTTATAAATGGAGGTTATATAGCAATCGGATGGAATGAGATTACACTCTTTGATCTGAACCAGATTAATTTATTTCCAGGCAACAAACCTTTATTCGATACAATACGCGACAAGGTTAAAAGTGAAAGGGATGAAGATGATTCCGAAAATTCACGTGGAATACAAGCGTATCAGTCTAGAAGTATTGGCCAACTCCTGAAGTTTGCGTATGAAATTAAAAAGGGCGATATAGTGGTGATACCGAGCTATAATTCAGATAAATTAGCTTTCGGAGAAGTTTTAGCGACTCCAATTTTAACTTCTGACAGTATTAAATTTGGTTCTGATAAATGCGAATATGACAAAAGGAAAAGGGTCCGATGGTTAAAAACTAATGTTAGCAGGAGCACTCTCGATTCAAATTTATATAAGTTCATTTTCGCGCATCAAACGATTAATAATATATCAGAGTATTCAGAACATATAAACAATTTCTTGTTTGATTTTTATCAATTGGAGGGAAAATACTCATTGGTTTTAAGAGTAAGGTCCAAAGCTAAAATTGACGCATTTGCAATGAACCAGTTTTATTCTGATTTACTATATTTTATCGATTATTTTTCTGATTCGGAAGAAAATGAGGAAAAACAATTATCTGTTACTTTCGACTTACAATCACCAGGTACCATTGTATTTGTTGCAGTTGCAGCTTTAGGTTTTGGATTATTTGGTATTGCACTATTTACGATAATGGCAGGAGGTGAGAATGGTTTAGAATTTGATCCCACAACAAAGAAATTTAAATGGAAATTTAAATCTAATAGTTTTTTAGATAAGCTATCTGATTTTCTCGACAGGAGGGAAGCTAGGATCGAAAGAAAGGCATTACGTATTGCTAAAAATGATGAACTAAGGTTCAAACAGCTTATAGAAAATCTAAAACATTTTGAGGTGAGCCCCAATAAAGATGTAAGTGAATTAACTGAACCTGGTTCGGAAGAGAAAAATTAATATACCATTCAAATAATTGTATATCGTTTTCAGGTTTATGAACGTGATTATAATTGCAATTAAAATTGCAAGTTCAGTTAGAGATTTATCGGTAATTGCAGTGAACCATTTAAAAGGGAAATAAATTAATCCGAAGTAAAAGGCAAATCCCAAAAAGAAACTACTGATAACTAGGCATATAAATACCACTTTTGATTTCATGTTAATGGGGTTACTTAGATCAAAGGTAACGTATAATTATCAAATTTGTTGTAAAGAATGATTATAATTTCTATAAAAGAGAACATTTCGTTATCAATGGCGAAATGACTAAATTTCAATGTGTTAAACCTGTCAATTCTTAACATAATTTGTAAATTTGGAGTATTGAAGCATGAAAATTTACTCCATTAAACCCGGTCTATGGATATAAATCAAGCCATCGGGACCAATGTAGTCATGTTTTGTGTCGGGGGGATCAGGGCGGGAAATATAGTGCCTGTTTATTATTGACGGTTTTGATGGAACGGATGGCGGTGAAACTACTGGAGGATTCATGTGATGTGTTGAAGGCATATAAATACCCTTTGCATTTGCACGTGCAATACCGCTGGAAATGCAGTTAGACTTGATCTGATCGGCTGAAAGTATACTGGAATGAATTGTATTGTAAACCTCTGTTTCAGATGCACCATTTTTTCGCAATGCGTAGCTAAGCCAAAGTATATAACAGTGTTTCTGTCCATCAACTAAACTGTAACCAGTGGTTTCAGTTACCCATCTTTGCAAATCGGATAAGGCTGATGTTGTCTGGTGAAACTGCTTCGATTTCGCCGCCAGTTTAGGATTTAACTTCTGTTGTACTAATGGGAATAAAATATAATCCTGTTTTAATATTGCTCCGGGATCAGGAGCGAAATAGCGTAACTCAGTAGGGTTTTTGCTCTTGCTCTTGTCGATGGTAACACGTGCCATTCGGAAATAATCCGAGACCAGGTCGATGTATTGACAGAATTTTGTGGGTTCCGATAAGGCCATTAATGCCCACACGCCTTTGCCTCTTGCTGATAATGCTGAAAGTGCGATGTAAGGTATTAGAGTCAACTTATCACGAATTGCTGCAGCATCAGTCATATTAGGATTTTCTTGCAGGTCGATATCAATTTGCATAAATCCGGAATAGCGGATATTCTTTTGCTCAGGAGTTGCAGATTTATCTTTCGTATCAACCATTGCATTGGGGGTGAAAGCCAGCAGCTTGCCTTTGATACGCTTTTGCTCTGCTTCATCCGGCTCAGCCCTTAATTGCTGAATGATGTTTATTGTGCTTATAAATGGTTCCCGGTCGGGGTTAACCAACTGCTGGTGCAGTTCCTGAAGAGTCAGAGTACCGAGAGGGGTATTTTGAGAGTGGTTTGTGAAGTAGCTGAACATAGGGTAGTTTGTTGGGTTTGTGTTTTGAACAGGTTTTGAACAGGTTTTGAGATAAGCTTTGAACAGATAACTAGTTGTTTATTATTTATTTACTTGCTTTTGTTAAAATGTTCAAATTAAAATGATATGAATCCCCCAAAACATGAGATAAAGGCATTTCGATTATTATACAGTTCCTTATTTATTCCTGAACATTTGAACATCTTGTTTATGTTATTGTGCATTAGCTTTTTATGTAGACAGAAGCTGTTTATCTTGTTCAAGAAATTGTTTACGTGTGAACTTATAAGGAGTTCCTGTTTTGGACATAGAGCCAGGGGAAGCAAAAGGAATATATCGCATATGCTCACATGGCAGCAAATTAAATTCTGATTTGATAACTGACCTGATGTACGCAGCGCCAATCTGGCTGTTAAACTCAAACCATTTCCTTTTAATTTCAACAGGATTAGCATATACAAAGGATTCAGAGCCTACTTCATTCTCAAACAGTTCAATAAAATGTTCAACAAGATCTTTATAAAGGGTACTTTTACTTTCCTTCTTTACGGCAATAAGACTATCATTTTTCAGCTCTTCAATTGTAAAAGGAACTCGACCAATTGAAAAGTCAACCGGAGGCAATGAAGAAAGATGATGCAGGAATGCTGGTATTTCTTTTACAAGTATGTCTTCAATCTGATGGTTAGATTGCTTTGGAAATCCTATTTTGCGAATTAAAAACCTTATTTCCTCTTCATCAATTCTCGCGAACTTATCTTCGTTATTTGATGACATTATAATTTTACCGTGAAAAGGGACTTTGTAGGGACTGATAAATTTTTCATTAATACTAATAAACTTACCTGTAGCTAAAGATTTTAGTTTTTCAACTGTAACACTTTTTTCGATTAAAGTTTCCTCAATGGCAATAATGTTTGAAGTTGCATACGATGAGTTGAAACCGCTTACCAAATCTTCTGGATTTATAACTACCATATTATCTCCAAAAATCATATTGAGCCAATTGAGAAAAGTAGTTTTCCCGGTTTGCCTTTCCCTAGAAACAAGAACCAGTATAGGGGCCATTTTATCAGGATGAAGATACAGGCATTGCATATAACGGTATCCAACTGAAATTTGCTCCCCAAAAATATGTTCCATTAATATCCTGCTCCAGGGACAATCACTTGCAGCTTCTGTATGGCGGAATGGATGGTACAAATTATAGCAATTGCCAATAACAGCTTTATAACTGAAATTATCCGGTACTATACAAAAGTTATCGAATTTAGGAATGTGGGTAAGATGCTGCCGACCATGATCTTCTTTGATTTCTTCCTTTTTCCATTTTTTGAGTTCTGTTCCTTCAATCCCAAACCTGTCAGTTTTATGAATTAATTTAAAATAATCAACGCCAACCCGCAGATAAGGAGATTTTTCTTGTAAAAAATTAATACTTACCCAACTGATTGCAGCATAATAATTTGCTTTGAATCCTAATAATACGAGTATCTGAAAGGGAGCATAGTACGTTTTGTTTGAAAAAGGAACAGCGTTATCACTTATTACATAAAACAACTTATCATCTCCGAATTTAGCCGATATACCTTCATCTAATGGGGCTCTCCAATTTTCGGTATTATCCTTGTCAACTGATAGTTGTATCCAGTATGATTTTTGCAAAAGCTCTTTCGCATGGCTACTTTTATTGCAATTATACCAGTTAACAGGATCGGTATATTTATATTTTCTGCCTTTCGGAATTGTATCAGAATTGGACATATTACCGGAATCATCAGCAGGCACCACAAAAAGATTAGTTGAGGGCGGAGGTTCACCGTTCAAATCAAAGTCGGGGGGAGAGATAAATTCAACACTCATTGTACCATCAGTATATATAGGTTATGTAATATGATAAGCTTCACTCGCTGATCGGAAATTGGCCAATGTGCATAGTTAAAAACGATTTTGAGTTGATTGACAGGAACTGTTGTCATGTCCCTACAACTTATTTGGAAATATAATTTCGTTGAAGATGGGCTTCGATATCGGATGCCTTGATATATATCTTACCAGCAAATCTTGAATATGATAATACACCCTTTGATAGATAATTATCCAGGGTTTTTTGACATACTTTCAGCTTAACCCGAGCATCTGGTTTGGATAGCCATTTATCCAAATCGGCCTGTTTGTTTTTTTCGTGAAGGATGATTTTGATTTCCGCAATATCAGCCAGAAGGGAATCAAGCTTTTCAGTTGGGATAAGAGAAAGTTCCATTGTTTACAGTCGTTTATTTGATTTAATGGATCAAAATTACGCTGACATGGAATTACAAGTAATTTATTAATAGCTATAAATTATGCGAGTATTAAATGCCTGTATATCAGTATTATAAAACAACAGATATTATAGGTCAGGAATTTTGTCCTTGTAATTATATAACAAAGACCTGATATACTCTTCATCAAGTGTATTATTTAAAGCAGGATCTAAAATTTTAGCTAAAACCAAAAAATCAAAAATGAATCTACCTTGTATATTACTTATAATTTTGACTTCAGATTTAAGTGTAGTTTCATTGTTGAGGATATTTACAAGCATGTAGCATAAAGCTGCAAGATCAGAACTGGAATTAGGTTTTCCAAGTTTCTTTTTTTTCTTAGGCACTAATTGGCGACCCTCACTATCAGCCTCACAAAATTCCATTCTGGGGAAATAATACATGAGTATTTCTCCCAATTTTTCGAGAATATCTTCGGATGTAATCTTAAATTTATTACCATAATTAGGAGTGATTTCGATCCAGCCAATTTCTTTTTTTCTTAATTGGAACATAAGCGAAACCAAATCAATGCTTTCGTTAAAACGAATAGTATTCTGAGTTCTAACTACACTCCATTCTTTACCGTCTTCAATAATACGTAATGCATAACTGGCAATATCTTTGAAAAGCTCAAAGTGTATAAGTAGGTTGTACTCTTTTAGCAACTCCTTTAATTGGTTTTCATCAAAAAGTACAGCTTCATATTCACCTGCCAGAATATCTATATAAGGATGATACTTCTGAAAAAGGACATGAATGCCCCAAGACCCATACCATTTACGGTCTTCAAAAAGACCTACATGAAATTCTTCTTCTAATTCACTGTAGTCGATTTCTTCATCTTCATCCATAGAAATGCTGATTATTTAAAAACCTCATTCATTGCTTTATCCATTGCATCATTATCAAGAGATTTCAAATATACTTCAGTTATCTTTATGTTGGAATGCCCAAGCATTTTTTGTATATCATAAACAGAAACTTTTTTCCGGGCGATATCAGCAAACGAATGACGGGCAATATGAGAAGAAAGATTTTTTTTGATCTTGCTCTTGAGTGCTACTAACTTGAGCGTTTTGTTGTATAAGGCAATCTGGCTTTCTATTTTATTGAAGAGATGGGAAAGAAGTTCAGAGGAAGCCTTCTGATGATCTTCGGGAGTAATAAGTTTTGCATACTCGGCATTATTATCCAAAAAGGGGAATATGAAATCTGTTTCCTTCTCTTTACTTGCTTTATAAAGTTTCAATATATTCAGAGATTGAGGGAGAAGTTTTATACTTCTGTCGCTGCTAGTTTTACCCATGCTGTATTCGAGGCGACCATCAGGTGTAATGTTACACCAGCGAAGTTGCAACAAGTCACCAATACGGATACCTGCATTATAAAGGCTAAAAATAAAAGCATTCCGAACATGGTAGCGAGGATCATCAGGAGCTAATTCTGCGTCTTCCATGCTTTTGATTTCCTTTAGGTCGAGCTTTTCCTTTATAGTGGGTAGCACCTTTGGCATAGTAAACCAGATAAACGGATTTTTATCAGGAGCTAAAATTTTATCTTCTTTAATGGCTTCTTTCTGAATGATGGTCCGTAATGCTTTGAGATTGACATGGATGTAATTTTGGTGTGAACCGTCCTTAATCATAGATAGTTGGAACTCATTGAGTAAACTGGTTGTAAGCTCTTCAATAGGCAAGGGTTTATTGTTTCTGAATTTTTTTAGTTTGCGAAGCATAACGGAGTACTTTTCAGCCGTGCGGATTTGCTTGCTGGCAAATTTGCGTTTTGCAACCTCGTCGATATACAGAAGAAAGTCTTTCCTTGAATTTTCGATCAAATCTTTGTTGTCGTATTTCTTTTTAAGCGTTTCGTTATTATAGTGTTCCTCGTTGGCAGACAACTTGTTTTGTAGTTTTTGAAGCTCACCAATCTTTGTTGAAATAACTGAATTTATTTTAACTGCATCAGGGACAAGTACTACAGAAGCCTGGAGCTCTTTAAACTCTTTAACTTTTTCTGGAGAGAAGGTCTCTTTCTTTTTTTTGGTAAAAGTTGGCATCGATTCCCAGACCACTCCATGCTCATCATCCCAAGCACCGGAAGGTATTGAATAGCCTGTTGATATATAGCTGGATTTCCTGTTTTGAGTAATCCGGATATAAATTGGATATTCCCCATTTGAATATGGTTTTGGGAAAAGAAAAGGTGTAATTTTGGCTGGCTTCATGGTTTTAGCTTGTTTATAATGTTAATGTAAAGATACAAATGTTTTAGTTAACTAAAACATAGCTAAAACAAAACATTACTATCTTTTACCATCAATTACTGTCGAATACTTAATAAAGTATTGATAATGAGGTAATAATATAATATAGTGATATAATAAAAAGTAAAGAAAAGAATGGATTCCCCCTCTGAAGGGGGAGCCTAAACAACATCGCAACGACCTGTAATACAATGTGTTATGGGTTGTTGTTTTTTAAGTGCATACAGAAGTGCATACAAATGGTAAGAATATTCCCTCATCTGACGGATGGAAGCCTGTTTTTTTTTAAATCTGATTTGATTACTAATATAACGTGAGTTATGGATTACAATTAACAATAAAGTGTTGAAAACAAAATAGATACAAAGAAAAAACCAAAGGACTTTTAGTGTAAAATAGTATTTGCAAACCAAAACACAAAAGTCCAATGATTTTTTCAGATTCAAAGTTAATACAGATATTCTGCGATTGCGATGATTTTTGTAAATTTTTTGAACACTGGCAGAAAAGTAGGATGCTAATAAAGCATGGTTCCTTCAAGCAACCAACAAGAACACCTGGATTAAGCTTAAGTGAGATCATGTGCATCATGATTGTTTATCATCATTCAGGGATGAAGTGCTTTGAATATTATTATCACGAAATGGTAGAGAAAGAAATGAAGCCCTATTTTCCCAATACTCCATGTTACGAACGGTTTGTCCAACTTATCCCCCGTGCTACTATAGCCTTGTTCATGTTTGTGAATGTGTTCAGGATTGGTCGTGAACAAGGCTGCTATTTTGCCGATTCAAAGAAGATGCCTGTTTGCGACAACCTAAGGATAAAAAGCAACAAAGTATTCAAAGGCATAGCCAGCCGCAGTAAAAGTTCAACAGGCTGGTTTTACGGATTGAAACTGTTCCTTGTTATCAATGCAGTGGGAGAAATCATGACGTGTATTATAACTCCGGCTGCCATAGCAGACAATAATTTTTCAATGATGCAGAAGCTATTCAACAATTTGAAAGGCTATGTTTTTGCAGATAAAGGATTCATCGCGCAAAAAGCCTTTGAATATTTCTATCTAAAAGGCTTGAAGTTAGTAACAACCATCCGGAAAAACATGAAAAATAAGCTTGTACCGGTTTTTGAAAAACTTTGCCGTATGAAGCGGGGAATAATAGAGTCTGTAAACGATATTTTAATGACCATTTGCGATATAGACCATACCAGGCATCGCAGCGCCATTAATTGTGTAGCACACGCTTATGCTGGTGTTGCAGCTTATTCCTATTTGGATAAGTTACCTTCAATTTTTTCGCAAAAAATATTATCTAATCCATAACTCACGTTAGTTATAAAATAATTATATATCCAATACTTAATCCCACATCCCACATCCGACATTGCACATCCGACATTGCACATCCGACATCGCACATCCCACATCCCACATCCGACATCGCACATCCGGCATTTTAAAATGCAACACTTAGGTGACAACCCTGTAAGCAGGATTCTGTTCCATCAGGCCTGTTGCCGACCCGCCGGCTTCCATCATTTATCTGGGACCGTTATCACTAACGGCCTCTAACGACCTACCCCCCGGGCATCGGGCGAGCAACCCTTTCAGCAGCCGCTTTCGCGGCGCTACTCCCGGTATATTTGGTCTTTCAACCCATAAGGTTTACCCTCAGGTGTATCGCTACACGCTGGCGTGGGCTCTTACCCCGCGTTTTCACCCTTATCACGCCTTTCGGCGTGACGGTATATTTTCTGTGGCACTGGCTGTTCCCACGGTGTTCAGCCGCAGGACCTTCCCGTTAGGAAGTATGGCGCTCTGTGTTGTCCTGACTTTCCTTACCCGCGGACAAGCCGGGATACGATAGAACAGGTTGTCACCAGTGCAAAGGTAGGGATAATTGGGGAGATGTGGATGGGGAATGGTTAATAGAAAATGGGAAATAGAAAAATGGAAAATAGGAAATAGAAAATAGAAAAAATTTCCTTTGAACCCTAACCTCAAAACCATCTAACCCTTCAAGTCCTCCCCTAAAAAGCAAGAATACCTTTTCCCTTCTCCTCAAGGAGAAGGTGCCCGCAGGGCGGATGAGGTGGAGGATTTAGGAGGGGTTAAACCAGCAACCAGCAACCAGCAACCTGCAACAAGAAACAAGCCTCCTTACCCTACAAATTCCGGGTTTATTTTCGAATACCTCACTTCATCCCAAATTCTATTCTGTTTAAAAACTGATTTGCGGAAAACTCCGTCTTTCGTAAAACCACATTTCTCAAGGACCCGCATCGACGCAGGGTTGTACTCAAAAACGCCGGTTTGTATCCTGATGATTCCGAGTTGATTAAAACCATATTCGGTTATCAGGTTTACTGCGGTGGTTACTATACCATTGTTCCAGTATGGCTCGCCAATAAAGTAGCCGATCTCAGCCGATTTGCGGTACACATCCTGACCCGGAACCAGGGAGATACTTCCTACATATTCGCCATGATAATCAATACCGAAAAAGGTTACAGGATCCTGGTTTGTGAATTTTTTCAGAAAATTTTCGGCATCAGCCAGCGTATATGGATTTGGAAACCCATCGCGGAGGTTACAGCTTATTTTTTCGTTGTTGGCCAGTTCAGCCAAACGCACTGCATCGGCTAAGCGCAAAGGACGAAGATCGATATTTCCTGATTTGAGTTCCATATTCCAAATAGTAAAAAGAAGTAGAAATTTCCCCGGGGCACTTATTTAAATGCAATTTTACAAAATTATTAAAATTCTTTAAGTATTTAGTCTATAACAACTTGTGAATGGTTTTACAAAGCCGCTCCATCCGTAAAAAGCTTTTTAATCCGGCTTGTAAATTTCTTCTTTTTATAGGCAAATGTTTCTTCCACCTCAGGAAGCGGACCTTTATAAGGACTTCCCATTTGCAGATAGAATTTATAAAACATATTAGCTGTAATTCCCCATTTATTCAGAAACAGGATGTTACCATCTTTAACTCTCCGGTTACCCATACGTTTTGTTGAATGTTCAAGGAAATGATACACCCTGCTACGTGAAACACCTTTGAAATTGCGAACGCCAATCTGCCAAAGTTTTAGTGAAAAGTCAGGATCAGAATAAAATCCGGGAAAAAATTCAACACTGTAGCCACCAACCGTATTCCATATATCCCGATGAACCAGGGCCGGCGGCCAGGATGCACCGTTCCAGTTGTGCATGGGTAACGATCTGAAATTGGCAAGTAACTCCATTTCACGGAAAGCAGCCGGACTTGTTCCAAAGGAATAAGGTGTTATGGCACACTTTTTACCTGCATCAAAAGGTTCGATAGCTGTTGCCGAAAGATAAAAAAGCTTGTCGGGCATCAGCTGAACTTCTTCCCACAGGTACTTATCCCAATCCGGGCAAACGTACATATCATCATTCAGATAAACAATAAAGTCAGTTTTTACAAGACCGGCTGCAGCATTTATAGCATAACAAACACCAATGTTGATTTCGCTGAACGTATGATCGAACTGCTGTTCCTCAACCCAGGCTAAGGTTCCGTCAGTTCCTTCGTTTATATGAAGAATGATCTGATGTTTATAAAAACTGTTTTTTACAATGCTGCTGATACACAATTGCAACATTTCCAGATTGTTCCATGTAGGAATAAGGATTGAAAAAAGCGGCGTCTCAGCACTTTCATATTTTCTGCTTACATACTCTATCGGTCCGGCGGCTTTCAATGAATGGTGGAGATTGGAATACCTGCAAAAATAGCAATAATTGAATTTGGTATGGGTATTCAATTTGGTTCTGTTGAAGAATATTGTTGAAAAGAGATTAAATTGTAGCTTCAACCAGAAAAAAGTTCCGAGTTCCAGGTTCCGGGTTCCGGCTTCCGCCGATACGCGACAAGTTTACTTTCAAACAATAATTACCGAAACAGGCATATTCGGGCAATCGAAGTTGACAACAGGGGCACCCGGCACCTTAAACAAAAATAGTCCACAATGTTTTAAAACGGAACCTTCAATTTTAACGGATAACACAGTCCTGATCATTCGCTGTTTTGCCTTCGCAGAGAATTGTGGTTAAATGGATAGTATCCGGCGTCAGTACGTATTATCGATTCCGGTGAATGATAAGTTCGATAGCACCGTTACCATATTTTGCAAATGAAGCGCTTCGGAATTCAACATCCTCATATTCAGCAAGCTGCTGAATGATGGCTTGTTTTAGTGTTCCATTCCCTATGCCATGAATAAATACAACGCGGGTAAACTTAAATGCAATAGCGCTTCCCAGCATCCGCTCAAAATATCCCATCTGGATAGTGAGTATTTCGTGTGGTGAAAGGTTTCCGTAATCCTTTCGGAGAACTGAAATATGCAGGTCCACTTCAGCTTCGCCTGGTGCGGTTCGATGCTGATCAATAGCTGTTTCGGGCCTGAAACGTTCGGCAGCCGCAGGCAGTGGTTCGCGGTTCTCTTTTTCGTTAAGCAATTGTTCGTAAGTACTTGGAACACGGTTCAGTTCGCACACAGTGTAAACGATGGCTTTCTGATTAGCTAGGAAGCGGGTTTCGTGATAGCTGCCATCCTGGAAAAAAAGTGAACCTTTTATCCTGAAAGTAGCGCTTACCGGCATAAGGACTTTTTCGTTTTCATCGGAAAAGAACATGGCTTGTACGATTCCATTCGACCACATTCCGATGTCGTCGCGGACGATGCTCTCGATCACCAGTTTCGATTCGGAAGGCACTGATCCGTAATCAATTCCCGAAAAATTTCCTTCCTTGTTTTTAAGGAAAAAGGAGTACAGGATATCGGATGTAGTGTTGTTTACAAGATAAACATCGATATTGCCCGACAACAACCTCTGCTGGTCCTGGGGAGCCCAGGCAAGGTAAATACCTGAAGGTGCAGCCGATTCGTTTCCCCGCTGCACGATGCGGCTGATACGTTCGGTTTCAACAATCTCTGGCTCAGTTTCAACCGATACTGGTTTTTCGGCCCGGCGGTCATCTTTATTCATAAACAAATCGCCTGATGCACCTGCGGGTTCAATGGCAACAAGTTCATGGATCATGGTTGGTATTTCGAAACCATCTTCAATTGCCACCGAAACCATAAATGCATTAATCTCTTTTACTACAGTTCCTCCTCCTGTTGCGTTGAGGAACCTTACTTTATCTCCGGGTTTGAATTTCATTCTTGTGTTTGTTATACATCGATCAACTTATTGAATTTAGCTTTTAAAATTTCGATGCTTTTAAAAAATTTAGGTTTTCCCTTTCAGTTTAAAGGGCTGCAAAGATAGTGACAATTGAGTCATGATTGGAAGCCGGATTATTCAATTGACAGACACCGGTTGTATTAATTAACCGGATAACTCTTATTGGTTTACTTTCATGAGTAATAATGGTTAATTTTGGGCGTTTAATATTAGCAACGAAGACCCTGAATTTCAAGAATGGGTACAAAGTGCCAAATGGTTGGAGTTGGAATTGCTGGTCAGATCATGAATAACCAGGAAACCAAATGGAAAAGTATTTTAATACAGTTCAAATTCATGTTGTATTCCTCATTAAGGAATGTATAAAGAGTAATAAAATAAAAATGAAAATTCAGATTGGCAGGACAGGCTTATGGATAATTGGACCTATGATGTGTGCCTTGCTGGTTCTTTTGAGTTTTTCTTCGTGTAAGCATGACGATGCTATATATAATCCAACGCCCTATACTATTGAAGTTCCAAAATATTTTCCTACCCAAATGAATATTCCTGCCGACAACCCAATGACAGTAGAAGGAGTGGAGTTGGGTCGTTACCTTTTTTATGATGGCCGAATGTCTGGTAATACCGAAACGGATAAAATGATGAGTTGCGGTACCTGTCACCTGCAATCCCGTTCGTTCGAATGCGGAATTGATCACCCGAAATTTGTTGGTGGACACCCATTTGGAATTACTGGCATATTAACCCCTCATTATATGCTGCCCATGATCAACCTGGTGTGGAACGAGTCGGGGTACTTTTGGTCGGGTTCAATATCAAAAGATAATCCTGACGTCACGCAACGCACACTTGAAGATATTGTGCGGATGGGAGTTACAGCTCCACATGAGATGGCTGGCGATACCAATAAAACCAAAGCTTTGATTCAAAGTATTGCCGGTTATCCCGAATTGTTCGAAAAAGCTTTCGGCTCGCATACAGTAACTTTTCGGAATATTAGTAAAGCGGTTGCACAGTTTGTCCGCATTTTGATTTCGTCCGATTCCAAATTTGATAAATATATGCGTGGTGAGCAGCAGCTTAGTACGCAGGAACTTAATGGTTATGTGCTTTTTATGACGGAGGAAGGTGCTGATTGTTTCCATTGTCATGGAGGTGCAGGAAATCCGCTCTTTACCACCAACCTGTTTTATAACAACGGAAAGGATTCTGCTTTTAACGATACCCGCGACCGCTTCTCGGTTACCGGTGACCCTAAAGATCATGGGGCATACAAGGCTACAACCTTGCGTAATATTGAACTTACCGGTCCCTACATGCATGATGGTCGCTTCAAAACGCTGGAAGAAGTAATTGATTTTTATTCGGAGGGTGTTATCTGGACACCAAATGTGCATCCGCTGATGCACCATGCGTATGATGGGGGTATCCAGTTAACCCCAAATGAAAAGGCTGACCTGATTGCTTTTATAAAGACTCTGCGGGATGAAACATTTCTCACAAACCCGGCATTCAGCGCTCCTTCGAAGTTACCAGACGGGGCGAAACCTATACAATAAACAGGGATTTCAGCATATTATTGTCGTAACGCTTCCGGGAGCAAAACCCGGACAATTGCCATCACTTTTATTGGATATCCAACAGGCAGAAATTTTGATTCATTAGAAATTATTTCTTTATCCTTTTCTCGAAGGTTGTGCATACATCAGCACATCTTCAGCCGTAATTTGCTGATCGCACAGGATAACCAGCCTTTCAACCACATTTCGTAGTTCGCGGATATTGCCGGTCCATTTGATTTTCTTTAGCTCTTCCAGCGCTTGTTCGGTGAACTGTATCGGTGGCCTGCCATTATTTTCGCAGATTTGCTCCACAAAATAATGTGCCAGCATAGGAATATCGTCTTCGCGTTCGTTCAGCGATGGAACCCGGATAAGGATCACGCTCAGGCGGTGATACAAATCTTCGCGAAAGGTTTTATTTTCAATTTCTTCAAGAAGGTTTTTATTGGTAGCGGCAATAACACGCACGTTCACCGGGATGTCTTTTTCGCCACCCACCCGCATAATTTTGTTTTCCTGTAAAGCACGCAAAACTTTTGCCTGAGCTGAAAGGCTCATATCACCGATTTCGTCTAAGAAAATGGTTCCGTTGGTAGCCTGTTCAAAGTCGCCTTTGCGCTGTTTAATGGCTGAGGTAAATGAACCTTTTTCATGGCCAAACAATACGCTTTCAATCAATTCAGATGGAATGGCAGCACAATTCACTTCAACAAAAGGGCTTTCGGCGCGGTTGCTCTTTTCGTGCAGCCAGCGGGCAACCAGTTCTTTTCCGGTACCACTATCGCCGGTGATCAATACGCGTGCATCGGTTGCTGCCACACGTTCGATCATATCTTTGATTTTAGTAATTGCCGGTGATTCGCCAATCATTTCGTATTGCTTACTCACTTTACGTTTCAGGGCCTTGGTTTCAGTTACTAACCGCGATTTGTCCATAGCATTTCGCAGGGTGATTAAAAGCCTGTTCAAGTCCAGCGGTTTGGCGATAAAATCGTAAGCGCCTTTGCGGATGGCTTCAACAGCAGTTTCGATGGTGCCATGGCCGGAGATCATAACTACCGGGGCATCCGTTGTTTTCTGAATATTTTCGAGTACTTCGATGCCATCCATTTTTGGCATTTTTATATCGCAAAGTATTACATCATAGCTTTCTTTACTAACCAGTTCAATACCCGATGGTCCATCCTCAGCATCGTCCACCTGGTATTTTTCATATTCCAGTATTTCGCGTAAAGCATTCCTAATAGCGCGTTCGTCGTCAATTATTAGTATTCGGGCCATTTTTTTTGAAGGATTTGGGATTTAGGGGCTTGGGGGTAGGGAGTGGGAGAGTGGGGGTGTGGGGGTATGAGTGTTATTCTTTGTATCGTGATTTGTGATTTGTGAATTGGGTTTGAGATTTGGGACTTGGAATTTGGGATTTGACATTTGGTCATTCGATTGTCATTCAATTGTTGAAGATTGAATTTTCAAGTTCTTTTTGAGATGGATGAGTTGTCATTCAATAGTTGTTTGGGTGTGGGATTTGGGTTTTGGGACCTGGAATTTGGAACCCTGAAACCCTGAAACCCTGAAACCCTGAAACTTTACCCCTTATATCGTATCCATTTCCACAATTCCTGGTAGTTCGATTTTTTGCCATACATCAGTATGCCGGTGCGGTAAATTTTGGCTGCAAGCCAGGTGGTACCGAAAAATCCCAAAATCAGAAACCCGGCTGAAAGGGCTATTTCCCAGGTCGGAACTCCGAATGGTATGCGCACCATCATAATCACGGGTGAGGTGAAGGGTATCATCGAAAGCCAGAAAGCAAGAGGGCTTTCAGGATTCTGGATAACAGTCTGAGCAACTACAAGTGAAAGAATGAGCGGAACGGTAACAGGAAGCATGAATTGCTGGGTATCCGTTTCGTTATCAACTGCTGCTCCAATAGCAGCAAAGAGCGCAGCATACAGCAGGTATCCGAACAGGAAATAGAATAGGAACGACATAA
>Ga0208789_1000327_pt1 | contig 51383 bp, 34 predicted proteins | sample Methanotroph_Enr_FD_187368 | JGI IMG/M metagenome (GOLD analysis project Ga0208789, IMG submission 187368) | Enriched soil microbial communities from Old Woman Creek wetland in Ohio, USA - Methanotroph_Enrichment_5 (SPAdes) (version 2) | ecosystem: Environmental > Terrestrial > Soil > Wetlands... | reverse complement strand
GATGAACTCAGTCTGTTTATAGTGGAATCTGTAGGTACACTGAATAGCCTTTTAGTAAAATCCACATGTGGGTATAGTTATGTTTTTTCAAATACTATTTGGACTATTATATAAACAGATATGGTATTATTCCTGGCTAGAACATTTTTATAAGCTTTAAACGCTGCTTAAAAAATTGAAATTTTCTCAATTTCTGAGACATGCGGATTTTAGGATCTTTTCGCGTGGTGCCATAAGAGTCCTCTATATCGAAGTTATACAAATTCATTCTTTTTGAAATTGGCTTGCAAATGAAATTTAGCACATTTGACTTATGAGTCGCAATTATAAATTTCATAATCCTGAGGGGGGTACTTTAGAGAAAAAGGATGACTAAATAATGTTATCCTTCCGGATTAAAAGCACCACGCGGGGGGATTCGCGAGGTAGCAGCGATTCGCGCAAAAGCAGGGAATACCTTACCCTTGCATTAAACTCACAGATAGTAAAAATGCAATCGGAACGCAATTCAGGAGGTTCCATTATCCTTCATTGGCGGATAGTAGAAATTGAAAATGTTGATGTACCAATTATTCCAATTGAAAAGCAAAGAGAAATGGCAGACCTTGTCGAAGCACGTTTCAGCCTGAAAAAGCAATCTGAACACATACTTGAAGTAGCCAGAAAGGCGCTAGAAATGGCAATAGTGGAAGAGGAAGGGAGGGCAATAGAGTGGATTGAGGAAGCCCGGAGGGCTTCAATGTAAGTAACCACGGATGCAATCCGTGGTATAACAACACCCTACCGATCAACCCCGCAAGGGGTTGAATAACAGAGAATTGATTAATGAGTTACCTAGCATAGGTAACAGGATATTATCTATTCAACCCCTGCCGGGGTTGAGTGAATTCAATATTATTCATAACCATACATTACATGAATGGTTAATCACATTGAATCCCTTCGGGATTGCAAGGTGAAGCTAAATAAAAATTGCAATAAATGATATTATTCAATAATTTATATCTTTGGGAGTAAAACTATTATAATTAATCGCCTTACTATGAGCACGTACACACAAATTCTTTACCAGATAGTGTTCAGCACCAAAAACCGGGAACATACACTAACAAAACCTGGGCGGGAGGAACTTTACAGGTATATTTCAGGTGTTTTAAAAAATAAGAACTGTCATTTATATCAAATAGGAGGAGTGTCCGATCATATTCATATTATAACTCATCTTCATACTTCTATTGCTTTGGCATCATTAGTAAAGGACATCAAATTAGCCAGTTCGGAACACATAAAAAATCAGCACCTTTTCCCCCTTTTTAATGGCTGGCAGGTTGGCTATGGTGGATTTACTTATTCATTTAAAGATAAGGACCGATTGATTAACTATGCAAAAAACCAAGAAGAACACCACAAGGAAAAACCATTCAAAAAGGAACTGATTGAACTGTTAAAAGAACATGACATTGAGTTTGATGAAAAATATTTGATTTAAAAACTTGAAAAGCAATAAATCGGCAGAATTGGTCATAGAGGAAGAAAGGGCGATGGAGTGGAAGGATGCCAATACAGGGCGGGACATGTAGCTGCCTTCAGATAAGTTATAAAAACCGGAAAAGAAAAAATTCAGCCAGAAATGGGGATCGCCAAAAGTATTGAGTCATACGGAATACATCATTATTATTCATCTGGTATAGATATATTTCTTTCAAAATTAGCTGAATTAACAGCTTCTAATTTTGATGTTATGCTTTTGGATCTGGATTGTAATATTGTTTATGAAAATAAATTATCTGACTTTGGGTATAATCAAACACTTCATATGAATATCCTTCAATCGGAATACAGTATTCAAAATACCAAACAACTTTTGCCATCATATTCCCTTAGGTATCCAATAAATTATGAGTATGAGATTGAACTTGAGATAGAATTTCACCCAAATCAGGTAAGGTCTATTGTGTTTTTAACTTTTGAACACCTCTGAAAACTTTTATCGAAGTTTTACGATTTGAAAATGATGTTCAAGAGATTACCCGCCAGCTTAAATTAGAAAGATATAATAAGCTGAGAAGTGAATACTCAAGAGTCTTAAAAAGCTTAAAGATTGAATCAATACTAATTATTACTCATGCTTATTACAATATTGCGGAACTTGTTGAAACTGAAAAGTACAATGTACTGGAATTTCAAAATATACTTGATGAGGCGGTAAGAATGGATGATTTTACTATTTTCGATTTCGAAGAAATACTACTTGCGGAAAACAGAGACCAACTACCTGAGAACTTTGTGACTATAAACAATTTAAAAATTGCTTTGAGAGATAATATGACCAATTTGTGATTTAATGATTTATCTGGATTGAACGGCACATCATAGCTGCCGCGCGAATCCTTTCGCGTGGTGCCATAAGAGTCCTCTATATCGAAGTTAAACAAATTCATTCTTTTTGAAATTGGCTTGCAAATGAAATTTAGCACATTTGATTTATGAGTCGCAATTATAAATTTCATAATCCTGAGGGGGCGTACTTTAGAGAAAAAGGATGATTAAATAATGTTATCGTTCCGGATTAAAAGCACCACGCGGGGAAGACTACCTTCGGTGAGAGAGTTCTGCGCTAGCGGCACATGACGAAAAGAAAATATTTCCTTCTTCTACGGCTGGTTTTCACTAAATATCTTCTGATTATTAGTCTTAGTATTTGAAACAAATTTATTTTACGCTTAAATATATTACCTTTTTATATTTTTTAGATTAAGGTATATAAGCCCAAAACTAAAAAAATAGTATGAGACGATTTGGCTAAAGCATTATCTTTGTTTATTATACATAATGAATATTTGATATATAGCTGATAATTATTTATTCTATTATGTATTGTTGTGCTTATATTGCATTATATCAGTCTAGTAAAATTTTTATTGTTAACAATTATTTAATATTTAATTGAACTCATTTTATTGCATTATTATTACTTGTGCATTATTTTTGTTTTCTGGAATGAATCAACAAAAAATATTTTACTTTGACATTTAATTAATTAACACTTATCTGAGAATTCAATTTTAAACCATAATGTATGAAAATTAATCATCTATTAATCTGCTTTTTAATAATAGTTATTATAAAAACTACAAACTCCCAAACCTATTACCCCCTCCCAACCCAAAACGCCTATTGGACAGTGTATGAATGGGACGAAAACAGGCTTGTTTACGATGACATTGTATATACTGTTGATGGCGATACCTTGCTTAACAACTTACAATACACCAAAGTATACAAATTGAATGACTACCCTACGGTTTTTGACACCATAAGAACCCTGCACTGCTTTATGCGCCAGGACAATGAAGCAAAAAAAATATGGTTTATCCGGCACTATTTAGGCGAAACAACCGAAAAACTTGGATATGACCTTTCTGTTGCAATTGGGGATACAGTTAGTTTACCTGCATTTGACTATGGGAATGCGGGAGACTCTATTTACATAAGAAATGAAAACCCTTCAGGCGACTCAGTGAAAATAAATGACGGTACTTATAGAAGGGAATATTTTTTACATCCTGCTAATTATGGCGATAATATTATTCAATTTATTGAAGGAGTAACAAATTATACGACCACATTTCCAAATAAGTTATACTTGTTTGATCCTTTCCATCAGTCTTACACTCAATGTGTTGAGATTTATAATAATTTCATTTGGCCATTTAGTCTGGATTCAGCCGGTTGTGGCTTTAATCTAGTCGGTATAAATTGTACTGAAAAGTGGGCAATTAATATTTATCCAAATCCGGCAAATAATTATGTAAATGTTGATTTACCAGCCAGTTTCAAATTAATCTCATGCGAACTATTTGATCTTTTTGGCAATCAAATAAAAAAAATAAATTTTCAAATTAGCTCAAGTCTTATTCATTTCGACCTTTCAACATATTCACCAGGTGTATACATTATTGTTACAAAATCACTTACCAATACATATTATAAAAAATTAATTATTAATCATTAATCAAAAAAGTTATGAAGACAAAAAATGCACTTCTATTCTTTTGCATGATCCTTGCTATTAGTTCGGTCATTGCACAAACCACTGAAAATTATTACACTTACTCACAGAGGCAATCTCATTATTTCGATAGTGTACGTGCCGTAACTCCTGACACACTCAAAGTTTCTGGTTGGCGAACTTTTCAGCGTTGGAACGATTTTTGGCGCGATCGGGTTTATAACAGTTCAACAGTTACGGGTAGCTACAGCATGTATGGCACTAAATTACAAGCTGCAATTTCAAATCCTGCATGGCAAACAGATAACAGCACAGCATGGAACTGGCAATTAGCGGGAAACCAAAATCTGACCTCCCACAATCGAGGACTTATTGGAAGTCTTTGGATAAATCCTTCAAATATTGATGAAATATATGCTGGTTCTAACACATCCGGTCTTTTTCGGACCCTAAATGGAGGCGCATCATGGGAGTGTGTTACTGATAATATCAATCTTCCTAGTATGGGAGTTAATGATATTGCTGTAAACCCAATCAATACCAATATTAAATATATAGCTCATAGCATGCCATTTGGAGGTAGCGCTGCATATATACAGAAAACAACTGATAATTGCGCGACCTGGCAAACAGTTTTGGCTTTGCCTGAAACTTCACACAAAGCAGCTTGCAGAGTAGTGATTGATCCTGTAAATTCAAATAACGTATATGCGCTTATGCTTGATGTTGTATACCGTAGTATGGATGCAGGTCTAACATGGCAACTCATTTTTGATCAATTAACATATAGTCCTGATTGGCATGGTACACATAAAATGTTACTTGATATCGAATTCAAGCCAGGTGATCCTAACACAATATTTATAACAGGAAACGGATATACTATCCAAGGGGGTGATGGATTTACTCATGCAAAATCTGCAGAACTATGGGTTACAAACAATGCAACCAGCGAAATAGTTACATGGTCACGTATAGAGACAGGACTCCCAGACTACTGTGATCGTTATGCAATTTCTCCAGATTTATCTAATCCTTCTGTTTTATATATTGGATATTCAGTGGGTGTTTCTGCATATACAGCCATGTTCAATGTAAAAAAAATGAATATACCAGCATATACTTTTACTCATATGTATAATAAGCAATGGTCACTTTCATATGCTTCTCCTTTCGGTGGTATGGGCTACTGGAGTAATGGATTTGAACTTTCACCAACAAATACCAATATTATTTTCTGCGGAGGCTTTAATCTGGAGGTATTGAACATGGCAACTCAAACATACACTTTTTTTAATGTAAGCGCTGCAGCTCATCCAAGTTTCCATGTAGATCAAAGGGTTTTTAAAACTGCGACTGCTAATGGCAAAACATACCTTTTCTGTGGCAATGATGGAGGCGTTTCGCGATATGAATACGAAACAGGTACCATGAAGAGCTGTAACGGCCCGGGTCTTGATAACAATCAATATTACGGTATTGGTCATAGCGAAGCATCAGCAGGATTTTATATTGGAGGTACTCAGGATAATGGTGTAATTGGTAATGGCAGTGGCTCTTTTGTAGCAACAGTTGTTGGTGATGCTTATGAAGTTATAGTTGACCCTATTCAACCTAATATTGTGTATGCTACATCTAATGGAGGGATAAAAGCAATACGCAAATCAATTGATTACGGCCTGACATTTACCTATATAGATCCAACCAATACATTAGGTGGTTTGAATGATCGTCCTTTTATAATGTCTCCAACAGACAGGAATATAATTTATGTTGGGTATAGCGAGTTGCACCGGACTGTAAATGGCGGTACCAATTGGCAAAAAATTTCCGATTTTCATAATCCTGCAAATCCATGGGTAACAACTGATGGTATGAAAGCTATAGGTTTGACTAAGGCAAATCCTAATTTAATTATGGTAGCTTTTTCAGGGCCTACATGGGGAGGTGCTACTGAAGCCAGGTTGTTTAAAACAACAGATGGAGGAGTTACATGGAGTAATATATCTGCAGGGCTTGTTAATACTATAAATTACACCAGTATAACCGATATCACCATTTCACCTGTTGATGCAAATAAAATATGGATTACTTTCAATGGCTACTGGACAAATAGCAGTGGCAATGCAATTAACAAAGTCTTATATTCTTCAAATGGAGGCACTACCTGGACTGATGTAACCTACAATTTACCCGATCTAAATGTGAATTGTGCAAATGGGCTAATGGTAAATAATACATACCGACCTTTGATTGGCAACGATTTGGGTATTTTTCTTTTCGATCCATCAGCAAACTCATGGCAAAATATTAGTAACGGGCTGCCTCATGTTATCGCTTCTGATATTGAAGTTGATTATGCCCACGGGCAAATATTGATTGGTACGTATGGTCGTGGTATTTGGAAAACTGATATACCATGTACAATTGGCACAGAAAATACTTCAATTACTTCTTCAACAACCTGGAGTGAGAATAGGGTTGTTTCAGGTGTTGTTTCAGTTGAACCATATCAAACATTAACAATAAAAAATACAGTAGCTTTAACTGAAGGGTCGAAGATTGTAGTTAAACAAGGTGCAAAATTAATTGTTGACGGAGCAATTCTCACCAAAGCCTGCTCTGGCCAATGGCAAGGCATCGAAGTGTGGGGTAATACTTTACAACATCAATATACAATCAACGGTGTTTGCGCCCAAGGCACAGTAGAACTTGTTAATGGTGCGGTTATTGAAAATGCTATGAATGGATTAACTAACTGGCAACCCGATAACTGGAACTCGATAGGTGGCATTATAAAAGCTACCGGAGTTACTTTCAGGAATAACCGTCGAAGTGTTGAATTTATGAAGTATCGTAATTTCAATCCCGGCTCGGGAAGTGAAAAAGATAATCTGAGTTTCTTTAACAACTGCACTTTTGAAGTAAACGACAATTATTCACTCAATGCATCACCTTATTACACAGGTGTTTCGTTATGGTCAGTTAAAGGAGTTAAATTCTCAGGCTGCGATTTCCTGAACAACAGAACAGTAATAGGTACAGGATACGGTGTATTCTCACTTGATGCCGGGTATAATGTTTCGGCTATCTGTAATTCGCAAACTACACCTTGCCCTGAAACTTCGCTCGACAAATCGTCTTTTAAAGGGTTTTTATATGGTATCAATGCCTCAAATTCTGAATCTTCCAATACCATCAATATTCAAAATAGCGATTTTATCGATAATGGGTATGGTATTGAGATGCGTAGTGTAAATAATGCCGTGATACTAAATAACCATTTTAATATGGCGCAAGCCACTAACTGCCCTAATTACGGTTATGGCTTGAATATGGTTTCCAGTACAGGTTATGCCATCGAAGGTAACAACTTTGATGGAGGCACTATACCACCAACTGATTCGTATTCCGGCATTCAAATAACCAATTCCGGTCCTGCGTATAATGAAGTGTATAAAAACAACTTCTCAAACGTAACAGTTGGCAATCTGGCCGACCTTCAAAACGGTTCCGATCATATTTTGCCTCCAACAGGTCTTACTTATTTGTGCAACACCAACACAGGCAACAAATATGATTTTTATGTTACAAACAAAACAGGCCCCGTTGAGTACTCCTGGATTTCACCCTATCAGCGTAGCGGCACTGCTGTAGCAGCAGGGAATACTTTTTCAACTAATGCCACTTTAAACTTTGACAATGGAGGCAAATCTAAAGTGTTCTATTATTATAGTACAAGTCAGGCTCCTTATACGCATTATGGGGTTCAACTAGTCTCAACTGCCAACAGTAATACTTGCCCGACACATTATGGTGGTGCCTACGACCTTGTTACGCTAAGTCAGTCTCAGGTAAGTGAAAAAGAAACACAATATGCTAATGCCTTCTCTGCATATAACAATGTAAAAGCCGTTTACGAAACCCTTATTGACGGTGGAAGTACAGCTATCACGGTATCGGATATCGTAACAAGTGTACCGACCGGAATGTGGGAACTTCGTACAAAACTTTTAGGAGATTCGCCACATCTTTCGCAACTGGCTTTACGAGAAGCTGCTTTAAAAGGTGATGTGTTGCCCGTATCTGTTCTTTTTGAAATACTATCTGCTAACCCTGATGAAATGCGTGATGAAACGTTCCTTACCTTCCTTCAGACAAAGGTTAATCCATTACCGGATTATATGATTGATTTGTTAAGGCAGATTGCAGGAAATACTTCCTACAAAACTGTTTTGCAAGAGCAGTTGAATATGTACGATAACCAAAAGGTATCCGCAGCATCCGATATTTTACGCAGCAAATTACATGATACCATTGTTGACCAGTCGGGTATTATAAATTGGTTCGACAACAAAGGCGATCTTGCAAGCCGTTATCAAATAGTTGATGCGTATTTACAAAGTGGTAATACCGGTGCTGCTCAGTCGATGCTTACTTTGATACCCGCTTTGCACGAACTCTCAGCAACCGATTCAGCCGAATACCAAAAGTTCACGGAACTTAAAACCCTGCAAATAAACCTTGCTAACAATGGCCGCAATTTGTCAGCGCTCAACATTACTGAAAAGGAACAACTTATAGCAATTGCTGCTTTTGGTCACGGCATAGCTTCTGCACAAGCCAAAGGCATATTGGAGTTTTGGGCAGGGGTTCCATCCTGTAATTGTGTCAGGTACAATGATGTGTTGAAGCATGCCACTGCAAAACCTGTCACACAGTCTTCATTGCCTGTTGATGCAATAATTAATGCCAATCCAAACCCCGCTACTACATGGATAGCGTTTGATTATACTTTGCCTGATGCTTATCTTTCGGTAAACCTATCAATTTATGACAACAATGGTCGTTTAATTGACAATGTGTTACTTACCGGTAAACAAGGGCAAAAGGTGCTGAATACAAGCTCATACGCACCCGGGACGTATGTCTACAAGTGCGATCAGATCAAAAAAATATCAGGCAAATTTATTATCAAGTAAACCTGATTCAATAATTATTAACAACCACAGGGCCAGGTAATCTGCCCTGTGGTTTCATTTTTTTGTGTCAAAGGAATAGTGGCAATCTCTTCTGGTTTAGCACAGAGTTAACAATGGTAAAGATACTATTAACGTGAGCACTCCATCCTATTTGCATATTGGAAGTTTGGCTTTAAACAGTGATTGGAGCAACAAGAGCCCTATTAACCGATAGGTTCACGTACGGCTCTGTGTGCGACTTTGGCTGATATACCCTTGCCTACTCAACTTTGTAATCAGTGCCGGTACAAATAGACAATTCTGGTAAATTTGTAGATTGCCAAAAGACTATCAATGAGCTTAATAATCCTGAGGGGGCGTACTTTAGAGAAAAAGGATGATTAAATAATGCTATCCTTCCGGATTAAAAGCACCACGCGGGGGGATTCTCGCAAAAGCAGGGTTCTCAATTTCTGAGACATGCAGATTTTAGGAAGGATTCGCGCGGTAGCGGAACTGAATGTATTGTTTGCTTTAAACACTATTGCCAATTATAAATCAAACTGATTAGTTACAAGGAAAATAATTTGTGTATTTTTCAAACAAAAATAATAGTTGCATAATAATGATCCCCAACATTTAAAACCAATGAAAATACGTTTATCCTCCTTGCTTTCAATATTCTTTGTACTAATAGCAAACAACGCACCTGCACAGGATTTCTGGGAGTTGGTACACCAATTTGAAATTGGTACGCGAATTACCGGGATAGCGGTTGATTCAAACGGAAGCATTTACATTTCGGGCAATAGTGATTATCCTGACACCAGGGGAATATTCCGAAGTGATGATGATGGGTTGACCTGGCAACAAAAAAACAACGATATATGCAGGTCAATCGCTATTGATAACGAGGACAATCTTTTTACGATCACAAATTCAGCTTGCTATAAATCAACCAACCATGGTGAAACATGGCAAATGAAATTTTCAACCGCTCCCTATGCAACAATGCATAATGATATTATTTGCGGTTTCGACAGTATAGTCTTGGCGGGGGGGTCTTATATGAACGGCATCATTCGCTCGGGTGATCATGGCGAAACCTGGAAAGTAGTGCTCAGCCTCGATCATAACAATGAATATATCGAACTGATATCCGGTTTTTGTTTTGGTACCAACGGGGCAATATATGCTTCCACCATCATGCAATTGGCACCGGGCACACCCGGCAATGTGTATGTTTCCTATGACTATGGAAATACATGGCAGGTGTTTTTATCCGAGGGGTATCCTGAAGCAGTGGGTTTCGACAACCAGGGCAGGTTGCTGGTAGGGCAGGCAGGCGATGGGCTTTATCGGTACGATTTCAACACCACATCATGGGAACACCCCCTTGCAAATTATACCACCCCGGTTGACATATTGGTCTTGCCGAACGATAAAATTTTGCTCGCTCTCGATTATTACCCCAATGCTAATGGCGGGGTGATGATGTCAGTGGACGGGGGCGAAACCTATGAATATATCAATTCGGGATTTGATGGCGATGGATATAGTATTGGATGTCTGGTCAAAGATGCGATAGGGCGGATATTATTTAAAGAAGGATCACAATTAATACGTTCAATAGACACCATCTACGACCATCTGGTTGAACCAGCACTACAGGCCCGTCAATTAGATTGTTACCCAAACCCATTCCACAACCAATTAACACTAAAAATACCCGTAGGGATTGACCAGACAAAGGATTATGAAGTAACACTAACTAACAGCATTGGTCACGAGGTTTATCGCAATAAGGTGGCCAGCGACAACAGTATTAAAATAATTAGCGATTGGCTACGGCCAGGATTATACTATTTAACCTTGAGATGTGGAAACACACTATATACCCAAAAACTAATCCATTATTAACAATTAAAATTACTGAAGTATGAACAAAACATGGATCAAAATTTCTCTTCTGGCTGGAGCAATCCTACTTATGTGTGTACGGACCAATGCCCAACAAAGCTCATCGGGGTATTTACCTGATGACCCAGCTTGGAGCAAAGACTTAATTCCCCTTGTTCGATAGCAACAAGTCAGATTCTATGTATTTTGAAATTGCAGGACCATTATTTTGAAATTGCACAATGTAATTTACACTTCCTGATCAGCCTATTGATTTTTGCCTGTTGATTTACAATGAAAAAGCCCTTCTGCCGGGAATGCAGAAGGGCTTTTCGCCTAATTCCTGATATCTATTTCTTCTCCATTACCCAATAGCCCCAAGGCTCAAGGGTTAAATTGAGATTGGCACTGTTAAGTGTAAAGTCAGTGCTTTTAAACACATCCTCGTATTCGCCGTCAGCTTTGCTGCCTTTCAGGTTAACAGTAACTTTTTCGTTGCTGAGATTGGCTATAACTACTACCCTGCTATTCCCTTTTTCGCGGATAAAAGATAGTACTTTTGCTGGTTCGGTATTTTTTATCTGCTCGAAAGTGCCTCCGTATGGAGCATTCCATAGTGCTTCATTGCCGTGTTTCAGCGTATTGAGGGTTTTGTAAAATGGCGCAAAGTCAGCTACTTTCCAATCGATAGTGTCCTTGGTGAAAAATTTAAGGCGATGGTTAAGTCCGGCTTCCTGACCGCTGTATATAAGTGGCATACCCGGAAGGGTATAACTAAGAACAGCAAATGCATTCTCACCTGAACCGAATTTCTCCTTTGCCGTTCCGTTCCATGAGTTTTCGTCGTGGTTGGTAATGAAATTCATCTGGAAAGCATTTTTGGGTAGAATGGAATCCACTTTTATAACCTGGCGGGCAATTTTATTTACCGAGTCTTTTCCCTGAGCTACCTGGTGCATTACATGGTGCATTCCCCATCCATAATTCATATCGAAGGCTTTTAAACAGAGTTCGGGGTGGTCTTCGTTTTCGGCAAGCATAAACATAGGTTTCACTTTTTCGAGTTCCACACGTGCTGTATCCCAGAAATCAACAGGAACTTCGCCAGCTACATCGCAGCGGAATCCGTCAATATCGCAGTTGCTCACCCAGTATTTCATGGCATCGATCATGGCAGCACGCATCTCCTTGTTTTCATAGTTGAGTTTAGCCACATCGGTCCAGTCGAAAGGAGCCAGAATTTTACCGGTACTATCCTGAACGAACCATTCAGGATGTTCGGTAATCCAGCTTATATCGCGGGAGGAATGGTTTGCCACCCAGTCGATAATCACCTTGAATCCCATTTCGTGTGCTTTGGTAACCAGGGCTTTGAAATCGGCTTCGGTGCCAAATTCGGGATTTATACCTTTGTAATCGCGCACCGAATAGTAACTGCCAAGGCTTTCGGTAAATCCTTCAGGAATTTTGCGGTCGACTATTCCAATCGGATGAACTGGCATAAACCAGAGAATATCAACTCCCAGTTCTTTCAGTCGTGGCAGATTTGCCTCGAAAGCTTTGAATGTACCTTCGGGGGTGTACTGACGAACATTAACTTCATAAATCACGGCATTTTTTGCCCATTCGGGATAATTGGCTTTTACATCCGTTGCAGCCGGTTTGGTTTTGCAGGCTGTAAAAAGAAATGAAATGCAGCAAAGCATAAGAAGGGATTTGGTTAGTGTTTTCATGATTACTTTTTTTATAGTGTTAAAGCGTTCCGAATTTAAGCAGTTCTATTAATCTTACGTGGTTTAGGATTTCAGGTTTAAAACTCTAAATAGTTTTTACTTTCCTGATTTACATTTTTTTGCTGTCGACAATTTCAATATCCGCAGGTTTGCCATCCCAGATAAAATTCACATACAGCCATTTGCCGGTAAACGTACAAGTGGTTTTGTTTCCGGTTTTTTCAGCCATACCTGGTTTTACTTTCACTGTTTTACCATTCACTTTTACTTCCGAAGGCATAGTATTCATCCTGATTTCAAAACGTATATTTCTGCTGACAGGCATACCGTCCCAGCTACCGGTTTTGGATAATGAAATGCTGGTTTTCAGTGACTCTCTTTTGCCCTGATAAGTGATGAGTTCGTATTTGCCTTCGCTGATGGATTTGCTGTACAACCCGTTGTCCTCGTATTGCACAAAAGTTGAATTCCCCTGAGGATAATACCGCACCACATAATTACTTCCGTTGTAGTAGTCGGTGGAGGTTACCGGAGTAGTCATAGGGATGAAACTGCCTGCTTTGGCAAACACCGGGATATTTTCGATATCAAGCGTGTAATCAACATACTGTTTGCCAGTATATTCGATGCCTGTATGGAAATCGAACCAGTTGCCTTCGGGTAAATAGATGCTGCGCTGAGTCTTTCCTTTGTAAATAACGGGAGCAACCAGCAGATTGTCGCCCCACATGTATTCATCTTCCACACGGCAGGCAGCAGTATCGTTGGCAAACTGGTAGAAAAGCGGACGCATTAATGGTAAACCGTTAGTTGCATTCTCAAAAGCAAGGGTATAATTGTATGGCAGCATAGCGTAGCGCAATTTCATGTACTTGCGGACAATATTCTGGGTTTGTTCGCTCCAGAAAACGGGCTCGCTCGGAATTCCGGATCCATGAGGCCGGAGTATAGGTGTAAAAACGGCAAACTGCAGCCAGCGGGTATAAAGCTCGTCGTCGCGCAAACCTTGTGCAAAGCCGCCTGCATCGGAATGAATGTATCCCAGACCGTTCATTCCCATGGTAAGCAAGAGTGGAAGCTGTGCTTGCAGCCCTCCCCAACTGCGCGACACGTCGCCGGTCCATGGAAATGCGGCATACCGCTGCGAACCGGCAAAACCCGATCGCTGCAAGTGAAACAGTCGTTTGTTTGGGTAGTTTTCGGCATATTTTTCAAACAGCATTTTATCCCAGTAATGGCCATAAATATTATGAACCTGATCAGCTTTACCCGTAACATGCCATATGTCGGCAGGATGGCTTTCGGGTTCGCCCAGATCACCCCACCAGGCCGCTATGCCCATATCAATCTGTTTCTTGTATTTCTGCCAGAACCAATCGCGGGCTTCGGGTTTAAAAATATCAATCAGGCTGCCGGCACCGAAATAAAACTGTTTGTCGATGTATGTGTTACCTGCACTATCAGTCACGAATACACCTTTTGCAGCCGCATCAGCATGATTGGCGACTGTATCAATTACATAAGGTTCTGTGATTAGGATGGTTTTAATGCCTTGTTTCCTGAATTTTGCGATCATTCCTGCCGGATCGGGCCAGGCCTTTTTGTACCAGTCGAGTTTGCCGAGATGTCCTTGTATACTGTCGCCAAACCAGTAAAAATCGAGAACAATGGCATCCATCGGAAAATCCTTCTTCAGCATGAGGGTGACAATGCTGTCAGTTTCCTGTTGGTTGCGGTAAGCCATGCGGCTTTGCAGGTTGCCCAGTGCCCAGCGCGGAGGCAAAGGCTGACGACCCGTGAGTCCGGTGTAAGACTTCGTAATGTCAGAAAAAGTGCTCCCGGCAATCAGATAGTACCTTGCGGTTCCACCCAGGGCATTCCATTCAGTAACTGTGGGTTCGGTAAGTCCAATATCGATAAACCCTTTCTGAGGGTTATCGAAGAGTATGGCATATTTGCGCGACGAAATGGTCATAGGAACTGAATAATTAAGCATGGCAGCCCCATATTCGTAGGCATAAAACGGCCTGTTGTAAAGTTGCAGTTTTTTACCCCGGCGGTCCATTGACATTGCTCTTTCGCCGGTGCCATATACTTTCTCTCCTGGTTTCATGGCAAGGCGTACACCTGTATTACCGGGTTTGGCAAAAAAGCCGCTTTCCTCACTCAGTAAGGTATCGCCTTTGTAAATGTAAGTAAGGTAAAAAGGATCGGAATTGGCGGTAATTACCATTTCACCGTTGCGCAGCAGGTAACCTGAGTGTATTTGCTCCGATGTAAGCGAAACGTGTCCGGGTTTCATAATAACGGAATGTGAAGGATCGGATTTTGTAATACCTTCAGGGAAAAAAGCAACCTCAATCACGCTTTCGGAAAAGGGTGTAACCCTTATTATTCCCTTATCAGTAAATATATTCCACAATGTGGGAAGCTGCTCAACTCTTACAAGTTTGTGTACGTCACGGTTTCCCGCCGACGCGGCCTGCACTTTTGGTTTGTACCCGTTAACAGGAATAACTATGTCCTCATTTTCTTTTGTTTTCCCGACAAGGGTTCCATCCTGGTTACGGAAAACATAGGCAAGCTGATTGGCTACATCCTCGGGACGCAGATTATAAAACGATTTAATAACGAACCGGAAGGTATAGAGGTTCTCCCCTTCACGTTTCATGAGTACGCTTTTATCATCCTTTCCCCAGTTGCCGACCACATATTTCCAGTCGTGACCGTCGAGGCTGCGGTTAGTGATTACCCCGGTATGCAGGTACACATCACTATTGAGGTCGAGTAGTGCCCTATTCCCTTCGGCGGCATTGAAATACAGAGTAACTGTGTCGGTAACCGAAGGGTTTTCGGGTACAAGCCTGATCAGCTGGGCAAATGAAACATACGAAAGGAGCAGGAATACGAATATTCCGGAAGCACGGAATCTGTTTTTCATTTGGATAATTCAATAATTTTAACACTTTTAGCCGGTACTTCTATATTTTTCAGGTTTTTTAACTGGCTGCCGGTGAGTACATCTTTCCCGCTTTTGAAACCTTTGAGGTTTTCCTCAAAACGTTCGGTTGTCAGGTTTTTAACATACTTCTCATTGTTGTTTAATATTATCATAACTGATTCTTTACCCAGTGTGCGGAAATAAACATAGATTCCGTCCTCAGGAATATAATGGGTCAGTTTGCCTTCCTGTACTGCTTTATTTGATTTGCGCCACGAGAAAAGCGTTGAGGTAAAATCGAGAAGGTCTTTCTGACCGGCACTCAGGTTTTCGCCAGTGAACATATTAACCTGGTCGCCCTGCCATCCTCCCGGGAAATCTTTACGTTTACCACCGTCGCCTTCGAGGGTGCCCCTGTCACTCAATGCTTCGGTACCGTAGTAAATCAAAGGCAATCCCCTGGTTGTAGCAAGAAAAGCCAGTGCCATCTTTACATTTTCTACACTTTTCTGCACCGGATACATTCGTTCGATGTCGTGGTTATCAGCAAAAGTGATCAATCGTGACGGATCGCTGTAGAGGAAATCCTGCGAAAGCAGTTCGTACAACCTCGTCAGCCCCGTATCCCAGCCTTCACCCTCGTTAAATGCTTTCTGTATGGCCATCATAAGAGGGAAATCGAAAACATGGGTCAGGTTCGAGCGGTACTGATCTTTATTGGTTTTGTTGTCCATCCAGTAAGCAACCTGAGGAGGATAGTTAATCCAGGCTTCGCCTACCACATTAAAATCAGGATATTCCTCACGAAGGGTTTCCATCCATTCAGCCATAAATTCCTTATCAGGGTAAGGATAAGTATCCTGCCGTATTCCATCCAGCCCGGCAAATTCAACCCACCATATGCTGTTTTGAATCAGGTATCTGGCTACGTAAGGATTTTTCTGATTAAAATCGGCCATGGTAACATCGAACCATCCGTTTGCCATTTTCTTTTCGTCGTACTGCGAACGGTACGGATCAGTAATTACTCCTCCACGGTAATTGGAACGTGTAAACTCAGGCCACACATTAATCCAGTCTTTAGCCGGGAGGTCTTTCATCCAGTAGGAGTTTGTGCCAAAGTGATTAAATACCATATCCATTACCACTTTCATTCCTTTTTTATGGGCTGCATCCACCATATCGCGGTAGCTGTCGTTGGTGCCAAAACGGGGATCTACTTTATACAAATCGGTAATGGCATATCCGTGGTATGAATAGGCAGGCATATTGTTTTCGAGCAGAGGGGTACACCATATAGTTGTTGCTCCGAGTTTCTGTATGTACGAAAGATGTTCGGTAATTCCTCTGATATCGCCACCATGGCGCCCATTCGGATTGGCACGGTCAGCTTTTTCGAGCATGCCCGGCATATCATCGTTGGTGGGATCGCCATTGGCAAATCGATCGGGCATGATAAGATAAATCATATCCGAGTTGTTGAAACCTGTTCGCCTCGCTGATTCTTTTACACGGGCTTTCAATTCGTATTTGAAGGTTGTAAGAACACTGTCCTTCTCCTTGAAATCGATGGTAATAGTTCCGGGCTTGGCGGAGTTTCCTATGGAAAGGTCAACAAATAAATAGTCAGCGCCGGTGCTGGTCGAGTTTTTAACTTTTACCCCGTTGTATTCAAGGGATGCTTTGGTTTTACCAATATCCTTGCCATGAATCATTAACTGAAGAGAGTTGTTTTTCATTCCCGCCCACCAGAAAGGAGGTTCAACCAGATCGATGGAAACCTGTGCAAAGGCTGTTTGCAGTAATATAAAACAAGCAATAAGAAGTTTGAACTTTTTCATTTGTAATTGATTTTATTTTTAAAGGTCAGATGTTCCTGATGGTTATCGGGAACGATATAATATCATTTTCAGTTGGAGAGAATATTTTCTCCTGGCTATTTCATAATTTTGATTTTAACTGCACAAAGATATAAGAAAAGCCACCATATAAAATGTATTCATTTTATGCAATCGTTTGCAGGATAGAAAATTGTGTGATTAGCAGTAAATAATTATTCCAGTGATGGTAATCCCTGCGGTCATTCACACAGGGATGTCACTTCCAGCACAACTATTCGAAATACTGTGTAGTTCTCCACCCAACCGATTTCATTTTCGAAGTATACACATGGTTACTTTTCGAATTTCAATATTCCGACTCATTCAGGAAATCGAAAATCAGATCTTATTTAAAAATACTCCGGTAATATTTCTTTTACCGCAAGGATGCAAAGTATTAATATACCGAATATCAATACTTTAAGGCGCAAAGGATGATTTTTGTATCGTGCTGATAATCAGGTATATGAAAATTATTATCGGACTATTGATTTAGAAAACCATGCTTTTAAATACATTTTCATATCATGCGGCACTTTATTTTTGTCACCAAAATAAGAGTAATTTACATATCCCCGGTTTTTTAAAGGGTGCTTTTCAGGATTATAGTAACTAAATGGTAACGTTCCGCGGCTATGACAAGTGGCGGAGTGCGTGGTTCTCCGCTGTCAATGAGTACAAATGCCGGTGTGTGCTATTGAAGTATAAATTTACGACAAAACCCGCCATTTGTTATAGCCGCTGTTGAACTAAATCCCACTTTCGTGGGATAGCAGCCTACCAATATGTTAAAAAATATCGGATTACGTATGTTTTTTGCCTTATATTTGTGTTATTATTTGTTGGTTCCTATCAAAAGCCAGTAACAAATTTAGCTGCCAGGCTATATCGAAACAGAAAACTGGTCGCAAAGTGCATAGGAAATCTGCCGTTTCGGTATTTACTTCAAATAAACATACAACATCGTCGTAAAGTGCATAGGAAATCCACCATATTGGGATTTAGTTCACGTGGACTTCATGCTGGGCACTGCGTGCCACATGAAGTCCTATTTATTATGTGCAGGTGTTAATTCAATCTTTGTCAATTTGCGGATTCTACTTCAAAAGCACACAATGGCAGTCCGTCTAATAACCCTGATTAAAGGCAATTTTCAGGCAGAAAGTTGGATTAAAATTAGGCAAAAGGTTTGATATAAGCCTGGCGTATTTCAGAAGTATTTTCTGTAGGCTGAAAAAGCTGCTTCGGGATACAGCTCTCAATTGAGCCATATTCAGGCAAAAACCGAAAGGCAAAATTTCCAGGTTAAACTCCCGGATACACTGCTTTTAAGCCATTTTTGCCATAACAAATGCAGTTATAAATTGAAAAACTCTATTCTGAAATTCAACCCTCAGCAAGCTGTCCGTCTGTAAATTAACATACAACACTAGCGTAAAGTGCAGAGGAAATCCGTCGTTTTGGGCTTTTGCTCAACCGGGTTACTATATCTATCGGAATCATGCCGGGTACCTGGTGCCATATGAAGTCCTGTTTATTGTTACCAGTGAAGTTTGTCATTGTGTTCAGTCAGCGAATACTATTTTATCTGTATTGTTTTTCCTTTTTCCCTATTGTCCATTGCCAGTAAAAATACGGGAAAATTGGAAGTGGGATCGAAATCCATTCCTTTGCATCCTGAAAGTAATCAAAAAAAGCCGTCCCTTCAATCCTCATCGTATGCAGGAAGCGATATTTTGACTGATAAAAAGGAGCCACTCTAAATCCGTAGGCTAATTGTGTTTTTCTTGGAATATTATCCAGATAAACAAACGTTTGTCCATAAGAACCTGTTAAATGTAGGGATAGCCATGGCTTCGGTCTCCAATCAAAACTTAATGATACATCAGGAGACAGAAGATTGGTAAACTTTTTACCTGTCAAATAATCTCGATTCCGGTTCTCGATAGTAATTGATTGTGTCCATGAAAAACCAACAGAGGAGTGTAACTGCAATTTTGGCATTAAAAAAACACTTACATTAATTCTATTGAAAAAATTGGCTTTATCCTTCACAATTTTCACTGTATTTTTTGGATTAAGCTGCCCCTCAAAAGGTTTCCAAAAATAAAAGAACATAGCCTCATAAGCAATTGCCGGACGCCGTTTAGTTGGTTTCAGTATACTAAAACGAGTGTTTATTGAAGGCAGGGGGAGATGCGGTTCAATAGCAAGACCGCCTATAATTGCAACTAAATCAAGGTTTATTGTTAACCTATCTGTAATACCAATCATAGCCCAACTGGGTAATGGCAATGATACAATTGACTGATTATAAACAATCTCACCTTTTTTTAATGTATACCCGGTGAATGCATCAACAGGATGGAGCATTATTTCATTTTGAAGTCCCGCTAAACAGTCATTATCTCTATTTGTAATACTGTCAGTCTGCGAAAATGACGGCAAAGTAAAAACCATGAACAAGGTTGTCAGGCAGAAATTCAGTATAACTGTCTTTTTTATAATTAATATCATAATTCAGTTCGATATTAGTTTTTGACGTCTTTTAACTATAGCACTAACCGAACAATAACCCAGATCAACGGCAATTTTCGGTCTTAATCTAAGATCAAAATTAGTTAAACGGTTTGATTAAGGCATTAATAATTCAGAAGTCGCTCTGAAAGGAATTTGCTTTTTTCAATGTATAGTGAGGGATGGAGTGGCTAGGTTTTGGTGGTTGGGTGAAAGGGGGATTTATTTGCTTCGCTCTAGAGTACACTTCGCAAAGCAGAAAAGTTCAGACACCATCAACTTTGTTCCCTATAACTTCGGAGTTTGATTAGTACCATAAATCAGAGCTTTCAGTATAAACTCCTGGAAAATGTTGGCATTGAACCTTTTTAGTTATAAATATTCCTGCTATTTTATGAAAATGTAAATATTTACCTCAAGTTTCATTTGTTATCCAGGCTATAAATTAACATACAACACAAGCGTAAAGTGCATAGGAAATCCGCCATATTGGGATTTAGTTCAACGTGGCAGTTTTTTATTTAATGTAGTCTTCAACTTTTGATTTTATTTCCTCAATTAGATCTGGATCCATGTATTTGAATTCGTCAGGAATATTCAAAATTATAATTCTCTTATCCTTAGTCTCAGCTGGGAAATTCTCACACATTCTTTGTTTGTGCTTTTTCTCCATTACAAAGATATAGTCTGACCATTCAATAATTTTCGAATTCAGTTTTATTCGCGCGGATGGTTCTGTCCCAGCAGATTTCACATTTGTTCCAGAATGATTCTTATAAATGGATTCGGCTGTCGGACTACGCCATTGATTCCTACTGCAAACAAAAAGAAGATTCACAAGTCTATATCTTTAATATTCGGGTTTTGCTTTCGTTGTCAGGGAACCGAGTCTTTTATTGCTATTTTTTCAATTCCATTGCCTAAAAAGAGAATCTGGATCATTAGTTTCTTCATCAATTGCTTTCTTAGAAAGATGCTTGATGTCCTCATACGTTACGTGAATTCTTCTTGAAATTTTAGGTTTTTTTTATTTGCCACTAACGCCGGTCCGTCTAATAACCCTGATTAAAGGCAATTTTCAGACATAAATTACGGTTAAAATTAGGCAAAAAGTTTGATATAAGCCTGGCGCATTTCAGAAGTATTTTCCATAGGTTGAGAAAGTTTTGTCGGGATACCGCTACCAATTGCACCTTATTCGGGCTAAAAACGAAAATCAGAGAGTTTAAACTAATAAAACAACCCCAATGCCTAAATCCAGACCCTGCAACCCGGATTATACCATTCGACGAAATAGCTGTAAAAATTAACTCCTGATGAGGTAGATGACACCGGGTCGCTAAAGTCAACACTTAATTAATTCGCAGTCGTGACACGGTTCAAAGCGGCGATTTGGCTATGGGGTGCACGACTGCATTTAAGTGCTGCTATTTTTTCGCGGCTCGGACTTTTTATGTCCTCGCTTTAGTTAGTCAGTGAATTTCTTAAATATTGAGCTTGCTATGTGTCCCCCAAAACCAAATGTGTTATTTAAGGCATAGGTAACTGTTTTCCTTTTAGCGATACCCAGTGTAAAGTCAAATTTGTCAGCAAAATCAGTTTCTATGTTTATACTGCTAATTGTCGGGGGAATAATATTTTCTTTAACCGCTTTTATACATACAATCGCTTCTATAGCTCCTGCTGCTCCTAATAAATGTCCTGTCATTGATTTCGTTGCACTAATATTCGCATTTGGATTCGCTCCGAATATTTTCTCTATCGCTTTAAGTTCACTCAGGTCCCCCTGCGGAGTAGATGTAGTGTGAGCGTTGATATAATCAATCTCGGTTGCAGATAAGTTAGCTTCTTCTAATGCTAAAGACATTCCCAAACAAGCACCTAAACCCTCGGGATGTGTTCCTGTGATATGGTAAGCATCGGCGGCTAATCCGCCTCCTACAATTTCGGCAAGGATGGGAGCGTTACGTCCTATTGCGTGTTCATAACTTTCCAATATGATAGCTCCTGCACCTTCTCCTAAAACAAAGCCGTCTCTGCCAATATCGAATGGTCTGGATGCCTCCATGTAGTTTTCGTTGTTGGTGGACATTGCTTTGGAAGCGTTAAATCCACCTATTGAACTTTCAGTTATAGATGCTTCCGAACCACCTGTAATTATCATATCGGCTTTATTCCAACGAATGTAATTGAATGCGTCAATGATAGCCGTGTTACTTGCAGAACAAGCGGAAACCGTAGTGTAATTGACACCTCTTAAACCGTATTTTATCGAAATAATACCCGATGCAATGTTGATAATACGTTTGGTAATAAAAAAGGGATTGAACCTCGGAATACCATTCCCCGATTTATATTCTCCAAACTGCTCCTCAAATGTTGAAACCCCTCCATCACCAGATGCCCAAATGACACCTATCCTGTCCCTGTTTAGGCTGTTAAAATTAATTTCTGCATTGGCAATTGCTTCCTGAACAGAAACTAAAGCGTATTGTGTAAATAAATCGTATTTTCTGATTTCTGATTTTTCAATTGCCTGATAAGGGTTAAAATTCCGCACTTCACAAGCAAATTTTGTTTTAAAATTCGTTGTATCAAATTTAGTAATGAGTCTGGCACCACTAATTCCATTTATCAACGATTGCCAAAAATCATTCACGTTATTTCCAATAGGAGTTATCGCTCCAAGCCCGGTAATTACTACTCGTTTCATAAATTAGTGTTTAACTTGTGTTTTAAATAAATTGGAATAGCCCTTAGCAATCAAACGGGTTTTAGTACTGTTCCATATCTCACATTGAGCATTAACAAACTGACTCCCCTTTTTATTAATCCTGGTTTCTGCAATAATTTTTTCGCCTTCTTTCGCAGGTGCAAAATAATCAACCACATTGTTGATTGTTGTATAAAAAGCAGGTTCATTCAGAGATATCATTGTTGCCCCAATCAAATCATCAATAATAGCTGCGGTAATACCTCCGTGTAGTCTGTTTATTGGGTTCATCCACTCTGATCTTATTATATATTCAAATTCCAGATGCCCTTCTTCAACAGATAGTACAATAGGGTTCAACCAACGCATAAAAGGCGATGGCGATGAACTAAATTCTTTCCCGATTAATAATTTTAGTTGTTCAATTGCGTCCATATTTATTTTGTTATTAATTCCAATTTAATAGTATCAATTACGCTTTTAAATTCCTGGTCGTAGGAAAGTCTCGATAGCTGTAATAATGCAAGCAAATTTGAAATAATCATTACAGACTTTGTTCGGGGCGAACCTTCATATGTAAATGCTTTGCTATTTCTCCCCTCATCTAAAAAAGTGCATACCCAATTAAACATAAGCTCAGTAAATGTTTTTAGTTTAATTTGAACCTGCTCATCTAAGGTGTTTAAATCACTTGCTAAAGAACCTACCAGGCACACTTTGTTTTCATTTTTAATAGCCACATAAATAGAAAAGAACTTATCTAATCTATCTGTTGGTGATTTGCTTTTGTATTTTTCAATTATAGTACTAAGATTGTCGATATGTTGCTCAATTACAGCAACACCCAAATCTGATTTTAAAGGAAAATGGTAATGGATTGAAGCCGTTTTAATTCCAACTTTCTTAGAAATATCGTAAAAGCTAAAGGCATTATATCCCTTTTCCCGAATAAGATTGTCAGCAATCCTGATAATTTGCTCCCTTGTATTCATCTGTCTATTTTTTAATTTTTTACGGGTCAGATGGCCCCGATAGCTATCGGGAACGCCAGATTGATCAAAATATCATCTTCTGTTGGTGAGCAAATTTTCTGCTCATGGCTATTTCATGTTTATAAAACTAACCTTGCAAAGATACATACCTATTAGTAGATAGGCAAATCAATTTCAATTTATTTTGTATTCAATATAAAATCTGCATAATATTCCGGAATTGCTCGCTATATTATTGAACTCACGGTTATCGGTTTATGCAACAGTTTTTAAGTCGGCTTTACAAAGATAATTAGTGAAATGATTGGATGCCCTGTCGTTAGCTTAAGAAGTCAATGGAGTGGTATAGGGAGGATTGTGCATAACGCCGGGTGCAGTTGCCGTTAGCTTATTGTGTGCAGACCTTGTGCATAAATGGCAATTGCATATTGTCAGGTTGTGTAATTCAATTATTTGCCCTGATTTTTCCCATTCCCAAACCCCAAGTCCCTAACATCATTCATGCATTTTGGCTTTTGATTTATATTATGCGACCTAACGAATGGCTAAACGTGATAATGGTGGATACTTAGTGTTTATATTTATACGACTCTTTGATCCGCTTATTTGAAAAGTCTTTTAAGCTTCATCAACAATTTAAACCACCCACCCACCTGTCTGGCTGACGCTTTCGGTTGTAGCATAATAGTGATAAGTACCTGGAAGTCTTCATTCTGAGGGGAAAATTACTCACATTGACCCTGAACGTATATCGGAATGAATTGTATATGCAAGAGGAAGCAGGGCTCATGGAATTTTTAAGTTGTATGAATCAACGGATATATACAACAAAGCTGACTAAGTGGACAGAAACGCGAGCTACGACATATCGGAGAGAATTCGTAAGTGATTAAACAGGTGTGCGTTAAACGTGAATTGGATGAATCCGGCAGAGATTACTATCTTTGCACACTCAAAATTTAAGTTTAGTTACCGATAAAAAATACGAAAAAGCACGATAATGAACAGCGAACATAACTGCCCGAAATGTAATTCTGAGAACACCTATCAGGATATGAATGTATGGATTTGCCCTGAATGTTTTCATGAATGGAATCCGTCGGAACCGGCAATTGAAGAAGAATCAAAGGAATTTATTGTTGTGGATTCAAACGGGAATGTACTTCAACATGGTGATGCGGTCATGGTTATCAAAGATTTGAAAGTAAAAGGTTCGGCATCGGGAATAAAATCCGGTACAAAAGTGAAGAACATTCGTTTGGTTGAAAGCAATGATGGCCATAATATTTCGTGTAAGGTAGATGGTATCGGGGCGATGTATCTGAAATCGGAATTTGTCAGGAAGGTGTCCTGAGGATTTTATTACCCTGAAACTTTACCAAGACCTGGTCCGGTAACATTGATATTATGGTGTTGTGCGGGATTACGGATGGTTTTTTATCAAGTTACACCGACTATTATTTACGATTCATAAACACTCACAAACCGCAGTTAGCGGCTGTGACCCCAATTTAATTTATGCATTGTTCTAAGCTGGCTTCTCAAGTTTATAGATCCTGTATGTTTTTACACTTTTCCCACCTATCTTTTCTAAAATGGATATCATCTGTAAATTTTTTTCCATAACGTAGCAGGCTTCGGCGCAATAAATACCCAACGCAGCTGCATTTTCCTGTATTTTTTTGTAGAGTAAAATATCAATACCCTTATTTCTGTATTCGTCCAGGACGCCTAGTATCAAAATTCTTGCTTTATTGATTTTACGCTTGTACCACAAGTATTTCAGTATTCCAAAAGGAAATAGTTTTCCTGATTTAATATGGCGTGTAACCTGGTTTAAATCGGGAGTAGCCACAAGAAATCCAATTTGTTGTTTATCCTTTTCAACAATCAATACCAATTGTGCTGGTACAAATTGCCTGAGCTGAAGGGCTAATTCATTGAATTCCTTTTTATTCAATGGAAGGAATCCCCAATTATCCTTGTTTGATTGGTTGTAAACCTCACGGAATGAACTGATTTCCTGCTCCAGTATCTTGAAGTTCATGGTTCGGATCGTTATATCCGAAGCCGTAAGTTTTTCGCTGATGCCTTTCACTAATCTTGTAATGGATGGTGATATTAAAGTCTGATCATCAATAAAATAGGAAAATAAATCTATTTCTTTTACAAAACCATAACGAATCAGGAAATCATTATAGTATGCCTTGTTGTATGGCATCATTACAACAGGAGGCTTGTCAAAACCTGATATGAGCATCCCGCAAGAATCGTTTGTTGTAAAATTTTCAGGGCCAACTATATTGCTAAGCCCTTCTTCGCTGAGCCAGGTTACAGCTTTGTCGAGCAGGGCTTTAGTTACATCAAAATCATCAATTGATTCAAAAAAACCGAAAAAACCACATTTCTCACCTGTATGATGAATATGGCTATTGTTTCTGATCAGGGCAATGCGGCCTGCTATTTGTTTGGCTTTATATACCAGGAAAAAATCGACTTTGGAATGTAAAAAAAAAGGATTTTTTTTTCGGTCGAACAGTGCTTTTTGTGTAACAAGCAGCTCCGGCACATAATTTGGATCACCTTTGTATATGGAGTTAGGAAGTTGAATAAAGCTCCTGAATTGTTGTTTTGACTTAACTTCACAGATTTCAATCATGACTTAATCAATTACCTCTTTTGCGAGTGGTTTACCATAACGTTTGTATTCCTCAAGGCCACAGGATGGTACGAGCCGACCTTCGAACAGCATGGCATCCGGACATCCGTCACACTCGTCCCTTAGCCCGTTTACAAATCCGGGAGGAATAATGTAACAGATTAATTGTAAGGTTGAACGCCGGAACAGGTTTAGTGGGTTACGAGCTATTTCTTTTAAAAAATTACGGGCAATAGCTCTGAAGTCTATAAGAAATATACTTATGATCAGAATCTGAATAAAATTGAGATAACTCCTTCCTTTTCCGAATTTGTAGGCATATTTCCCATTGAACAGATGATGCAGCATCTGGAATAACTCTACAAATTTTGGCCCCGTATATCCTAAAATCCTGTTATTCATGACGATGTATGGCGACTGCAACCACTTAATGCCAGCAACTTCCAGTTTACTTCCCAGGTAAGCAGAATATCGGATATCCGGAATGATTGTTCTCACCTGGTTGCAAAGGTCTTCTGCAAATACCCATTTAGAGTTATCAACCTTTTCACTTTCATCGAAAAGAACCTGTCTGATGGGTATAAATGTAACAAAATCAACCAGTTTTGCATTTTCTATCGACCAACGGATTACAGCATCCATTTCAGGAAGATTGTCAATGTTGACGACACAAAGGAATGTTAAATGAATGCCTTTTGCAGCATAAACCATTTCGCCAAAGTGCTTTCGAAGGGAATTAAGTTCGGCTTCGGTAGTCGTCCTTTTCCGGCTTAGAGAGTCAACCCGGATGATAAGTCCGGCAAGTCCTTCTTTCTTTAACCCTGCAATACGCTCTGGTGTTAAAAGCACCCCATTGGTATGAACAAAGGGATACATTCCGTTATCTTTGATAAATCGGATGATCTTTCCAAGATCAGGGTGCAAAAAAGGTTCACCACCGCTGAGCGAAATGATCTGGCAATTTCGCAAACGCTTCATTTCCAGAATATTTTCTTTAACTTTCTCTATTGGTTCATGAACCGGTATATTGTCATCCCGGTCGCAGCCCCTGTAGCACCCCGGGCATTTTAGGTTGCAGTCGGTGGTTATCTCAACCCACCCATTCGGGTTATCATTCTTCGAAAAAGGAAGACGATAAAGAGAAGATATTTCAGGAAGTGCTGATGCTGTTTCCATCATAATTTTTTATTTAAATATCATACAATAAGAGGAGTTTCGCCCCGCTTTACATAGGACCGGTAATGCAGATTTACGAAGAACGCGAAAACATAATTCCCCGGATGCCTCAGTATTTGTTTGTTAAACAGCGTTCTTGCGATAATTCCACGCAGTGAAAATATTCTCCCGTTAAGCCAGTGATACATTTCAGTTAATTGTTCAGGTGACATCTTTTCCGGAAAATGAACACATTCCGAAGCTGTATAATGATTGTAATTCTCGTGAATTAAACGACCTGTTTCCTTCAGTTCAAGATAGAGCTGGGTTCCAGGAACCGGAGTTAGGAAATAAATCCGTAACAATGGAATTTTACTCTTACGAATAAAGTCATAGGTGTTTATCAATGATTCTTTTGTATCACCATCAGTTCCGATAATCATTTCAGCACTCACCATAATTCCTGCCTTATTGAAAGCTTTCATCAACTTTTCGTGATCATTGGCCCGGAGCCATTTTTTATCGAGTTTATCCAACCCTTCCTGCGAAATACTTTCCAATCCAAGACTCAGGATATCGCATCCCGATTGGGCTACCAGTTTCAATAACGACTCATTTCTGGCAAGATCCATTGTGCATTGGCTCGACCACTTCATTTTTAATGGAATAATTTTCCGGCATAGTTCCTCAAGGTAAGCAGGGTTGCTTACAATATTATCGTCAATCATATAAAACTTATGGTATCCAAGGCTTTTGATCTTTTCAATATCCCTGATCACCTCATCAACGGGTCGTACCATGTGCCGCCCTTTATATAAACATGCGATTGAACAAAAACTGCATGTATGATTGCAACCCCTTCCTGCTTGTACAGGCAGCATATCGCTAATCTTTTTTTCGGCAAGCAATTCGTACTTTGGTATTGGTAAATGAAGAAGGTCAACAACCGGATTATCATAAATACGCTCCAGGCGACCCTGTTTTTCAAAGTCGGATAACAACTTTGGGAATGATATTTCGGCATCTCCAATAACAATGCTATCAACATATTTCAATGCAATCTCCGGGATCATCGAGGCCATGTAGCCTCCCATAAAAACAATCTTCCCTCTTTTTTTAAATTCGCCGGCCAGGTCGAAAGCCCTGTAGATTGCATGACCCATAGCACCAATACCTATAATGTCAGCATCTGTATCAAAGTTTATATCGTCAATAACTTCCAGTTTTATTTCTACTTCCCAGTTTTTCGGAGCCATTGCTGCCAGAAGTGGAAACACTAAACCTGGCAGATAGAGTTTCTTCTGCTTCACAATATCACCATTGCTGAAATATTGAGATGACTGGATTAATAAAACCTTAGGCATTTTTAACGATCTCCATAATTTTAGATTTGTATTGTTTTTTAACCTTGTTCATCCCTCTTACCATTTTTAATTGCATACCAAGAGGATACTTCAGGTGGCTGATTAAATTTTTCGGATTTAATACTATACGCAGATATAGGTCAAGGATATTTTGATAGAAGTCCTTAAGGCTCATCTTTTCAGGACGAATACTTACATGAGCGAGATCCCATTTTTCGAAATCGTTTCGGCTTATGACCAGATCTTTTTCATTCACACTTAAGCCTGTGCCTTTTAATGGTGTTAAAGGTTGAAGGTTTACGAATTTTATCCCAAGTTTGATCATAATATCGCCGGCTTTTTTAAAATCACTTAACCCCCAGGATGGCGAAATGATAACCGCGGCATAACAATCGACCTTGTATTTGTTTAAAACGGCCATAGCCAACTTGTTCGTATTGCTGCTGGTTTGCTTATTGAAATCATTCAACTCTATATCATCAAAAGATTCAAGCCCTACGATTACTGTTCTCAGACCGGCTTCTTTAAATTCTTTAATCAACTCCGGATTTGCTGCTATAAAGTCGGCTCTTCCATAGACCAGGTATTTTTTCCTGATTCCCCTTTCTTTCAATAACCTGATAAATTCTTTGATCCGGTTAACACTGATCAGGAAATCATCATCTACAATATATATTTCGCTTTCCCTGATGGAAGAAAGTTCATCAATTACCTCATTAAGAGGACGTGCAAAGTATTTGTCGCCTGCAATAATCCTGCAAAAGCAGAATTTACATTTGTAGGGGCAGCCAAACGATGTTTTAATTAAAGCTACTTTATTATGAAATACGTAGAAATAGTTACTCCTGTACTTGTCGGTGAGACTGCGATCGGGTACTGGACTGTAAAAGTCATATTCAGGAAGTTTAATATTGTTTAGTGTTTCACTGATTTTCAATATTCCGGCAGGGAATTGATTTTTACCGGTAAAAAAATCAAAAAGTTGAGGAAATGATCTGGTAGCATTTCGGACCACACGATAGTCAATAGATTCATGATCAATATCTTCAGGGAATTTTTCGACATGCACACCACCCACAATTGTAATGATACTCTTTTTGATCAGTTTTGCTGTGATACAATATTGGATCATAACCGGAATATGGGTGATATAACCGGTTACACATAAAGCATCAGGATCGAAGTCATTAATAAAATGACTTATATTATTTTTTTCAAGAATCAAGTCAATAATTCGTACCTCATGCTCCGTTTTAATAAGTGTTGCCAGTATTTCGAGTTCCAGTGGCTCAACAATCATCAGATGCTGTAAGCCAATGGTACCGGGTGATGGTTTCGGACGAACGAACAATACTTTCACTGGATTATGATTTAGGTTTGATCAAATCGCATTTTTAAAAACATGACATTTTTCATTTGTTTTCGAGTAAGAAAGTAAATTCCGGAATAACCTCAGCAATCCGAGAATCATTGGATTCTTATGATACAAAAACATTCTTCTTTCGCTAATTGCCCCGCCCAGCCTTGTTTTTGCGATTTCGGCAGTTTGTCCGAAATCAATGATGTTATATTTTTGATCAATAGCTGTTGTTATAATGCCAAGAAGATTATTTTGATACGACTGGAATTGATCCCTTAGTTTATAATTCATCCCGCCAAAAAAGAAATACAACACATCGAAATCTTTGCAGACAATATGCCAGCAAAGCATTTTCTGCTCATTGTAAAAAGTAGTGAGCGAAAAATTTGAAGGTAGATTTTTAAACACATTAAAGCTTAGTGTTTCAAGTTTTGTGGAGGTTTTTTTCATTATTTGAATATATAATGAATAGTGCTCCTCCGAAAATTCTGAGCAATCTGTACTAAGCGACCTGACATTGGCGAATTTATCTTTGATTTTATGAATCCTTCTTCTGTATGTATGCCTGAGTGAATTTTCGTAGTGCTCAAAACTTTCAAATCCCAACTTCAAAATAAAAGTTGGCAGTGTCCTCATATTTATAAATTTATCCTGAAGGTAATTCTCCAGAAAATTTATACCGAGTATCAGCCCGGATTCTAACTGTATCAGTTCGGATAAAAAGTATTCGAATTCGCCGGTATCACCAATCATTGGTGGCGAAGCAATGGATGCAGGTAACCCTATAATATGTAATTTAAATGGACTGGGGACATGAGCGAAAGTGAAAATATCAACTTTTAAGGTATAAACAACAGTTGCTGCTACCAGACTGCCATCAAGATAAAGTTCATAATATCGCTGAGAACAGGGATTGTATTTATGAAGATGACTTAGGAATTCCCTTTTTTGAAAATAGAAATCAGCCAGGCTGTCCCAATCAGGATTGAGATTTTCAGGAGAACTATTTCTTTTAATTGTTTTTCCCATAAAGATTGCTCACGCTCAGGTGCAAATGCCGTGGCTTTCAGCGTTGGCCTCGTGCGAAAATGGCATTTGCATATTGTTAGGCTGCGAAATTCTTACTTTCATACTCAGTTTATTATTGTAAGCGTGGTTAAATCGTTCTCTGTTTTGTCACTCCATTTGACCGCATGGCTGTTTTTCTTATTTTGCAGACTAACGGCAGTCCGTCTGGTAACCCCGAATAAAGACAATTTCCGGTCTTAAATTATGGTTAAAATTAGGCAAAAAAATCGAAAAAAACCTGGCGTATTAAAGAAGTAATTTCTGCGGGTTGAAAATTATACTGAGGCACAATGCAGCAAAATAAGACTTTATTGTGCAAAACCAGAAATCAGAGCTTTCTGGTTAAACTCCCGAAAACACTGCTTTTGAGTAATTTTTGCCATAACAAATGCATATATAAATCGAAAACTTTATTCTGAAACTCAACCTTCAGCAAGCCATCTGGCTGTAAATCAACATACAACACAAGGTAATGTACATGGGAAATCCGCCGTTTGGGCTTTTGTACAACCGGGTTCCTATAGCTATCGGAATCATGCCGGGTTGGGCCAACCACTCCTATTTTTTAGCGGTAGTGTTTATTTTTGTTCCGCTAATTCTTTTAATTTATTATTCATTTCTTCAAACCCTTTTTTCGTGTTATTGTCAAGTTGTTTTTTGAAAAGTGGAACAAGAATACCTTTAAATTTTTCACTTTGCTTAAAAGTTGTTGTTCCATTTCCGTTATCAATAAGTTCAAATTTGTGTTCTCCGTCAAAAAGCCCTGCAAACAATAAATGCCCAAGCCACTTTAATTCTTTATTAGTTTCAAATATAAGTATTTTTGGTTTAAAAGTCATTCCTTTTGCTCCTGTTGGTTCAATTCTTGCTGTAATTTTATTTCCAACTTTTACGACTCCTTTTATTGATTTTATAAATGGATTCCAATTCGGATAATTGTCAAAGTTTGTAAGAATTGACCAAACTTTTGCTGGTGTTGCATTAATTAAAATTTCTGTTTTGATTTCTTTTGCCATTGCAGTTACATTTAATAATGTGATTAAACTAATTACTGTCAAATATTTCATTTGCTTCGTTTTTGAATTACGTCACAAAGGTCTAATCAAACAATTATTTTGCTCTTGACAAAAATCAAGAAATCACAAAAGTTGCCTCTTTCTAATTCTACTAAATGTTTCAGGTGTCATTCCAAGCATAGAAGCAATATATTGCAAAGGCACTTGATTAAATAATTCTCTATTATTTTCAAAGAAGTAATCATATCTTTCCTCCGCTGTCATTGATAAATGACTAAAAATTCGTTCTTCTAGAATTATAAAACAACGAACAATAAATAACTTTTCTAATTCGTGCCATATAGGCACTAATTCTCCAATTTTTTTATAATCGGCTTTTGTTATCGAATAAACTTCTGTGTCGGTTAATGCTTGGATTGATAAACGTGAGGCTGTCTCAAACACAAAACTTGATAAGTCGGTAGAAAAATAGCCTTTTGTTGAAATCCATTGGGTTACCTCTTTTTCGTCTGTTGAAATAAACATTCTCAAAAGTCCTGATTGAACAAAACTTAAATTGTCGCAACGCTTGCCTGCTTTTAATAAAAAATCGCCTTTCTTTAAAGTTGTTAATTTGAATAATGAAACTACCGTTTTCAAGTCGTCAGCATTAACTACTCCAAAGTAAGATTTTATATATTGTTCCAGTTCTGACATATTTTGTGTTGTCTTGCAACTTCCCCACTAATGGCAATCCGTCTGATAACCCTGATTTAAGGCAATTTCCGGACTTAAATTACGGTTAAAATTAGGCAAAAGGTTTGATATAAGCCTGGCGTATTTCAGAAGTATTTTCTGCGGGTTGAAAAAGTTGCTGCGGGATACCGCTCGCAATTGAGCCTTATTCAGGCATAAACCGAAAATCAAAGCTTTCGGGTTAATAAAAACAACACTACCAAAATCCAGACCCTGGAACCCGGATTAAACCATTCGGTGAAATAAATGTAAAAATAAAATCCTCATGAGGCAGATGGCACCTGTTCGGTAAAGTTCAGCAATTACTTAAATTGCAGTCGCGACACGGTTCACGGCTGCGATTTGGCTATGGAACGCAAGACTGCGTTTAAGTGCTATTTGTTACCAGTAGTGCATCTATTTCTGTCCGTACGCAATGACATAAAATTTTTCATTTAAGTCTATTGTAATTTTATTTGTTTGTTTCCATTCTTCGAACCCGTCAAAATCAAAGATTACATCTTCAGGAACAATCATTATCATTCCAAATTGTTCCATTATAAACTCAGCAATAAATCCAGAGTTAATAATAGAATTTAATTCATCTAAATATAGCTGAGTTAACTCACTCTTGGAGATATTTCTCTCTTTATCAAATTTAACAACTTCCATTAACGAGGCAATGTGCATATAAAGATATAAGTCAGGGAATCCAGATGCCCTCTCATTCTCATCAATATTATCCATTGCCCACTCGAGCTTTTTTAATCCACTACCCATGGTTGAACCTAACATGGTTGAATCTCGAAAAGCTGCTTTTGAAAAATACATATCAGCTTTGAGATTAAGTGGTTTTAGTGCCGTAAATCGTGAGGGGTCAAAAGTTTTTATTATTTGCTCTTCAAGCATAGAAATCGCAGAAGTATCTAATTGATTTGAAGTAATTCTTAATTTAAAGAACCATGTTCCACATTCATATAGAATCAGTTGTGATAACTCTTTGTCTTGAAGTTTTATTTCTGCTTTGTATCCATTACAAATATATTTCTCTCCAGTAAATCTTACCGGATATTGAGTAGCATTCAAGCCATTTCGGGTATGATTTGCTATGGATTGTAACGAATTGACGTATTCATTTCTTAAGCGACCTTCTGAACCGTCGTTTGCCGGATAAATATAGATTGAAATTGTTGTCGTTTGATTTCCTGATTCTGCATCATAAGTCACCCCAATATTCAAATCCTTTTTGTCGAATGAATATATACTTTTAAGCTGAAAATCATATAGTCTTTCCGGAAATGTTGTTTTAGTGGGAGCATGAAGATAGTTCCCATTTACCCTAATTTTCTTTGGATTAGTTCGTGGTTGACCAAAAGCAACTAAGTTATAACTTAGTAACAGTAGTATTAATAATGTCAGTTTTACTCGTATCATGGTCGATTTGGGTTCCTTTGGCATTCTGCAAACGTTATATTAAGCTGTTGATAATGTGCGAATTACAAATTGTCCCTTTTATCCAAATTTCTGATTTAAATAGCCTGCAAACGTTTGCCTCGGAGGTCAATGTCGCCCCGGTATGACTATTAGATTATTTACAATAATATGCTTCAAAAACAGGATTTTCGTTGAATCCTACCAGGCTTTTTCTCTCTCCCAAAACGCAAAAACCGTCGCAAAGTACATAGCCTTATAGCGCCTTCCCTGGGATGTCAACCTGGAATAATCGCTGGGCATTGCACGCCGCTCATATTCCTATTTATTAGCTGCTGTCCTTAATATTCTTGTCTTTACTTTTTTTTATTCCCCCCAAAAAGTTTGTCAAAAAAGGGTAGGTGTCGGTTCTTAGCATATTCAATAAGTTTTGTAAAGGTCATTACCTCTAAATGCAAGTTTTTATTTGCTTGCATTTTATAAAAAGTACCAAATGGGGTTCTTTGCCACCCCTTGTCAAGATTGTATTGTTCTAAAAGTGGAGGTAAAATGTCAATTATAATGAACCCAAATTTTGGCGTCTCTTTTCTAAGTATAACTTGTTTTCCTTTATAATTTTTCTTGTCGGGAGAATACAAAAAGTCATCAAAATATGGCTCAACCAAAACAGAAAATTCCCAACGATAATCATTCTTGTTTTTTTGATGAGCAGTTTGGCCAGGTCTTTTAAACTCAAATATTACCATTGAATTCAATTCACCATTACTTTTATCGGCAAATCCTATCGGATTGTCAAACATTAATGGTTTTTCTTGAAACATTATCAAGTCAGGTTCCTTACTGCTCTTTTTATGACTTAATGAGGTAATTGACTTATCAGATGCAACAAACTTATAAGTTAAAAATCTTTCATCCAAAAGCCAAAGGTTATGGGTTTCATAGCTTATATCATCATTTGTAAAACCCATAGGAAATATAATGTTGTGTATATCCTCTTCAAGTTTATATCTTCCATCATTATCAGCCTCTAAAAACATATCAAACAATTCAATTATGGCCTTTCGTCTCATCATATAATCGGCCAAACTATCAACGTCATATGCTGTTTTCTCTTGAATGTCCTTTTTAATTTGCTGAATTGTTTCTTCGCTGATTTGTTTTTTATCGATGAAATTTTGTAGGTTTTTTTCAACAGATTTTATTGCATTGTATGAAATTTTGTGCAAATATTCTTCTTTTTTATCATCAGACAAATTCGGAGGAATAGATTTTAATAATTCAGAATTGCGTGCTAAACTTCTATAACGAGGTGCTTTTTCTAAAATGTAAGTTTTTAATTCAGCTTCACTTTTTTCCTTTGTTTCTCTTACATGTGGCTCATACTCTTCTTCTAAAATTTTTACTAATTCAACTTCAATTTCTTCAAAAGAAATTAAGTCTGCAAAATCAAATAATTTATTTTCTTTTTCGGCTGGAATCCCAAAGCCATTTCGAACCTTGTAAACGTGTTTGTTGAGATAGTTAGAAACCACATAAACATCAAGAAAATATAATTGACCATTTTGATTAAGTGGATAACTAAATAAACTATTGAATTTCGCAATATTTCTTGGTTGCCCTACAACTCTCGAATTAGCACAATAATGCGTATAGTGATTTTTACGGTTTCCCTCTTTTAATGTCTTGGTTATATATGCTTTAAACGTTTCGTCTCCAACAGGAAATTCTCTTTCATGTTCTTTTGAGACCCTTTCAAATAATTCGTTAATTATTTCACCCTTATTATCTTCGGTGTCAAATATTCTTAATAGTGGTAACTCTCCGCTTAAATAGTAAATTAGGCAATGTTGCATGATTTCATTAGAAATACTTTCTATGCTAAGGGCTGTATTATCTTTAATTATTGGATTGAAGCAGTCAATAAGCTCAATATTTGTTCTACAAACCTTCTCAGTTGAGTTCTCAAATTTAATTGGAATTACTTCGTTTTCAGCATCGCAAGTGAATTCACGATATTTCCAGCAATTATCTTCAAAATAATTGCTTCTAACTCTTATGGAATTAAACGCAGCAAGAACAGTAAACCTACCTACCCCCTTACAGCCATATTCCTTATGCGTTTTTGAAAAAGGGGTTTGAAACGATTGGAAGTTCTTGTCAGTAAACCCTAAACCATTGTCCGTGATTATGATAGACTTAATTGTTCTAATATTATCTATATTGGTCTGAATAGGTAAATCACCCCGTAATATTTTAATCTGGATTTCCTTGTGCGATTGTTTCGATTGAATTAAACTGATTATTGAGTTCACAACGCATTCGAACAATGGCAGAAGAGCATCTTTGGGGGTAAGATCTACTGTTTCAACGATATTCTGGACAGGAACAATCATTTATTTACCTTTAAATTATACCTACTAATGCAAGATTGATTTTTAATAAATATTGGTGTTATTTATTAGAATAACCTATCTTGGTATACATTTCACCTGCTATTCTATTCAATTTATCTTGTCTTCGGTCTTTGGTGAATTTCATTAGATTTATTACATCTCGTTCTTTTAACTCCGGTAAGATGTTATCTATAAAATTAGCTGAAAACAACTGCAACCAAATGCTTGAAGGTTTATCCATATAAAGTTTATATAGTACTCGGTCATTTGTTTGAAGGCACTCATTAAAGAAATATACCCATCTCTCATGGGTAATTGTTTTTAACAATGCCGTTGCAGTTTCTTGTGCTGCGATAGAAACACCATATCTGTTACCTAGTTTTACAGATAAAATAGCAGACATACAAACTGGAAATGCAGGTATTGGAATAACACTACCCATTCTATAGAGGGTCATCATTGGAGCAGGCTCATTGTAAAAATTATTTAGACCTTCATGGGCAACAAGAATATCATTTGCAACTTTAATGAATGAGGAAGAACGTAAATCTTCTGGAACAAAATCAAATCCTTTAACTTTTAATAAAACATGCTTTAAGCCACTTGCTGCTTTAGATTTACCATCACTAAATAATTCAGAATAGCTTCGGCCCACTTGATATTTCTCTGGATGCTTCAGATTATTCCAGATTTTAGGAATAATTAAATTTGAGTTCGCTAGAGAATTTTCAAGCTGAGCGCCTGCCGATGTTTTAACAATGGATAATAAAATTCTTAGTGTCGTTCTCTGAAAGAAATAAGGACTTTGAATTAGTTTGATTATGTTCGGATTATCGTCTGTAAGTGTAATGTCCTCCAAGTCTCGTCTGAAATTTTTAAAGTCAATTGGCGCCTCGATTTTACTATAACGTAAACTGCCTTCAATACATGAACGAATAATTGCCTTTGTTTCTTCTTCTGTTAATTCATTTTCTGGATCATCTTCAAGTTCAGGTTGATTGAAATGATCTACGGTCTCCATTGCATGTTTTAATCTAAATGCAGCAGTTCCACTAATAACAGCCAATTCCTCTGCCAATTTTATAGCTTCAAACTCGGATATTGCCTGCTGAAGATTTGAATGATCATTTATATCTGGTCGGTCTAGCATCTCGGCAATAAAAGACACTCCCATCTTACCTAATTGATTTTTTAAAGAACTAATTGCTTTTGTCCATATATAGGTTGCGACCATCTCATACGAACCTTCTTCAAATGTTCTAATTATTTGATTTTGGTCCTTGGATGATAATTGCAATCCTAAATTAACCATTTCAGCTATCTTGTCTACTTTTTTAGGTATTACTGGTAAATCAGTATTACGCCAAAGGGTAATTGTATTATTTTCCATCTTTAAATTCTATTTTACCGTCTTGTGATTGAATATATGCTGATTCAATTTCATTACCTATCATTTCACACAAAGTTAGAAATGTCCTACTTCTAGCACCGCCATCTGTTTTTGTTTTCATTATTTTTTCAGGATGTTTTACAAAAACATTATATGCAGCAACTTCTCCTTTATCACTGAATACTGTTATTCCATCACTTTGCATCATACCTGAAATCAAATTAAACTGTCCTTCAAGTTTTGAATTTGCTTGTAAATCATCTTTGTCTAATAATTCAAAAATAGTGTCAGGAATAATTATTTTTTGCTGCAACTCAATTCCATCTTTAAGCTTTAGAGGAAGCTTCTTCTTTCTTGAACTTATGACACAAGCAAGAGTCCCGTGTCCTTTTTGAAGTACTTCTAAAAATACTTTCTTAAAGAAGTTAATTGTTCTGTCTTTTAGTTCTGGTTTTACTTGACTTACAATTGTTTCAATAAACTTCAATTGCATATCGGTTGGTGAATTATCAAAATTTATTTGAACACCATAACTTACAAGTAGAGTATCTGCTTTTACCCCTTTTACTTCAATTAGCTTTTCAGAAATTTGATGAACTAATATGGCATTTAAGACATCTGTACCATAACCAATTATAGCTTTTAATTCATCTGACCCATCACCAATTATAGCATCGGAAATTGACATTGATAAAATTGAAGTTCCTGCTCGAAATACACCAAATTCAAATTCATCAGGCTTTCTCAAAATATAGATTGCCCAACCCTTTTCAGTCAATGGAGCACACTTTTTAAGTGCTTTTAGCATAGTCGATTTATTCTTTTCGCCACGACCAATAAAGCAAAATTGAGAGTTAATTAGAACTTGAGAAACCAATTTGATATCGTCAAATATATATATTTCAGGATAAAGAGATTTTCCTTCCTCTTTATAATATAATAATTGACTTATCAATTCAGGAAGCCCCTCTTGGGTTATCAAGCATTCCATTTTTTCTTCTTGAAGTATGTCAAAAGACGCACCTATTAATAAGGGTCTTAATGATATTGGCTTTATTTTCTTCATTTTTATATAATCATTTTTTACTTCATAAATGATCGCTACTGCCTTTTTCGGGTTCCAGCTAACGAGTCAATAACCACCACTGTAGCAGTTCTATTTGCATTAGGCTTAGTGAGGAATTTTGATTTTAATTTGATTTTCAATATGTTATATAGTATTTCCGGTTTAAAAGCCCATAGGTTCATTGTTACACAAGTAAACAAAAATTTGAATACTGCTAAAATATTAAACAAATATAGCATCTTTTATAACTAACCGGATTATCTGACGGACTTTTTATTTGGTCAAAATACTTTGGTAGTAATATGGTTATATATTCCAGTGGTTTTGCTGCCTGGGTACCCGGGCATCAGTTGTAAATATAGCAAATCAACATTGCTTTCTATACTTCAGAGCAGCCTCTTTTTTGTATTCCGGTTAGTGACTGTAAGTCATAAAAAGTAATAATGGCAGGGATTGAAGTACCATGTTTCGTATCGTCTTACATTTGCAAAAGCTAAAAAAGCCCCCGGTTATCGGGGCGGCAATGTAAAGCCAACTATCTGCATGGACAAACAAACATTTATAGTGGCACTATTATCCTACGTAAAACCAATTGGTTACGTAATTCTGCCATATTCGTGTTTCAGGGAAAATGAAAAATTTATCACGGTCCACGAACGTTTGTCGGCTTTGAATATCAGCCATTATCCGGGGTTGAGTGAAGGGGAAACTAAGTTTTTTAAACTATCCGAAGAATATTCAAATCATGCCATTATCAATCATTTCTCAAAGAAAAAGGAGACTCCCAAAGATTTTTTCAAAAATCAGGACAAAAAGTTTTTCGACGAAATGATAACCCCGTTTATTGCAAGAAGGCTGGCCAGGATCATAGAGTTGCTGCTTGAACATTCTATCCCGTTTTACAATGGCAAAGGGGGAAGCAACCTGTATGCTGAAGACGCTATTACGATTGAACGAGAACACACCCGGGCCTCCCTGAAATTTATTCGCACCGCCGAAGGCACACAATACAAACTCCGTGCATTTCATGCCAACAAGGAAATTGTGCTGAATAATTCCGAAAATGTGATACTCGTTAATGATCCCTGCTGGTATCTTACCGGTAACAAACTGGTGCGTTTCAACGAACAGATCAGTGGTAAACTGCTGATTCCCTTTAGTAATAAGGACTTTGTTACTATACCAAAACGAATTGAATATCAGTATTTCAGCACCTTTATCCGCAAAATTGCCAACCGTTGCGATATTGAAGCTGAAGGATTCATTGTTAATGATCTTCAGTATCAGCCTTCGGCAATATTGTCGCTCGAAGCCGACTGGCAAGGCCGGAAAGTGCTGGTGCTTCAGTTCAGGTATGGTGATAAAGTAATACTGGCAAACAATCCGCAACGCACATATACCACATTACTGGCTGATGAAAACGGCTTTATATTTAACCGTTTCAAGCGCAATCTCACCTGGGAAGCAGCCCGGATAAATTATTTAAAAACAAAAAACCTTAAACAGGTTGAAGCAACCTTTTTGCTGAACGAAACTGATACGGCCACAAAAAACGGTTTCCAAATGGTTGAATGGCTGTCGGAAAACCAGTCTGAATTATTGGAACAGTCCTTTACTATTTTACAGCCGGAAAGTAAAAAATACATTTTCGAAATTCCGGTTCTGGATCTGAAACTCGACTCCGGATTCGACTGGTTCGATCTGATGGGTACAGTGGTAATAAACGACATTAAAATCCCGTTTATTCGGCTTAAAAATCATATTATCAACAACATCAGAGAATATGAATTACCCACAGGAGAAATAGTGTTACTTCCCTATGAATGGTTTTCGCGGTTTCAGGACATTATGATTTATGCCTCGGAACAGAATAATGGCGTTCGTATCCATAAGCATCATTATAACCTCCTCAATTCACTCTCAGTTCCTGAAGTGAATAAAATCAGCGATGCGCTGGCTTTTCCGCAGCATGTTGAACTGCCTGCACTCACACATGTTACTCTGCGTCCTTACCAGATTGCTGGCTTTTACTGGTTGAATTCATTGCAGCAACATGGATTCGGAGGAATACTGGCCGACGATATGGGACTGGGAAAAACATTGCAAACCATTGCCTTGCTCGCTTCGTACTACCCTAACGAAGTGTCCGATCTTGAAACAGGAACTGTATCACCCCGCCTGCCGGCAAATTCAACCGCAGTACAGCTTGATTTATTTTCGCAGCCCGAAACAGCCACTATAATACCGGCCACTACTCACAAACATACACTTACTGACCGACTTCCGTGCAGCCTGGTAGTTATGCCTGCTTCGCTGATACACAATTGGGTGAATGAACTCAGGCGTTTTGCACCCTGGCTGAGGATTTATGTGCATGTGGGTTCTAACAGGGCAACAAATGTAAAATCCTTCCGCCAGTATGATATTGTACTGACTACCTATGGTACGCTGCGAAACGATATTGATAAATTTGGGAAATACAATTTTAACCTTATCATCCTTGACGAGAGCCAGACTATAAAAAACCCTGATTCGAAATCAACCCAGGCCGTTTTCAGCCTGCATGGTAAGCACCGAATGGTTCTTACAGGAACACCCATACAGAATTCGCTTTCCGATATATGGTCACAGTTCAATTTCCTGAATCCGGGAATGCTTGGAACACATACACATTTTGCAAAGTATTATGCAGCACCTTTATCGAAGAATCATGAAGATCAGGCTGCAGAAAAGCTTCAGAACCTGATTAAACCCTACATACTGCGTCGCACCAAAGAGGAAGTGGCTCCGGAACTTCCACCACTCACCGAAACCGCTGTTTTTTGCTCTATGACGGATGAACAGCAAAGCATGTATGATGCTGAAAAATCAAAGATCAGGAACAGTATTCTCGGGGAGTTCAGATTGCATGGTGCAAAAAGCTCGGCCGTTATGGTTTTACGTGCTCTGATGTTGCTGAGGCAACTGGCAAATCATCCGCGTATGGTTGATAATGGTTCGGATGCCGGAAGCGGAAAGTTTACCGAAGTAACCGAAAGCCTGGAAACTGTGCTGGCTGAAAACCATAAAGTCCTGGTGTTCTCATCCTTTGTGAAACATCTGAAACTCGTTGAAGAATTCTGCCTGGCCGGGAATTATAAATATGCTATGCTCACCGGTGCAACCACTAACCGCGAAAAAGTGATCAGCTCGTTCAAGCAGAAAAGTGATATTCAGCTATTCCTTATTTCGCTTAAAGCAGGTGGTGTCGGGCTGAACCTTACCGAAGCCGATTATGTTTTTATACTCGACCCCTGGTGGAACCCGGCTGCCGAAATGCAGGCTTTAAACCGTGCCCACCGGATAGGGCAGGCAAAAAATGTATTTGTATACAGGTTTATCACCAAGGATACCGTTGAAGAGAAAATTGTTATGCTGCAGCAAAAGAAAAAGGACCTTGCCGACGTGTTTGTAACTTCCGATTCAACCCTGGCAGGCATGACGCAGGACGAAATTATGTCGATTTTCTCCTGATTTTCACTTTTGACTTTCGTATTGTCAGGTCTGCCTGAAATCCGGGCCTGCCCTGAAAAGCAGTGGTTTATGATTTCTGCCGGTATAAGCATTTATTGGGCATGATATTATTTTGATGTGCTGGATACATAATCACTTGAGTAAAATTCATCTATTGATTTTGATTTTGTTCTTTTGTCATGAAACAAAAGAACCAAAAATTCTAGTCTGAATATAAATTTTACACATCTGTACACCTCGGTAAAGGCTCGCAAAACAAGGCTTGGCACTTTGGGGACATCATCCTTACAGCACATGAAGCTGGTGTTTTGCTACGCACATGCCAGCGCGTTTTACCTTCGGCTACAGCTGTTGTAAAATTTCTATAAGGCCGGTCCATACACCCTGGGAATTTTGCTCATGAGCTAATCCGTTGTTCCTCATTGATGCCATAAGGAAAGACTTTCTTATGAGGGATCGGCCTCAGAAAAATATGTTAGTGGTACTTGACGGAGTTATGTGCGAATGGCTTGTGTGTAGCAATACACAGTAACGACAAATGCCTGGATTTGTGCCATCTTTCATGTCTTGTATTGCGAGAAGATACCTCTGGAAGAAACGCAACATATTTTTCGAAAGCCTTGAATTATTGTTACTTTGTTTCCACCACATCAAAATAACATGTCGCTATTTGTTGATGCTGCAGGCCTTTGTTATCAGGTTTTTCTTTGTATTTTTGGTAAAACAATTATTTATCCAATCCCCGCTTATGGCTTCAAAATTTAAGATTCCGCATACCTATGTTATTATTTTCGCGATAATACTTGTAGCCGCAGTTTTTACCTGGTTTGTCCCCGGTGGGGCCTTTGAGCGCGAAAAAATCACAACATCCGCCGGAACCAGTGAAGTAATAAAAGCAAATTCATTTCAGTATTCAGAGAGTTCACCCCAAACCTGGCAGATTTTCTCGGCCTTTTACAAGGGATTTGTCCGCTCTCCGAAGATTATAGTTTTCATCCTGATTCTTGGTGGAGCATTCTGGCTGCTCAACGAAAGCAGGGCTATCGATATGGGTGTATATGCGTTTCTTAAGAAAAGCGAAAAGTTTAACCGGTATAGGGTAATACGGTTTTTAGGCGTGAACAATATAATTATTACATCGGTAATGCTGATGTTCAGTTTCTTCGGGGCCATTTTTGGCATGAGTGAAGAGACCATTGCCTTTGTGATAATTTTTGTACCTATGGCTATATCCATGGGATACGATTCCATAGTAGGAGTTTGCATGTGTTTCGTCGGGGCTGGTATAGGTTTTGCCGGCTGCCTGATGAATCCATTTACACTGGGAATTGCCCAGGAAATTGCTGGTCTGCCGCTTTTTTCAGGACTCGAATACCGCTTTATCATCTGGATGATTATCAATGTAGTTGGCATAGGATATGTATTGTGGTATGCCGGCAGGGTGAAGAAAAATCCGACCAAATCGGTAGTTTACAACGAAGACAGCTACTGGCGCGAGCATCATGCGAAAGCTGACCTCCAGGTCTCGGAAAAATCACTGACTTCGACCTGGGTGGCCTATTTTTGTGTTCTGGCGGTTATTATTGTTACTGCCTTTTACTGGCCACAAAATCCCATTAAACTGGGTGCCGATGCTTTCGTTCTGCCAGTGCTACCGGTTATTGCAGTATTATTCGCAATTACCGGATATCTGGCTGTGAAAAAATCAATACAGGCATTTGTTCTGAATATTCTGATTTTCACCATACTTTTTCTGGTTGTGGGAGTTACCGGGTTCGACTGGGGACTGCTTGAACTGGCTGCCCTGTTTTTCGGTATGGCGATAGTTGCCGGAATGGCTATGGGCAAGGATGCAAATGAAGTTACACGTTCATTTGTTGCCGGGGCCAAAGATATTATGTCGGCAGCGCTGGTAGTCGGTCTGGCTGGCGGCATCATTGTTATTCTCGAAGACGGAAAAATTATCGACACTGTATTGTACGGCATTTCGAAATCCATTGAAGGTACCGGTAAGATTGCCACGCTTTCGCTGATGTATGTTTTCACATCAGGGATAAATATGATCATCACATCAGGTACAGCCAAGGCTGCTCTTATTATGCCTATCCTCCGCGATATTTCCGATATGGTATCTCTCTCGAAACAGGCTACAGTTACCGCATTTCATATAGGGGATGGATTTACCAATCTGATAACCCCAACTTCCGGTGTACTGATCGGGGTTCTTGAAGTAGCGCGTATTCCTTTCAGCAAATGGTTCAGGTGGGCCTGGAAGCTGATAGTTATACTTGTTATCCTGGGATGGCTGCTTCTTATTCCTACCGTTACGATGCAGTTAAACGGATTTTAGTCATGGCTGGCAAGTCGGCATAAAAAAACCTCCTGTTTTTTGCAGGAGGTTTGTATGATCATTTGCACGTTTATTCCGTTATTCCCATCCTGTTCAGAATAAAAGCAAGCTGGAAAGCTGTTTCTTTCAGCCTGTCGAAGCGGCCGGTGGCACCACCGTGGCCTGACTCCATATTGGTATGCAGTAGCAGAATATTATTATCGGTTTTCATGGCCCGGAGTTTGGCCACGAATTTTGCCGGTTCGTGGTAGCTGACCTGCGAATCGTTCAATCCGGCTGTACACAGAATATTCGGATAATTCTGAGCTTTCACATTATCGTAAGGCGAGTAGGAAAGCATATATTTGTAATACTCCTCTTCGTTCGGATTTCCCCATTCTTCGTATTCCTGTGTGGTAAGCGGCAGGCTTTCGTCGAGCATGGTATTCATCACATCCACGAAAGGAACCTGTGCTATCACAGTATTGAAAAGATCGGGACGCATATTCACCACTGCTCCCATAAGCAGTCCGCCGGCACTGCCACCCATGATGGCAAGTTTAGATGCTGAGGTATATTTGTCCTGCTGCAGTTTCTCGGCACAGGCAATGAAATCGGTAAACGTATTTTTCTTTTTCAGAAGTTTTCCATCTTCGTACCATTGCTCTCCCATATCGCTTCCACCTCTTATCTGGGCTATGGCAAATACAAAACCACGGTCGATAAGGCTGAAGAAACCAGAGATAAAATAAGCATCCGAGCTGGAGCCATACGATCCGTATGAATACAGGAGTGCAGGGTTTGATCCGTCCTTTTTCAGGGATTTTTTATACACAACCGATATGGGAACTTTAGTATTGTCAGCGGCTACTGCCCAAACCCGCTCAACGGTATAATCATCCGGATTGAATCCGCCTGGTATTTCCTGTTCTTTTAACTTTTTACTTTCGCCGCTGGCAAAATCATAATCATAAACCGTATTCGGGCGGTTGAGTGAGGTGTAAGAATACCGCAGTGCGGTTGCATTGTAGTCGGGTGTGCCGGCTAATGAAGCTTTGTAAACCGGTTCAGGGAAATTTATAGTTCTGCTCTTGTCATCGGCCAGAGTCACCACTACTATCTCGCTGAGTCCGTTTTTCCTGGTCTGTGCAACAAGGTATTTATCGAATACATCGAGATAGTCAATTTTTACATCGCTTTTATGTGGTATTACCTCTTTCCACGTTTTCCTGTCGGCAAAACTGTTCAGCGGTGCTTCGTAAACTTTGCAATTCAGGTTATCACGATCTTTATACTGAATAAAGAATTTTTCTTTGTGATGATATACATTGTAGGTTACATCCCTGGTGCGGGGAATAAAAACCTTAAACTTCCCATTGGGTTGCGATGCAGGCAGATACTGATATTCGGAGGTGGTAAAACTGGATGATGTGATAAAAACAAAGTCATCGGTTTTACTTTTTTGCACATATACATTAAACAGCTCATCCGACTCTTCGTAAACAAGTTCATCAGGTTGAGTGCTTCCTGTACTATGCCGGTAAATTCTCCATGATCGCAACGCTTCATTTCCTACAGAGTAGAAAAGGGTTTTATTGTCATTTGCCCAGGCAAAAGATTGAACTTTATCAATTTTATCAGATAAATCACTGCCTGTTGAAAGATCGCGCACTTGCAGCGTGAAATCAGCGAAAGAGCCGGTTTCGTTACTGGAGTAGGCCGCAAGTTTATTATCTGTACTTATTTCAAAATTTGAAAAAATAAAGGCTTTTTTGCCTTCAGCCATTTTATTGACATCGAAAGTAACTTCCTCTGCATTGCTTACGTTACCTTTCCTGCGGCAATAGGTAGAATATTGCTTCCCTTTCTCAGTACGTGAATAATAATAATACCCGTTGTAAAACTGTGGAACTGTTTCATCGTCTTCTTTGATCCGGCCTTTCATCTCGGAATACAGCTTATCCTGCAGTGCCCGGGAAGAACTCATGACTGTATCGAAATATGCGTTCTCGGCTTTCAGATATTCAATCACCTCAGGGTTAGTTTTATCTTTCAGCCAGAAATAGTTATCGATACGTTTGTTACCAAATTCGGTAAACTCAGAGGGCCTGATAGCAGCTGCCGGTGGAGCCGGGAAATCGGTCTGAAGGGTTATTTTCACAGGTGTCATGTTTTGGTTGCAGGCGGCCAGTCCAATAAGTATTGCAAAGGCGGTCATGGATGAACTGAAATATTTCATGTGTTATTTTTTATTTTTAACGGGTCACATGGAATAGGCCAGATTGATCTTAATATCAACTTCGGTTGGTGATTTATTCCAATCATGGCTATTTCATAAATTGAGAATTTATCAGATTTTATTGTAAAGATACTGAAAACTACAATTGTTGCACGCCGGAATTCGACCAACAGAATGAACTTTCATCATAAATCACTAATTTTGCGGACTGCATATCCCAGCCGGGATTTGCCAAACAGTAGAATTCATTACACTAATTCATAGCCTTAGGCTACAAACAGACTTTATGCAGACAGTAGTAAGCGGTATCAGGCCCACGGGCAATCTTCATCTCGGTAATTATTTCGGAGCCATGCAGAATTTTGTAAAAATGCAGGAAACGGATAATTGCTATTTCTTTATTGCCGATTATCATTCGCTTACCACGCATCCTACTCCATCCGATCTGCATGGCACCGTAAAGCAAGTGCTTGTCGAATATCTCGCCTGTGGTTTGGATCCTGAAAAGTCAACTCTCTATTTACAAAGTGATATTCCCGAGACTGCAGAGTTATACCTTTTTCTTAACATGAATGCTTACCAGGGTGAACTCGAGCGCTGTACTTCGTTTAAGGATAAAATCCGCTCACATCCCGACAATGTAAATGCTGGTCTGCTAACCTATCCAACATTGATGGCGGCTGACATTATCATACATAAAGCGCATAAAGTTCCAGTAGGAAAAGATCAGGAGCAGCATCTTGAAATGACCCGTACGTTCGCTAATCGCTTTAACCGAATGTATAAGGCGGATTATTTTCCTGAACCGGTGGCATACAACTTTGGTGAATCACTGATCAAAATCCCGGGCCTGGATGGAAGTACAAAAATGGGTAAGAGTGAAGGCGAAGGCAACGCCATTTTCCTGTTCGATACTCCCGAAGCTATCCGCAAAAAAGTAATGAAGGCAGTTACCGATAGTGGCCCAACCGAACCTAACCAACCCAAGCCGCAAGCTATTGAAAATCTTTTCAACTTAATGAAAGCTCTTTCGGAAGCTGAAACATTACAGTTTTTCGAAGATTCATACAATGCCTGTGCTATCCGTTACGGCGATATGAAGAAACAACTGGCCGAAGATATGATCCGTTTTACAACTCCATACCGTGAACGCATTCTTGAGTTGTTGAAGGATGATGTTTACCTTGGTAAAATAGTGAAAATGGGTCGGGATAAGGCACATGAAAGCGCTGCGAGAACGATAAAGGAAGTAAGAGAGATTATTGGGTTTAAGAGTTTTTAGCTGTAAATCTCCATTTTGTAGATTTACATTGATTTGCATATGCAAAATTGTATATGTACAAAAATGCATATTCATCATTTTATAGAACCAGAACCCGCAAATTTTAATTACACAAATAGTATGTGTTTATAAATATCATATAATAAACAGATATTTAGGCTATTAAAGCTGATAAGCGACATCCTGGTTACTACGTTATGTTGAGCAGACATTTTCGTAAAATGATCCTTTTTTTTCAATTTTTATTTTTGGATAGGAATCAGGCATTTCATTAGATTTGCCGGATAAAAATAAATCCTATGAAAATTATATTTATCATTTCATTTTTATTATTTGTACTTCAACTTCAGGCTGAAACAGTTGATACGGTTGTGGTAAAATCAAAGATAACTGACGTTACTGTATTTACTGAAGGAGCACAGGTTACCCGAAAAGCTTCAGAGAAATTTATCAATGGAAAACACATTCTGGTCTTCGAAAGATTGCCCAGGGAGATTGAACCCCAAAGCATACAGGTAAAAAATATTGACAATTGTAAAATACTGTCGGTGAAGCATTATTTAAGTAATAGCAGTGAGAAGAAAAATAAGGCCGGCGAAAAAGCTATCCAGGAAAAAATTGACAAACTGGAATTCAGAATTAAGGAAATCAACGCCAAACTGAGTGTTTATGCAATTGAGCAGAAACTTCTGAGTGACAATAGTTACCTTGCCCGAAAAAACGAAGGTTCAGCAGTATCAGAAATAAAGGAAGCAGCCGATTATTATAGGCTCCGGCTTACAGAAATAAAACAAGAGGAGTTGCAGCTGGAAAAAGAATATGACGAAATCAGGAAAAAGATGCAGGATCTTTATGTGCAGATGAATGAGTTAATTGTTGATAATACGACTACCTGGAGTAAGATATTTCTGGCCATTGATTGCGAAAAGGAACTACCGGCAGAAATTACTTTCAGCTACTTTGTGAACTCTGCCGGTTGGGAACCCATGTACGATTTCAGGGTAGATGACATTTCCAAACCACTGAATATTGTTTACAATGCCAGTATTTATCAGTCGTCGGGTGAGGACTGGAACAATGTAAATATTAAACTGTCTACAACCAGCCCTAAGCTTACCGGCGAAAAGCCTGAATTAAATGCATGGTATATTGAGCATAGAAAAAGCTATGAAAGTAAACCTATAAAGGGCATTGCCTCAGCAATCCGGGGCAGGGTTGTTGATAAAGCAAACGGCGATCCTCTCCCTTTTGTTAACGTACTTATAGAACAAAATAATGTTCAGGCTGGAGGCAGTGCAACTGATTTAGATGGCAATTACATGATTAAACCCATTTCTCCCGGAACATACACTGTAAAAGCCTCGTTTATAGGTTATAAAACAACTCAGGTAACAGGTATTCCACTCAGATCAGCATTACTTGAAACAGTCAATCTGGAAATGGAATCAAGTGCAACCGAATTAAATGCTGTTACTATTACCAGATATCAGGTTCCCCTGATTGATAAGGACAGGACAGTATCAGGAGCTACGGTAACTTCTGAGGAAATTTCGAGAATGCCATCACGCAGTGCATCAGCAACTGCAACAAATGTTGGAGGTGTGTTTGACAGGAATGGTGAAGTAGGAAATGTCCGTGGACAGAGATCCGTTGGGAATGTAACTTACATTGATGGAGTAAAGGTTAGCGGAACTGATAATTATAATCTGCCTCAATATCGAAGTACGAAGAGTAATAAAAATAGCGAGTATGATTTTAAGGTTATCGATCTTATTTCCAATACATTACGTACAAATATTACAAACCTCGAATATACTATCGAAATTCCCTATTCAATTCCTTCGGATGGTGCCGACTACAGCATAAAAATCAAAGAAGTCAGAACCCCTGTTCAATACATTTATTATGCAGTGCCAAAAATTGACAATGAAGTTTTTCTAACTGCAGAAGTCCTTGACTGGACCCAGCTTAATCTGTTGTCAGGCAAATCGAGTATCTATTTCCAGGGAACTTTTACAGGCGAATCGTATATTGATGCCAGCCAGACTAATGACACGCTTCACATCTCATTGGGGCGCGATAATAATATCCTTGTCAAACGCGAAGGCAATAAAACCAGTGAAAAGAAGATTATAGGAAACAATATTAAGGAAACTTCCGGCTGGGATTATACCGTTAAAAATAACCGAAATGTGGCTGTTAAGGTAGTGATTGAAGACCAGTACCCAATTTCGGAGCGGAAAGCTATTGAGATAGAACTGATTGAATCATCAGGCGCAAAAGTAGATTCCAAAACCGGGAAAATGACCTGGGAATTTTCGTTAAATCCTGATGAAAAGAAAACCTTTAACAGCAAGTACTCCGTAAAATATCCGCGGTACGAAGGGGTTTCGGTTAATTAGTGCATACACTTCAGTCATTTTAAAATTTCGAAAAATCGGTTTAATCCATTCTTGCGTTTTGTTCGTCACCCAAAGAAGTGCGTTTCCTGTTGTATGGGTTTCGATTCTTTGCTTTCAATCAAAACGGGCAGGATAAAAGTGAAGAGGAAATTTACCGGAATTAAGAGTTAAAAAAGCAAGTTGACATATACAGGAAAATTTGAGTTCGGATTTCAAAACCATACTAACTAGTGTCATGTCAACGTAATAATGTCGCTAAACATTTGTATCTTTGTCATAAAAAGCGCTATGATAAAATACAAAGTCACTTTAAAAAAAGAAGAGCATGACGAACTTATGTCAATTGTAAGCAAA
>Ga0208789_1000326_pt1 | contig 51544 bp, 41 predicted proteins | sample Methanotroph_Enr_FD_187368 | JGI IMG/M metagenome (GOLD analysis project Ga0208789, IMG submission 187368) | Enriched soil microbial communities from Old Woman Creek wetland in Ohio, USA - Methanotroph_Enrichment_5 (SPAdes) (version 2) | ecosystem: Environmental > Terrestrial > Soil > Wetlands... | reverse complement strand
CAACCCGATGCATCGTTCAAAACGCTGATGGTTCAGGCCTATATCGAAAACGCAGAAAAACTCGCCGCCGAACTAGGCAAAGGCTACGGCAAGGAAATATTCAAACGCTATACCACGCTAACCGACAACGCGCTCAAAACTCATCAAGACGCCAAAATCGACTTCGCGCTGTGGCCTGAAACCGCATTCCCGGCGTTGCTGGGCGAGCAATTCAAATACGACGACTACCCGGTCGCATTGGCGCAGTTTCTCCACGAACGGCAACTGCCGCTGATTACCGGCGCTTACAGTGTCGACGAACCCTCCCGACTGATTACCAATTCCCTGTTCGTGCTGAACAAGGACGGCGAGATAGTGCCGCCGCATTACAGCAAATCGATCTTGCTGGCTTTCGGCGAATACATCCCCGGCGAACAGTTCTTCCCCGAAATCCGCAAATGGCTGCCGCCCACCGGCCACTTTGCCCGAGGCCACGGCCCGACCGATTTGCTGCATTGGAACGGCTATAAAATGGGCGCGCAAATTTGCTACGAAAGCCTGTTCCCACGATTTTCGCGCTCGCTGGCTGAACTCGGCGCACAGTTCATCGTCAACGTCACCAACGACTCCTGGTACGGCGCATGGCAGGAACCCTACCAACACATGTACATGACCCTGGCGCGCGGCGTGGAATTTCGCCGTCCGGTACTACGCGTCACCAACACCGGTATTTCCACGGTATCGCTAGCATCGGGAGAAATCCTGGAACGCTCACCGATACATCAGGCATGGACAAGCGTATACGAAGTGCCTTACCTGAAAAACCCGCCCGCCACTTTCTATCAAAACTGGTTCTGGCTGGTGCCGGGGTTGTTGTGGGGGGCATTGGTTTTGTTGTTAGGGATTGGGGTTGTAAACCGATCAGACAATAATAAATAGGTGCTGAGCTATGTCGCTAATTATTGACATATCAAACATAGACACCACGTATGACCATCTATTTGAAGCAAGGCACCAGCTAACTTGGTGGCCATGGATCGGAAACAAATTTAACAGTGCTAATAAAAAAACATTAATACTTGGCGAAAGCACTTACAACTGGAATCCAAAAAGCGAACAGGTAAAAGAGAGAATTAACAGGAAAGATCACTTGAGAATCCTGCATCAAAATCATGCCATTCAGCTTAACAGAAAGTCAAAATATGTACGAAATATAGAAAGAGCCATTTTTCAGTCAAAATCCCCTACATTAGCAGACAAAGAAATGCTTTGGTCTACTGTTGTTTACCATAATCTAGTACTTCGCCCCATGGCAACGTTAAAGCATCGACCAAGCTATAACGATTACAAGCTAGGATGGGAAGAAGTACTTTATATATCGGACATCTTAACCATAGATCAATGCATTGTTTACGGGCTTGAAAATAACAAGATTACGTCCCTGCTTGAAGTTTTAAAAAACAGCAACATAAATTACGAGCATAATAAAATATCATCCAAAATTGGCAACTCACGACCCAGCGTGATAACGCTGAATACTAGCAACCGTCCATTAAAGCTTGTTTTTATCAGGCATCCTAGTGCATTTTTTAGTTGGAAAAACTGGGGGGCTTTTTTAAAAAATGAAATCTTACTACCATCTCAAAATGCCTATGTCAGCAAATAGCCTGGAGGAGCTTCCGGAAGCCTGGGCTTAATAGCTCCTCTTGTATCTCTCGCTACCTCACATACAGGTTAAGCGATTTCCAAGATTTCTGTATTTCGTTGCAATCCACTTGCCTTTCGTATCCGAACGAATACATTTAAACCATGAACATCTTCCAGAAATCCGATGAATTCGATGCTAGGCTAGTCGGCCTGAAAGACCCTGTTGGAAAAGCCCAAATCGCTTTGCGCCTCGATCGTGCAGCAAGAGGCAACTTTGGCGACTGCGAACCGGTAGGTGCCGGAGTTTCCGAGATGCGGCTTCACTATGGCCCCAGCTACCGGGTATATTTCACCCGGCGCGGCACAGTGATTTATCTGCTGCTGTTAGGTGGCGACAAATCGACCCAGAAACGTGACATCAAGCGCGCCATAGAAATGGCAAGCGCTTTACCCAAGGATTAATACCATGACCAATTTCACTTCGTTTGACGCGGCTGATTATCTTGACAACGAAGAAACCATTGCCGCCTATCTGACTGCCGCACTGGAAGACCCTGATCCCGACGCTTTTCTTGTTGCCGTAAAGGCAGTCGCTCGAGCTCGAGGCATGACCCAGCTGGCAAAGGATTCCGGTTTGGGCCGCGAAAGCCTTTACAAGGCGCTCCCGCCTGGCGTTAAACCGCGCTACGAGACGGTGATGAAAGTAGTTCGGGCGCTGGGCGTGAATCTACACGCCGAAATTCGCCATACTTAACTGATCCTATGACAAACCGATTATCAACAACATTAAGCAACATAAAAAATTAACATGCACCCAGTTTTAATCTCCATATTTTTACTTTTATGCAGCAATATCTTTATGACGTTCGCATGGTATGCGCATCTTAAAGAACTCAACAATAAACCATGGCTAATCGCGGCGATAATAAGCTGGGGGATTGCATTGCTGGAGTATTTGTTCCAGGTTCCGGCAAACAGGATAGGTTTTACGGTGCTTAGCGTGGGTCAGCTTAAAATACTGCAAGAGGTTATTACGCTGACAATATTCGTCCCTTTTTCGGTAATGTATTTGAAAGAGCCGTTGAAATTGGATTATTTGTGGGCCGGTCTATGCCTTGTTGGGGCGGTATACTTCATGTTTCGAAGCCGGTTTGCATAACAGGCTTACTTGGTTTTTGCCTTCACCGTAGCAATAGAGACGGCGTTGCCTGCCGAATGCAACGTTACGCTTAAGAGTCCTGAAATATTATCCCAGCGCATCACGTTTTTATTGCTGAAGGTCGCCTCCTTTACAGGGAGCCCGAGCAACGCCAAGGCGTCTTTGCTGAACGCTGCGTGACCCAGGCTTCCTTTCACGGTAATTTCGTCGACCTTTCCGTCGATAAATTCAACGCTGACATCACCGTCCCGGAATGCGCAGTGCAGCGCGGATTTTGCCTTGACGCAATAAGCAGGATCGCCAAGCAATGCTAATGTCTCGATTTTGGTTTTCCCTTCAATTTTCTGATGGTAAGACGGACTGCGGAATGCGCCGTATACGGTAATCCAGTCCGCTTTGCCGTCTATGAAGACAACCTCAATTTCATTTTCCTTGAACGAGCAGTTCCGGGCGGATTCCGACTGAGCGCAGAAAACGGCCTCACCCAATAGCGCCTCGACTTCAGCTTCGGTTTTCCCCGCTATCTTCGGAATATTAAATAAAGCTCCGGCAGCAACCGACTCAGCCTCTTGAACAGCCAGCTGCTTTGCTGTTGGGTTTTGTGGGATATGCGGGATATGTTTGACAGTTGCCATCAGCGCCATTAAAAACAGCACAAGAACCGCTATCTCGACCTTAACAAGTGCGGGCATTTCCGCGCAATAAGGGCAATCCTGCGCTGTTGCGCTGATACGGTTGCCGCATGTTTTGCAGATCGTTAGTGCCATGTTTATATCGTTTCTTTATCGAGCTAATGAGGTTATTTTTATGATTCCCTGATTAATCCCTATCGGGTCAATGCCGTAGCTGTTTTTAGCGTAGTTTAAACTGAAAACTCATCTGCTAAGTAATAGTACTTATTGATTAAAAAGCTTAACTCTTTATCCTATTTAAAACCTAATATATTTTTAGGTTTATCTGCGTTAGATTTTAATTCAAACTAAAACAGCTTATTGCGCCGTTTTCGGCTTTGATGGGAGGCTAAAATGATGCTTAGAACATTAACAAAGGAAGCGTGGCTTCTTTATCTAAAAATCTTAAATACTGAACTCATATCGGACTTTTCAATAAAGAGCACGGATAGGCAGTACCGATTAGCAGACCGGGCTTATTACAGGTACAGACGGCGCCGGGCTTCAGATGCCTAATGCCCTTAAATGGCTGCGACCGGTGTACTACTGATTATTTTGGTCTGTCGCGCCAGTGCCCCCATTAAAGACGGCAGGCATAAAAAAAGAGCTTTAAGAAAAATCTTAAGCCCTTAGATTGTTTATGGTGCCTCGGGCCGGAGTCGAACCGGCACGTCCTCACGAACGAGGGATTTTAAGTCCCTTGCGTCTACCAATTTCGCCACCGAGGCATCGATAACTTTGGTAAGCCGCGTATTATATAGCAACAAAAAAAATAAACTAGACCTATCGCCAAAAAAGCTCAGACCCGCCTTAAATGCGCCGTTTACCGGGATCGACGAAAGGCTGGGTGCATGAACGGACTTGCCGATGGCCAATAGTAGCTTCCCCAATAATAAGGATAGCCTCCATAATAGGGATTGTAACCATAGCCATAGCCGAAACCATCGTAACGGCTGTCGTATTCATAAACCGGCCACAGGTAAACAGTCGTGGCTGAAATCAACGGTAAGCGCATAATTTTTTTGCCTATCGTGCGTTCGATATCGCCAGTAAGCGTTCCTGCAACGGTGATTTTCGCGTTTTTGGTGTAAACCGCCGGATCAAGAAACTCCGAACTTTTAAAAACAAATCGCCCCGCATACTGCCGATCCGTCTCCGGCTCACCATCGCTGTCGAGGGGATAATACAAAACCTGCACCAGACTGAAATTTTGTTCATTGTCCACGTCAACAATAATGCCGCCCCAGCGCACCGGCGCATTTTTATAATTGGCAGTCTTCTGGATTGCCTCGACATAGGAAAGATCATACGGAGGAGGATTTTTTATCGCGACCGGCAAAGTTGAGCAAGCATTCAACCATAAACAGACGAGTAATAAATACCGTTTCATATTTTTTCTCCTGACATTTTCAAATTTTTCTAATAGAAGTACTTAACCAGAAAACCGGCAATAAGACTATTGTTAAAGATACCTATTCCTACAACTGCGCCGGATTACAGTACAATAGCCCCCTGACCAACTGCTCGCCCGTGCCTCCATGAATAAACAAAAAAAACTGCTCCGCTCCGATATACGCTATGAATGTGGCGACGCTTTTTATGAACGCGGACGCAGCTATTTTGAAAGAGGCATGGTGATTAATCTCGCCATTACAAACGAAGGCGCTCTTTTTGTACAGCTCAATGCTGCCGTTAAAGGCAGCCATAAAGACCCTTATCGGCAAAATATTCGCATCGTCTGGCGGCCTGACTATAGCGCCGCGGAGATTGAAGGCGACTGCACCTGTCCGGTCGGCTATAACTGCAAACACGTTGCCGCTGTTTGTCTGATGTATCAAAATTCCAATCTAAGTTTTTCCGCATCGAATGCAAAGCCCAACTGCCTGGATTGGCTCGACAGTCTTCATCAGCAAGCGCCCGAGCAACACAATACCTCTCAGGAATTCATCGCCTACATCCTCAAGCCCGGCAATGCTAAACACGAATTTACAGTTGAATTTTTAATCACCAAAGCCAAGAAAACCGGAGGGGTCAATAAGGGCAGAAAAACGACCTTGAATAATCTCCGCTACAGCTATTCCTACCTCAATTATGTTCAACCGGCGGATCAGGAAATTGCAAAGCTGCTGACTGCGCTTAACCCCGCTTTCAGAGACGAGCCGTTAATTGCCGGAGCCACAGGTTATCTGGCCTTGTCCAAACTGCTGAAAACAGGCCGACTGTTCTGGCAAGGCGTTGATCACGCGCCGTTAATAAAAGGAACCGACCGCGACTTAAAGTTTAACTGGCGAACAGCCGAGAACGGTGATTATCAACTCGCGGTCGAAATCGACCCGCCCGCGTTCCTGCTGCTGACCGAACCGCCGCAATACCTGGACGACGCTTTGGGCTTAATAGGCACACTCAACGCCCACAACCTCTCCACCGATCAACTTAAAAACATCCTGGCCGCCCCGCCGATACCGGCCGAGTATGCCGACGAATTCAGCCAGCGCCTGATTATTGAGCACCCCAGCCTGCCGCTGCCTGCGCCCAAAAAAGTCGAGCTGATTGAAGCCGAGGAGCTGACGCCTGCGCCCAAACTGTTGCTGTTCGGTCATCAGGTCTCGCCCCAGCAGTACACCCATTTTATGGCGGTCGGTTTTGTGTACGGCGAATGGACGATTTCCGCGATCCCCCAGGAAGACTACAGCGTGGTAAAAACCGAGCAGGGACTGGTGCGGATTAAACGCGACACGGAAACCGAACAACGGGCAATACATCGCCTGACCGACCAAGGCTTTGCCCCAGCCCCTGCCGTGCAGATCGGGGCACAAGAACTGTTTTTGTATAGCCCGGCAATAACCGCGATGGACAGCGCCGCACGCTGGGGAGACTTTCTGCAAAACACCCTGCTGGAGTTAGAACAGGACGGCTGGGTTATCGACATTGATGAAAGCTTCCTGCTTAACTTTCAAACCGCCCAGAACTGGGACGCCCAAATCAGCGAAAGCCAGCAGGACTGGTTTGAAATGCGCTTTAACATAGACGTTGACGGCCAACCCCTGCCTTTATTGCCGTTGATTATGCCGGTACTGGAAAACTACGACCCGGAAAACCTGCCGGAAATGCTCAGCATCCCGCTCGGCGAGCACAACTACCTGACCTTGCCCAGCGAGAAAATAAAACCGTTCCTGAGCGTGTTGATCGAGCTATTTAGCAGCAGCACGATGGGCAAAGACGGCTCGCTGAAACTGTCCCGATTTAACGCCGCCGCGTTGGCCGACTTGGAAGAGCAAAACCGGGGTTTGTTCAGCATCAACGGCGGAAAAGAGTTGCGGGAGCTGGGGCAAAAACTGAAAAACTTTACCGGCATCGAAGATGTCGCCCTGCCCAACAACTTGCAGGCGGAACTGCGCCATTACCAGCAGCAGGGACTCAACTGGCTGCAATTTTTGCGGGAATATAAATTCGGCGGCATACTCGCCGACGATATGGGCCTGGGCAAAACCATACAAACGCTTGCCCACCTGTTGATCGAAAAACAAGCGGGACGGATGAGCCTACCCAGCCTGATCATAGCGCCGACCAGCCTGATGAGCAACTGGCGGCGGGAAACCGAGCGCTTCACGCCCGACCTGAAAATCCTGATCTTGCAGGGTAACGAACGCAAGCAGCTGTTCTACAAAATCAGGGACTACGACCTTATCCTGACCACCTACCCGCTGCTGTCCCGTGACGAAGAAACCCTGCTGGAACACGAGTATCATTACCTGATCCTGGACGAAGCCCAAACCATCAAGAACCCGCTGTCCAAAGCCGCCCAACTGGTGCGCCGGATCAAAGCCAACCACCGGCTTTGCCTGACCGGCACGCCGATGGAAAACCACTTGGGCGAACTGTGGGCGCAATTCGATTTCCTGATGCCGGGTTTTCTGGGCGACATCGCCACGTTTAAAAAACTCTACCGCACCCCGATTGAAATACATGGCGACAGCGAGCAAAGAACGAGGCTGTCGCGCCGGGTTGCGCCATTCATGCTGCGCCGTACCAAGCAGGAAGTCGCAACGGAATTGCCGCCCAAAACCGAGATCATCCGCTCCGTGCCGCTGTATCCAAAACAGGCCGCTTTATACGAGAGCATCCGCCTGACCATGGAGAAAAGAATCCGTGATGCGATTGCCGAAAAAGGCCTGTCGCGCAGCCACATCACCATCCTGGATGCCCTGCTTAAACTGCGCCAGACCTGCTGCGATCCGCGCACCTTGCCGCTAATAGAAGCCCAAAAAGTGCAGGAATCCGCCAAGCTCGACCTGCTGATGGAACTATTGCCGGAACAGCTTGAAGAAGGCCGCCGCATCCTGGTGTTCTCGCAATTCACCCGGATGATCGCGCTGATTGAAAGCGAATTAAACACCCGAAAAATCGGCTACGCCAAACTGACCGGCCAAACCCGCAACCGCGACGAAGCCATAGAGCTGTTTAAAAGCGGCGAGGTAAACGTGTTCCTGATCAGCCTGAAAGCGGGCGGCGTCGGCTTAAACCTGACCGAGGCCGACACCGTGATCATTTACGATCCGTGGTGGAACCCCGCTGCAGAAAGCCAAGCCGCAGACCGCGCCCATCGCATAGGCCAGGACAAGCCGGTGTTCATCTACAAACTGATTACCGAAAATACCGTGGAAGAAAAGATTATCGCGATGCAGGACAAAAAACGCGCCCTGGCCGAAGGGATTTATAAGGGCGGGGAGGAAGAAGAATCGTTGAAGTTAACGGCAGAGGATTTGACGGCTTTGTTTGAGCCGTTGTAAGCCAAGCATAAAATTTTCATTGCAATGTGTCCTAGGTAGGCCGGAATAAGACCGACCACGCATAGCGTAGGTCGGTATCTGCGGGCATTTGGAGCCGCGACTTTAGTCGCGGTGATGGCTCATCATCACAGCTTATGCATAAACATCCATGCGCGACTAAAGTCGCGGCTCCGTTTATGATTTTCCCTGTCTTATTAAGTACGGATATTTCCTATGCTGTACTGCCGAAAACGCCGATTCTTGCTATCGCTCAAACCGTCTTATTACGGCCTACAAGGCTATTCTTCCCGCCTTTTGGTCAAACCGGAAACCACGGCCACCAACAATAAACTGGACATCCAGCCAAACAAGATTTCAAACCATACCACAAATCTCGTTACATGCTTAAGGCTGTGCGCCTTCAACTCATCAATCCATGTGTTTTTGGCTGTTGGAATCATCGGCGCCCAATCGTGTTCTTGCTGTAAATCAACCAGTGGCAAAATCAAATCCAGCGAATACGCCAAGGGACTAAAGCCCGTGTATTCCTCACGCAGTTTTGAACACAAATACCAGTTACCCGCCCCTTGAACTGAAGGCAACCCGCAGCTTAATTTATATCCTTCCAGTTCGGCTGCTGGGCTAAGAGGCACACAAGCGGCATACTCAGGATTTTGAAACACCAGCGGATTGCTGGGTGCAAATACGCCATTGCCATTATCGCCATACCGTGCCGCGCCCGAATAAAACGCCCCGCAAAGCAGCCAGACAACAACCATTTTGAAGAATAATCCAAGTGGACGATAACCATAACCAATGAACCATCCAAACAATCGATGAAATATACGACTGAAAAACCGGTAAATCCCCGCTCTCGGTTTACACCAACTTTCTGGGGCTTGACCGATCAAGTTGGCGCGGAGCAGACGCTGTTCAAAGGCAATCGCTACCTGTCGTGCATCCTCCCAATGCCCCACATCACGGAGGACTTTTTGTAATTGTTGCCAGGGTTGTGGCCTGAAATTGCTTCCAATTTCAGCCAACCCCGAATGTGAAGCAGGCTGCTTATCCAGCCATGCCAGCCGATTCTTTGCATCCGTGGGAGCAGAACCTGCCAGCTTATCGTAAACGAAACCATCCAGCATCAGTTCTTCCTTTAACCAAGACCAAGTATCATCCTCCAAACTGCCTACCTTGGAAGACATTAAAGAGATAGCTCCTTTAACCGCCTTTAAATTACTAAAAAATAAAATACCGTCCACCGTCATGGTCTCTGCCCGCAATGCGAGGCCATTTGGGTAGCCCAGTGACGTGTTACTTGTGCTATCAAAAGTTGCGCCAGAACAGTTCAAATAGGAACCAATTTGCGCTCCCGACAAGCAAACCATGCCAGTACTGGTAAAGCCTTTAGTTAAACTAACAAATCCCTTTATCACCGTACCAGTACACAGCAAGGCGTCCTTCCCCTTACCATCAAACCTGCCGCCAGAACATAATAAATCACTGCCAATCTGCGCACCCGATAAGCTAACAGTACCGTTAGCAGAGAAGCCTGTATTTAGAAAAACTTTACCTATCACCGCATTGTTGCAGACCAAAGCGCCAATGTGCTCATCACCGGAACGATCATCATTAAACACGGCATTACTGCAATCCAGACTGCCTCTTATTTGCGCATTTGCCAACCTAACTGTGCTAGCAGCGGTGAATCCTTCATTTAGGAAAACATCACCACCACATACCATGCAGTCTCCATCAAAGCTATCAACGTAACATCCCTGAAAGGCCACAAAACCGTGAACATTGCTATATCGCAGGTTAATAGTACTTAAATAGCAATTAATCAGCCCTAGGCTATGTGGCAGAATCGCGGACACAAGATTCAGCTCACCTTCAACCCAAACTCCCTGAAGCGACACACCATTTTCATGAACTGGAGCGTGTTCGTCTCCGCCCAACGCGAGAAAGCGCAAAAAGGATGCACGTACAGTATTCAGTACACCTGGTCGCTCAGGTCGCTGTTCTGAGATGTCTGCGGTCTCCCCACTTCGGCAGGCATCCAGTAGCTTTTGTTCTGCGAGGTTGAGCAGCCCAAAATCACTCAGTGAACGTCCAAAGGCTTTTAAAGGTGGATTAACCATGCTTGCACTCCTGTGTGCTTATTTCGGATGCCGCGGAATTTACATTCAGCACATTCTAACGCACTACATTGGTTTCTTTTCAGACATTCCAGTCAGTAGGTCAGGACATACCGTTTATGCCCAGCTTTATATTGATTAATTTAGATTGAAAGATACTACCAAACGTACTAATCTAGGCACCAATAACAGCTTTGGAGTCAGTCATGGCGCACATCATTTTGGCGGAAACCTCCGCTAGCGTTTCCGAATTAAAAAAGAATCCTATGGGTACGGTAGCAGCAGGCGAGGGCTTTCCCGTTGCCATCCTGAACCGCAACGAACCCGCCTTTTATTGCATCCCCGCCAAAGCCTATGAAGCCTTAATAGAAAAACTGGAAGATATGGAGCTTAACGCCATAGCCGACGCCCGCGAAAATCAAGCGGAAATCAAAGTCGATTTGTCCGACTTATAAGCGCACGGAATTGTATACTGATGATTTATGGCCTTGCTTTCAAGGAAGATGCGCTTAAAGAATGGCAAGCACTTGATAATTCGGTGCGGGAGCAATTCAAAAATAAGCTGGAAGAACGACTCGCCAACCCGCATGTCCCTGCTTCGAAACTCTCAGGGCAAAAAAACCGGTACAAAATCAAACTCCGCAATATGGGTTTTCGGCTGGTTTACGAAGTCAGGGATGCTGAATTAGTCGTCGTTGTAGTGGCTATTGGCAAGCGTGAACGTAACGCTGTTTATAAAGCAGCTGCGAAGCGGTAGCCATGTAAGCCGAAACACCACCTCGCGCTATGCGCCCTTCGACAAACTCAGGACAGGCATGAATGGCCTTATCCAGGCCTACCCAATTGATAAAAAGAATTTATGCACAACAAACCAATCGAAGTCCTCAAAGCCGTTTTCGGCTACGATAAATTCAGGGGACAACAGCAGGAAGTCATCGAGCAGCTGATAGCCGGACAGGATGCGTTGGTGCTGATGCCGACAGGCGGCGGCAAGTCGTTGTGCTATCAGATTCCTTCCTTGATCCGGCCCGGCGTAGGCATTGTGATTTCGCCGTTGATTGCGCTAATGCAGGATCAGGTTAATGCCTTGCTGCAATTGGGCGTTAAAGCCGCTTTTTTGAACTCGACCTTATCGCTTGAAGAATCCAGAAGAGTCGAGCAGCAACTGCTTAACGGCGAGCTGGACTTGCTGTACATCGCACCGGAACGGCTGACCTCGGAGCGCACCGGGGCACTGTTCCAACGCATCAAGATTGCGTTGTTCGCGATTGACGAGGCGCACTGCGTTTCCCAATGGGGCCACGATTTTCGGGTGGATTATCTCCAACTTTCGCTGCTGCATGAGCGCTTCCCCGACATTCCCCGCATCGCACTGACCGCGACCGCCGACGACAAAACCCGCGAAGAAATCAAGTTGCGCCTAAATCTGGAGCAGGCGCAGCTGTATCTTAGCGGGTTCGACCGTCCCAATATCCGTTACCGGATCGTGCAAAAACAAAACTCCCGCGACCAGCTGATTGATTTTATCCGCGCCGAACATGCCGGTGATTCAGGGATTGTGTATTGCCTGTCGCGCAAAAAAGTCGATGCGACCGCAGAATGGCTCAGGACTAAAGGCGTCAATGCCCTGCCCTATCATGCCGGGATGGATGCCGGTTTGCGTGCCAAGCATCAGCACCAGTTTTTAATGGAAGAGGGCTTGGTGATCGTGGCGACTATCGCGTTCGGCATGGGCATCGACAAGCCCAATGTCCGTTTTGTCGCGCACCTGGATTTGCCCAAAAGCGTTGAGGCCTATTATCAGGAAACCGGCCGAGGCGGGCGTGACGGCCTGCCCGCAAACGCCTGGATGGCTTACGGCTTGCAGGATGTAATCACGCTACGGAAAATGCTGCAAGACTCCAACGCCGATGAGGCGCACAAGCGTGTCGAATACCACAAACTGGATGCGATGCTGGCCTTATGCGAGCAGGTTCATTGCCGTCGGCAAGCTCTGCTGGCTTATTTCGGCGACGCTCTTGAGCAGCCCTGCGGCAACTGCGACACCTGTCTGGAGCCGGTCAATACCTGGGACGGGACTGTGGCAGCGCAAAAAGCATTGTCTTGCATCCATCGCACACAGCAGCGTTACGGCGTCGGCTATTTGATCGATGTGTTGCGTGGCAAGGCCACCGAACGGATTGTCAAAGCCGCTCACGATAAGCTGTCAACCTTCGGCATCGGAACGGATATTGATGAACAGCAATGGCATTCGGTGTTCCGGCAGCTGGTCGCACGAGGCCTGGTTGCCGTTAATTTCGATAGTTTCGGCGCGTTGCAACTAACCGAATCCTGCCGTCCTATTCTGCGCGGCGAACAACAACTTATGTTGCGCAAGGACTTGAAGGCCGAGAAAGTCAAAGGCAGCAAAAAGGAAAGCCGTCAGTTTGCCAAAACCGACGACACCCTGCTGTGGAATGCGTTGCGCGCCAAGCGCAAGATGCTTGCCGATGCCCAGGATGTGCCGCCCTATGTTATTTTTCATGATGCGACCTTGATGGCAATGCTGGAAGCCAAACCAACCAACCGCCAGCAAATGAGCCTGCTGTCCGGCATCGGCGAACGCAAGCTTGAGCTTTACGCCGATGAATTCCTGGCGGTGATCAGCGAGTTTGTCGATCTCAGTAATGGACCGATTGGCCTGTCGGATACTATGGCCGAATCGGTGGCCCTATTCCGGCTGGGCTACAGTGTAAAACAAATCGCCCAGCAACGAGAGCTGCAAGAGACCACTATTTACGGGCATCTGGCCCAGTCCCTGGAGCAAGGCATGTTGGTGCTGGCCGATGTTGTTGAACTGCCCGGGCCTGAAATCAGGCGGATAGAGGAAGCTATTATCAACTTGCCCGAGGACCAACGGAACGCGCTTAAGCCGGTTTATGAGCTGTTTGACGGGCAATACAGTTATGGCGTTTTGCGGTGTGTCAGGGCCGCCTTGCAGCATCAAACGGGGTGATCTCACGTTAACCAAGCCCCAGAGCCGTGTTACGCTGTTTCCCGTATCTAACCGCGTACATGGTTTATTAACTGTTGAGGGATACCTCAGGGCCAGCTCCGACGGGACAAGCTAAATGGCTACACTTTTTAACCGACACCTTACATATTGAACAGGGCAACATGCCCGACGATTAAATCAGTTTAGAGAACTACCTTATGCTTACAAGCCTCATCACTTTTTTCTTGTATTTGGTTGCAGTTATTTATTTAGCGGGCCTTGCGCTCACCGATAGCTCAACGAAGATAAGCGCCAAAGAAGTCTACATGTATTCAGGAACACTCGCCCTGATCGGCTGCATTAGCGAGGTGGCTGTCAATAGCTTCTGTAGAGCGGCTTTCGACTCGTCTCTTTGGATATATCTGGTAACACCCGTACACCAGGGTGATACCTCGATTTTTGCGTTTTTTCAGTGGTCACTCTATGGTTATCATCTTTATTTTGTTCAGAAAAAGATTCAGTCCCTTAAAGTTAAACATGAAGAATATATTTTTGCGCTTGTGATCTCTGTTGAGGCGTTGTTGCTTGAAATATTCGTCAATATTTCAAGCCATTTTTTCCTTAACACGTTCATATTTTATTATATCCCTGGAGATATGGGACATATGACCACTGTTTTTGTATTCCCTGTTTATATTCTGGGAGGCGCTATATTGATTGAAACCTTTAAAAGATTTTTGAAAGACCCCGTGTTTTTCGGCAACCTGAGTTATTCCATTGCTTTGATTTTTGTGTTTTTATCGTAATATCCGTATTCAAACAATTGCCCGGTGTCCAAAGTGCTGCTAATTCCACTTCATAACCGGCACTGATGAAATAGAGTTCTTCGGGGAGCCTTCTATCACCTTGTCGCTGTAAGCCAGATAGACCAGAACATTACGTTTTTTATCATAGAAACGCACCACTTGCAGCGTCTTAAAAACCAGCGACAGGTTTTCTTTAAATACCACGTCGCCATTTTTCAATTTATCCAGTTTGCTCGCATCAATGGCGCCTATTTGCCGACATGCAATGGACGCTTCTGTTGGATCTTCTGCCAGACCCACTGCACCTTTCATCCCGCCTGTTTTAGCGCGTGATATATGACAGGCAACGCCGGGGACATCAGGGTCGTCGAAGGCTTCAACCACAATTTTATGATTAGCTCCCAGCAGCTTAAATGTCGTGGTTACATCGCCGATTTCTTCGGCTGACGCAGTAAAGGTTAATGTGCTGAGAACGATTGTTACCGCGAGCAAGATTTGTTTTTTCATGGGTTATCCACACTGTTAAAAGGTAAAGTTGATTGGTTACGGACTCAATAATCCATTTTTAAAACAGGCACAGCCGCCAGCAGCTTTTGGGTATAAGCCTGTTTCGGCCGGGTCAAAACTTCGGCCGCACTGCCCTGCTCTATGATTTTGCCTTGGTACATCACGGCAACATCATCGGCTATTTCGGCGACGACGGCAAGATCATGGGTGATGAACAGATAGCTGACGCCTTTTTCCTTCTGCAAAGTTTTGAGCAACTGGATAATCTGCGCCTGTACCGACACGTCCAGTGCGCTGGTCGGCTCGTCGCAGACGATCAGTTTGGGGTCGACCGCCAGGGCGCGGGCAATGCAAATCCGCTGGCGCTGGCCGCCGGAAAATTCGTGCGGGTAACGCAGCGCAGAATCTTCGGGCAAATCGACTTGCTGCAACAGCTCGCGGACTCTGGCCTTGCGCTGATCGGCGCTCACCTTAGGATGCAAGGCCCTGATGCCTTCGGCGATGATGTCGCCGACCAGCATGCGCGGGTTCATCGACGAAAACGGGTCTTGGAACACGATCTGGATGTTGGCGCGTTGTCGCCGCAGCGCTTCGCCGGTTAGTGCATTCAGCTCGACGCCGTTGATGACGACCCGTCCGTTGCCGGGGATCAGGTTCAACAGGCTCTTGCCCAGGGTGGTTTTGCCGCAGCCGGATTCGCCGACCAGGGCCAGAGTTTTGCCTTGCTGGATGTCGAAACTGACGCCATCGACCGCCCGCACATAATCGACGATCCGCTTGAATATGCCTTTCCGTATCGGATAGTGACAATAAAAATCGCTGACTTGCAGCAGCGGCGGTTTTTCTTCCGTGCTGTGCGTTAAGCAGCTCTGCATCGACGGCAAGGCGCTCAGCAGCTTACGGGTGTAGGGGTGTTTGGGCTGGTTGAAGAACTCGGCGGTCGCGCCGGTTTCGACGATTTTGCCCCGCTGCATGACCGCAACCCGGTCCGCGATGCTGGACACCAGCGCCAAGTCATGACTGATCAGCCACAACGCCATGCCGGTTTGCTGCTGGATATTTTTCAGCAAAGCCAGGATTTGCGCCTGGATGGTCACATCCAGCGATGTGGTCGGCTCATCGGCGATTAGCAAATCCGGCTTGCCCGCCAACGCGATGGCTATCATCACTCGCTGCCGCTGGCCGCCGGAAAGCTGGTGCGGATAATCCTTAATGCGCTGTCGGGCCTGGGGCAGTTCGACTTGCTGCAATAATTCCAACGCCCGTTGCTGTATCGCGTCTCTGGGTAAGCTGAAATGCAGCCTGATGACTTCCTCAATCTGGCTGCCGATGGTCATCACCGGGTTCAGCGAAGACATTGGGTCTTGAAAAATAAAGCCGATGCGGCGGCCGCGAATTTTGCACAGCTCGAATTCCGAACGCCTCAATAAATCATCGCCGTGCAGATTGATCGCTTCGGCGTTCAGTCTTGCATTGTTGGGCAACAATCTGAGCACCGATAAGGCGGTGATCGACTTGCCGGAACCGGACTCGCCAACCAAGGCAAAGGTTTCGCCTGCATGGATTTCAAAACTGATGTCATCGACCACCGTCTGCCGGCGGTTGAAGGCGACGCTAAGGTGTTCAACGGTAAGGATAGGATTATTCATTGCCGCTCCGCCTCGGATCGAACGCATCCTGCACCACGTCGGCAAACAGATTGGCGGCCAGCACCAGCGCGAACATAAACACAAAGGCGGCGGTCAGCGACCACCACACGATAGGCTCGCGCGCCATTTCCAGCCGTGCGCCGTTAATCATATTGCCCCAACTGTAGCTGGTCGGATCGACGCCGATGTTGATGTAAGACAGCACCGCTTCGGCCAGCACCAGAGAGCTGAAATCCAGCACCACCGAGATCAGCACGATGTGCATCACATTAGGCAGGATGTGGCGCAATAAAATCGTGCCTTGCTTAACGCCCAAGGCTTGAGCGGCCTGGACGTATTCCATTTCCCTAAGCTTGAGGGTTTCCGCCCTGAGCAATCGGCATAAGCCTGTCCAGCTGGTCACGCCGAGGATCATGCACAGGAACAGTAAGCGCATATCGGCCCTGACGATGATGCTGGTGAAGTCCGCCTCGTGGTTGGCCATATACACCTGCACCATCAGGATCGAGGCGGCGATCAGCAATACGCCGGGGATGGAATTGAGCGTGGTGTAGACATATTGGATGATGTCGTCCACCCAGCCGCGAAAGAACCCGGCCAGGATGCCGAAGATGATCGCCATCGGCAACATGATTAACGTGGTCAGCGTGCCGATGACCAAACCGGTGCGGATGCTTTTTACGGCTTGATAAAAAACGTCTTCGCCGACTTTGTCGGTGCCGAACACATGATAGTAGCCGGATAAATAGATTAAAGCGTAACTGCACGATACGATAACAAACACGACCGCCAAGACCGATTTCGCCGTTGAATCGCGTGTGAGGCGTTGATACCGCTCGGCAGATAAGGTCCACATTAGCAACATAAAAAAAACAATCAGGCTGGCGCCTTGAAACCCGCCATAAAAGGCTTTGTGGAAAATATCGGGGATTTTTTCCGTATCAGGATTATTCAAATGCCTGCCGCCGAACTCCAGGCGCGGATAACCCCATTGCATCGAACCGTCCGGCATCGCCATCATTTCCTTGCTGTACAGCTTAGTCGCAAAAGGCGCGGAATAGGTTTTTTCGCCATGTTCCCGTAGCGGCGACGCCCAATAGTCCAGCAGGCTGATGATCTCGTTTTTCTTGTCATCGGCTGGCTTAAAATGCACGGAATCGAACAAGCCGATCATCACAAAAAACAGCAACACCACCAGCGACACCATGCCGATTTTACTACGGCCAATCTGTTGCAGCGGCCGCTTGATATGTTCTTTGCCGCGCAGGTACAAGCCCAGTGCCAACATCACAACAATCAGCAAATAGATCAGTGCGTCTGTCCACAACACCACCATTACGACAACCTCACACGCGGATCAACCAAGGTGTAAGAAATATCAGTCAATAACAGCCCAATCACATAGAGCACCGAACCTAAAAAAACCATCGCGCGAACGATGGCGAAATCCTGGCTGTTGATCGCATCAATGGTGTAACTACCCAAACCGGGGATGCTGAAAAACGATTCCATGATTAAGCTGCCCATGAATAACAGCGGCAACACCACCACGACGCCAGTCAAAATGGGAATCATCGCATTGGGCAACACATGCTGGAACAGGGTTTGGGTTTCGCTCAAACCCTTGGCTCTTGCGGTGCGCACATAATCTTTTTCGACTTCTTCCAAAAATAAGGTCCGGTACCAACGTGCTCCTGAACCTATACCTGAAAACACGCCGATCATTACCGGCAGGATTAGAAACTTGATCGCCGCCATGCCGTCGTCGTAGCCTGAAATAGGCACTAGCCTTAAGACTTTACCGATAAAAAACTGCCCGCCGATAATATAAAACAGCGAGGAAATCGACATCAAAATCACGCACAACACGATGCCCGCATGTTCCAGATAACTGTTGCGGAACAGCACCATCATCAGCGCAAAACAAATATTCACCAGCAGACCGACCATCAATGTCGGCAACGCCACGGCAAGGCTGGGCCAGGCACGTTCTTTAATATCTGCGCCGATATTCCTGCCGCTATCGGACACGCCGAAACGAAATAAAAACAAGCCGACCGATTTTTGGTAAAAAATGGTGTCGGTTATCTTTTTTCCGCCTTGTGCGCTGTCATTCCAAAGTAGCGGCACATCATAGCCGTGCTGCTGTTTCCAGTTGGCGACGGCTTGCACGGTCACATGCTTTTGCCCGAGCTGCATACGCGCCATATCGTCCGGGCTGTTGACGACGAAGAACAGCACGAAGGTTAGGATATTGACGCCCATCAGCAAGGGTAAACTGTATAAAAGCCGCCGGATAATATATTGGGTCATTGGACAGTCTCCCTGACGCGGCGGCGATAGGCATTAATAGCCGGAAGCAGCATCAACACAAACACCACACCGCCCAGCGCCAAAGGCCAAAACACCGGCTCGTTCCATTGCTGCCTTTTTTCGGCACGGGCGGCGGTATCGATGCGGGTATATTTAAGCTGGTTATTGGCCATCAGGTTCGGCTTAAGGTTCTTATACCAGCCGTGAAATAACGAAAAATTCTTCGGGTGATAACCGAAAACCCACGGCGCATCGCGGCGCACGACTTCCTGCATTTGCTGGATGATCCGGTAGCGCTGCTCGCTGTTATCCATGTTGCGCATTTGCTCGAATAAACGGTCGAATTCGGGATTATGGTAATTGGCGGCATTCTCGCCGCCGTATTGGACTTTGGAATTTGGACCGTACAGCAGGAAAAAAAAGTTCTCGGGGTCGGGATAATCAGCATTCCAGCCCCAGACAAAAATCTGGGCGTTGCCGGTGCGCATTTTTTCCTGGAAACGGTTGTAGTCTGTGGAACGTATCACCAGTTTGATGCCCAGTTTCTCAAATTGCTTGCGGTACCAGTTCATCCTGGGGCGATCGTCAACGCTGGTGGCCGTGGTATCGAAATACAAAATCAGCGCTTCCTTGGTTTTGGGATCTATGCCTCCTGCATAACCGGCTTCGGTCATCAGTTGCTGCGCGGCATCGATTTTTTTACGCTGCGCCCTGCCGTCCCGATTATCGTAAACATAAGGATTGATGCCGGTTTTATCGTCGGCAACTGCTCCATGCGTTGCTCTACCTCCTGCATCCATGCAGTCGTCAAAGCCGTAGATGCCGGGCGGCAATACGCCTTGCGCAGCAACGCCGCGCCCGTTGGTAAAAATGGAGATATATTCCTCATAATCGACTGCGATGGCGATAGCCTGCCGCAACTTCCGGGCCTGTTCGGTCGCACCGCCCACGGTCGCGTCCAGCATATTAAAACCCATGTAAAAACTGGAGACCGCCACAGAGGTTTGCAACTGAATGCCTTTTTCCAGCATGGTCGGCGTTAACGCGACGCCGCCGCTGCCGGTAAATTGTATGGCCTGATCGAAGCTGTCTGAGGCGATGCCGGACGCATCGTAATAGCCTTGCAGAAATTTGGTCCAATAGGGAATGGTTTCCTTTTCCAGTATGAAGACCACTTTATCGATAAACGGCAGCGGTTTCCCTGCATCGACCAATAGCCCTTTTTGCTTGTCTTCAGGCTCGCCTTCGCTCGGGTAGGTTTCAAGGTGAAACAGCGGGTTTTTAAGCAAGATCATGCGCCGGTTTGGATTATTTTCCGCCAACAGGTAAGGCCCTGTACCAAGCGGGAACCAGTCCAGCGTGATGTTTTTGTCGGCAAGTCCCGGCTGTCCGTAAAACACATCGGCTTCCCACGGCATCGGCGAGAAAAACGGCATAGCCAGCCAGTAAATGAATTGCGGATATTTGCCTTTAATACGGATGCGGTATTGATAGCGGCTGAGCGCTGTTGCTCCTTCTATCGGCAGGCCTCTAATCGCTGCCTTGGGTTTATCTTTGGCCTGTTTGGAAAAATCGTCAAAGCCGACGATATAGTTTTTCATGATTTCGGCGATCGGCGACTGGATTTTGGGGTGAGCCAATCGCTTGATCTGGTACACATAATCCTCGGCAGTGAGTTCGCGCGAGCCGGTGGATTTAAAGTCATACAGCGACGTCGCGCTATCGATTTGCGCTGTGCTCAACCGGTGATACTCATAATCGCCCTGGGCGTTTTGAGCCAGTGCGGGATGGGGCTGGTAAGGAATACCGGACTGGATTTCAATCATATAATCGGTAAACGCAATATCGCTGTCATTTGCGCCCTCTTCCAGCTTTTCGCCTCTTTGGTTCAGGTAAATAACGTCGGGCATGCGGGTGGCGGTTAGCGGCACCACTTGATAGGGTCTTTTCAGATAATGATATTGGAACGGCGGCTCGTAAATCTGCGAGATAAAGGTATATTCATTGGAACTGTAAGCAACAGCCGGGTCCATATGTTTGGGCCGCTCTGAAAATGATTCGTACAAAACCGCTTGCTTGCTCTCGTCTTCAGGATATGGGTTGTTCAATTGCGCTGATGACCACGCCGCGCACGAAAACGTGGCCGCCAACAATGCGGCCGACAGCATCCGAGCCCGTACGCGAACTTTGCAGGTTTGCGCGTTCATATGGCTGAACTGATGCAAGAGGTAGAATAATTGCCGAGACAAAAGACTGGACATCAATATAAGGGTCATAGATACTTAAAGTTCTATTGTAACAACAAAAACATCGGGAGATGATAATGGGTTTTATGCAGGGCAAACGGGTCTTGATTGTGGGTTTAGCCAGTAACCGTTCTATCGCATGGGGTATTGCTCAAGCCATGCATCGGGAGGGCGCTGAATTAGCCTTTACGTTCCAAAATGAAAAGCTGCAAAGTCGCGTCGAGGAAATGGCTGCGCAATGCGAGTCCAATATTACCATTGAATGCGATGTCAGCATTGATGAGCATATCGACACCGTATTCAACAAACTGGGCGAACACTGGGACGGCTTGGATTGCATCGTGCATTCGGTCGCTTACGCTCCCCGTGACGCACTGAATGGCGATTATGTCGATGTCACCACCCGCGAAAACTTTCAAATTGCCCACGATGTCAGTTCTTACAGCTTTACCGCGTTGGCAAAGGCCGGCCGCGCAATGATGAAAGGGCGCAACGGCTCTTTATTAACTCTGACTTATTTGGGCGCCGATCGGGCGATCCCTAACTACAATGTCATGGGCGTGGCCAAAGCTAGTCTGGAAGCCAATGTCCGTTACATGGCGGTGGCCTTAGGTGCGGAAGGTACGCGCGTTAACGCGATTTCAGCAGGCCCCATCAGAACGCTTGCCGCATCGGGCATCAATGATTTTAAATCGATGCTCGGCAAAGCAGCCGATACCGCGCCGTTAAAGAAAAACGTCACCATTGAGGAAGTCGGCAATGCGGCGGCCTTTATGTGTTCCGATCTGGCTTCGGGCATTACCGGAGAAATTACTTTTGTCGATTGCGGCTATAACATCGCCGGCTTGGCGGCATCGTAAATCGTAACGCAAAAATTTCGGCACAAAAAAAGGGAGCTTTAAGCTCCCTTTTTTATTTCCTGTGTGCCAGTTATTTAGGTGCTTTCACCGATATATCGGCGTCTGCCTGCAAACTGTTTATCAAGGCATTGAACTCGGTCTGACCAAACGCTTTGGCGATATTCTTGGTCGCCAGTTCCAGCTGCTTTTTGTCATCCTCAGTCATTACACCTTCTTTAACCTTAGACAAACTCACGACTGCTTGTTCGCCTTCGGGTAGTTCGGCAATAAAGATGGTCGGCTTTCCGGCTACTGGTTTAGCTGCCTTGAAAATAGCCTCACTTAGCGGCAACGGCACATCAGCCTTGCTGCGCGTTAATCCGGCAACTGTTTTTACTTGCAGATTATTTTCAGCCGCAGCAGTTTTAATAGACTCGCCTGCCTGCAATTTAGCCTTGATCTGCTTGGCTTTTTCGACAGCCTGTGACTTGGCTTTATCGGCCTGTAATACGGCGATTATGTCCTGCTTAACATCTTTTAGCTCGCGCGCCGCAGCTGCCTTGTGTTCCAACACCCGCAATACAACCAGGCGATCGGTTCCCAATTCTATCGGCGTACTGTTGTTACCGTGTAAAACTTCTTCAGTGAAGGCGGCGCTTCGGATTTTATCGTCTGCGGCAATGCCGTCGCCTTTATCTTTGGTAAACAAAGCCGATTTCTTGATCGTAACACCCAACGCATCTGCCACCGTTTTCAGGTTGTCGGGATGTTCATAACTCATTTCGGTCAGTGTTTCGCCCGCCTCATAAAAAGCGTTTTCTGCCTGAGCTTTTTGATAAGCCTTGGCGACTTCGTTTTTAACTGAATCGAACGGCTTGACTTCTCCCGGTATTAACTCGGTCACTTTAATCAGGTGATAACCGAATGCCGATTTAACGGGATTTGATACTTCACCCAGTTTTAAGGCGCTCGCCGCGTCTTCAAACGATTTTTCCATGACGCCCGCATTAAACAAGCCCAAATCGCCGCCAGTTTTAGCGGTCAGCTTGTCGTCGGAAACTTCCGCAGCCAGTGCGGCAAAGTCTTTATTTGCCAATTCTTTTTTGGCTTTTATGGCTTTTTCCAAAGCGGTTTTTTCGTCTGTCTTGTCATTAATTGCAAACAGAATATGACTGATTTTTCTTCGTTCCGCCGTGGTATATTGATCTTTTTGCTCTTCATAAAAGGCTTTTAACTTGTCATCGGTTACCGTTATCGTCTTGGCGATGTCTTCAAGCGACAATTCGATGTACTCTACAGACACCTGCTCAGGCGTTTGGAATGCATCCTGATGTTGCTGGTAATAGGCCGCTATGTCTTCCTCTGAAGGCTGTTGCGCCGGCTTTTGTACCGCAACGGTGACATAATCCACATCACGCTGCTGGTTTTGGATTTTGAAAAAACTTTCTACATCATATTTCGTTGCAAAACTGCTATCTATAATACTGCGCTGAAACTGCTCCATAATCAGTGCATTTTTTATTCTGTTTACAAACTCCCCTGAAGACATTTTTTGTAAATTGAGCATTGTCTTATAGCGTTTGTCGTCAAACTTGCCATCCACCTGAAAATAGGGCAAAGATTGTATGAATTCGCGCGCAGTATCGTCAGTGGTAACCAGACCTTTGCCTCGTACATACTGCAATAAGACCTCGTCCTTTATCAGCTTTTCCAGCGCCTGCGCCTTCAAGCTTTGCTCGTCTATCGTCATTCCCTGAAGATTCTGGCTATATTGTTCATAAGCCTTGTTAACATCGCGCTGAAAAAAATCCTTATCGCCTACGGAAGCAACAGGCGCTTCTTCTCCGGTATCCAGGTAATTCTGAATGCCCCATAACGCAAAGGGCACACAAATCACTATTAAAATACCCCATGCAAAAGCACCTTGTGCTTTTTCTCTAATTTTTGTCAGCATATGCTCTGTCCTAAAGAAACAACTTGGGTTTATTCAAAAAATCTTAATCAAAAAAAAAGCCCCGAACCAATGGATCCGGGGCTTTCTTGATTTGGCGGAGTGGACGGGGCTCGAACCCGCGACCACCGGCGTGACAGGCCGGTATTCTAACCAACTGAACTACCACTCCAAAGTCTGGTGGGTGCTGAGGGGTTCGAACCCCCGACCCTCGCCTTGTAAGGGCGATGCTCTCCCAGCTGAGCTAAGCACCCGACTAAAGAAGGCCTAGTTTACAGCATCTTTTAAAGATTTACCAGCTTTAAATGACGGAATTTTTGCAGCCTTAATAGTAATCTCTGCCCCAGTTTGTGGATTACGTCCTTTACGCTCTGCTCTTTCTTTTACAGCGTATGTGCCAAATCCAACTAAAGCAACTGAATCACCAGCGCTTAATGCTTTTGTAACTGCACCAATAAAACCATCCAATGCACGACCCGCATCCGCTTTAGTTAATTCAGCAGACTCTGCTATAGCGTCAATAAGTTCCGATTTATTCATTATTCCCCCTTAGGAAGTCATTTTTTAAATTATATATAGAAGGCTAGCTTGATAATTCTTATGCCTCATCTTTCAGCGGCACAAAAAGTACAGGACTTTATAACAACTGCACTTACGCAGTGTCAAGCATTAACTAGCCCTGGAAGCCAGGATTTTTAAGGTTCTGCCAATTTTTCAACAAATCCGAAAATTAATTAATGCGCTGTTAATCCCTGATTTACGACTTTAACCGTGTCAGCCTCATTTTTTCCCGGCTCTTCCGTTTCTATCTTTTCAACCGGAACCGGCATATATTGCAAAGCAACTTCCAGTACCTCGTCAATCCAATGAACAGGCTTTATCTCCAGGTTCCGCTTGATATTTTCCGGTATCTCAGCCAGATCCTTTTCATTCTCAACAGGAATTAAAACCGTTGTTATGCCGCCACGATGTGCCGCCAGGAGCTTTTCTTTTAAGCCCCCGATAGGCAACACTTCGCCTCGCAAGGTGATTTCACCGGTCATGGCCACGCACGCCCGAACAGGTATCTTGGTCAAGGCGGAGATAATGGCTGTACACATACCCACACCCGCACTAGGACCGTCTTTTGGCGTAGCGCCTTCCGGCACATGGATATGTATATCATTCTTCTGGAACAGCTCGTTATCAATACCCAGGATTTCCGATCGACTCCTGACCACTGTCATCGCCGCTTCAATGGACTCCTTCATAACATCGCCAAGCTTACCCGTTGCCGAATGCTTGCCTTTGCCGGGAATAACCGCCGTCTCAATGGTCAACAATTCGCCGCCCACTTCGGTCCAGGCCAGCCCAGTGACCTGTCCAACCTGATCATTCTCTTCCGCAAGACCGTAATGAAACCGCTTAACTCCCAAATATTTATCCAAGTTTTCAGGATTAACCACGACCTTGGTTTTCCTCGGCTTCAATAACAAATCTTTAACCACTTTACGGCAAATTTTCGAGATTTCCCGCTCAAGACTTCGAACACCCGCTTCCCGAGAGTAGTATCGAATGATGTCCCTGACAGCCTCTTCAGTAATCTGAATTTCCCGTTCCTGAAGACCGTTATTTTTAACTTGCTTTGGAATCAGGTATCGGATTGCGATGTTGATTTTTTCGTCTTCCGTATAACCCGCGATGCGTATGACTTCCATCCTATCCAGCAATGCCGGCGGAATATTCATGGTATTGGCGGTCGCAACAAACATCACATCGGACAAGTCGAAATCCACTTCCAGATAATGATCCGAAAAAGTGTGATTCTGCTCAGGATCCAATACCTCCAATAACGCCGACGCAGGATCTCCGCGAAAATCGGCCGCCATCTTATCGATCTCGTCGAGCAAAAACATCGGATTACGCGTCTTCACTTTCGCCAGATTCTGCAAAATCTTACCCGGCATAGAACCGATATAAGTTCGACGATGCCCGCGAATTTCAGCCTCATCACGCACGCCGCCCAAGGCCATACGCACATATTTGCGATTGGTTGCCCTGGCAATCGACTCGCCCAGCGAGGTCTTGCCTACACCCGGAGGACCGACCAAGCACAAAATAGGCCCTTTGAGCTGCTTCACCCGTTGCTGAACGGCAAGATATTCAAGAATGCGTTCTTTAACCTTTTCCAATCCGTAATGTTCGGCTTCCAAAACCTGCTCGGCAAGTTTTAAATCATGCCGTACTTTGGTTTTCTTCTTCCAGGGCACATTGACCATCCAGTCAATATAATTGCGCACCACGGTTGCTTCCGCCGACATAGGCGACATTTGTTTAAGCTTGTTAAGCTCGGCATCCGCTTTTGTTTTGGCTTCCTTAGACATGCCGGCGTTTTCAATTTTCTTAGCCAGCTCTTCAATTTCATTGGGCACATCGTCCATATCTCCCAATTCCTTTTGAATCGCTTTCATCTGTTCATTCAGATAGTATTCCCTTTGATTCTTCTCCATTTGCTGCTTGACTCGCACGCGGATTCTTTTTTCCATCTCCAGAAGGTCAACTTCCCCTTCCATTAGTGTCATCAAATCTTCAAGGCGCTTTTCAATATCGGCTGTTTCAAGAATAGCCTGCTTTTCATTGACCTTTAAAGTCATATGAGCCGCCATGGTATCGGCAAGTCGGCTTGGGTCATCAATACCCGACAGCGAACTCAAGACTTCCGGCGGAATCTTATTATTCAACTTAACGTATTGATCAAACGAATTAATGACCGTGCGTTGCAATACATCCTGTTCTTGCTCGGTAAGTTTCAATACATCGTAAATTTCCGTCACCATGGCGGAAAAATAGCTTTCCGTTTCTTTATAGTGCAATACTTTGCTGCGCTGTATGCCCTCAACCAGTACTTTGACCGTGCCATCGGGCAATTTCAGCATTTGCAGGATATTAGCCAGGGTCCCCACCTCATACAGATCGGCAATATCCGGCTCATCGACCTCCGCTTCCTTTTGCGCGACCAGTAATATCTGTTTATTGTCCTTCATCGCCGCATCCAGGGCGTCAATCGACCTTTCCCGTCCGACAAACAAAGGAATGACCATGTGCGGATAAACGACCACATCTCTGAGCGGCAAAACCGGAATCAGTACATTTATTTGTTGTAACTCTGTCATTTTATGCGTTTCCATAAATGGAGCCTTTAATACCAATTTTCTTAAAAAGAAAGTTATGGGGGCGTTAATTAAAATAGCAAGGCGGCGACTCGAAAGAGTGTTTGTGCTTATCTATCGCACAAAAAAAGGGAGCTTTAAAAATAAAAGCTCCCTTTTTCATGACCCGGCAATAAACTTTAAGATTCAGCCGAGGCTTTTTTCTTTTCAGTCTCATAAACCAGAATAGGCTCTGACTCACCTAAAATGACCCCGCCATCAACAACCACTTTACTGATATTATCCGCAGACGGCAGCTCATACATGGTGTTCAGCAGGACATTTTCAACGATAGTTCTGAGTCCTCTCGCGCCTGTTTTTCTTTCCATCGCTTTACGCGCAATTGCAATCAGCGAATCCTCGCGAAATTCCAGCTCAGCCCCTTCCATCTCAAATAAATGCTGATATTGCTTAATCAATGCATTTTTGGGCTCAGTCAATATCTGCACCAAAGCGTTTTCATCCAGCTCTTCCAAGGTCGCAACAACCGGAAGACGACCGACAAATTCAGGAATCAATCCATATTTAATCAGATCTTCCGCTTCGACTTCGGCAAACAGTTGCCCGATGTTTTTAGATTCGTCTTTGGTCTTTATCTCGGCCGAGAAACCTATCCCGCCTTTCTCAGAACGATCTTTAATAACCTTATCCAAGCCGGCAAAAGCGCCGCCGACTATAAACAGGATATTTGCCGTGTTAACCTGCAAGAACTCCTGTTGCGGGTGCTTACGCCCACCTTGGGGTGGGACCGAAGCAATAGTTCCCTCTATCAATTTCAACAAAGCCTGCTGAACCCCTTCACCTGAAACATCGCGGGTAATCGACGGATTGTCGGATTTCCGGGAAATCTTATCGATTTCATCAATATAAACGATGCCGGTTTCAGCCTTCTCTACATCGTAATCACACTTTTGCAGGATCTTCTGAATGATATTTTCTACGTCTTCACCCACATAACCGGCTTCGGTCAGCGTCGTTGCATCGGCGATAGTAAAAGGTACATCCAGCAAGCGGGCCAAAGTTTCAGCCAGCAAGGTTTTTCCTGAGCCGGTAGGTCCGATCAATAAAATATTACTTTTCGCTAATTCAATCGCATCTTTCTTGGATTTGTTGCGCAGACGCTTATAGTGATTATAAACTGCCACGGCCAATATCTTCTTTGCATTTTCCTGCCCGATAACATAGTTATCAAGCTCTGCCTTTATCTCTTTCGGCTTAGGCAACTCGCCGCCGCCAAGAGAAGATGAATCATCCTGCAATTCGTCTTTGATAATATCATTACAAAGATCTACACATTCATCACAGACATAAACTGACGGCCCGGCAATAAGCTTTCTGACCTCATGCTGACTTTTACCGCAAAAAGAACAATAAAGCAGTTTATCGTCGTCTTTGCTGTTTTTGTCATTACTCATAAATTGGACTCCCGCAAACATCCATAGATGATGTTTTTATTTTCGATAGGGCGAAGAATAGATCGAAATACAAAAAAATACCAACCATTATTTATTCGCAATCGCTGCCCGACTCGACAACACTTGATCAATCAGGCCGTAACTGACAGCATCGCTTGCACTTAGGAAGTTATCCCTGTCGGTGTCCTGCTGAACCTTTTCGATAGGCTGACCGGTATGATCGGAAAGAATTTTGTTCAGCTTTTCTCTGATGGATAGAATTTCTCTGGCATGAATATCAATATCGGAAGCCTGTCCCTGATATCCACCCAATGGCTGATGGATCATCATTCTTGAGTGAGGCAAACAATAACGCTTACCATTCGCTCCGCCAGTCAACAGCAATGCGCCCATGCTGGCAGCCTGACCTATACACATGGTACTGACATCGGGCTTAATGAACTGCATGGTGTCATAAATTGACATGCCCGCAGTCACCGAGCCGCCCGGCGAATTGATATACAAGTGAATGTCCTTGTCAGGGTTTTCCGACTCCAAAAATAATAACTGGGCAACAACCAGATTAGCCATGTAATCTTCAACTTGGCCCACCAGAAAGATGACCCGCTCTTTCAATAATCTTGAGTAAATATCGAAAGAACGCTCGCCTCGAGCCGTTTGCTCAATAACAATAGGAACCAATCCGCCTGCGGCTTCCGGAGCTATTATTTGATTTTTCATGTACTGGTTATACATTTTAACCCCCTTACCCTTGCTTGTTCATGGCATCATTAAAATCTATAGCCTGGTCGGTCACTTTTGCTTGCCCAACCAACCAGTCAATGGTCTGATTTTCCAGAACCATCTGCCGTACATCGTTCAATCGGCTTTCATCGGAATAATACCAATCAATAACATCCTTGGGGCGCTCGTAGCTTTTCGCCATATCTTCGATAGTGGAACGCACTTTATTGTCATCCACTTTAATGTCATTTTTATGGATAATTTCACCTAAAATCAATCCCAATGCTACACGCCGCTTTGCCTGTTCTTCAAATAAGTCTCTGGGCAATTTTAAATCTTCCAGCTTCATTTTCTGTCTTTTGGCCGTTTCGATGTACGGCTTCATCATGTTCTCGACTTCCTGATCGACCAATGTATTAGGAACAGTGATCTGAACTTTTTCATATAACGCATCCATCACTGCGTTTTTCAGCTTGCCGCGCAATGCCTGTTCGAGTTCGCTTTCCAGGTTGTTTTTAATATCTTCACGAAAAGCATCCATCGACCCTTCAATCCCGTATGCCTTGATAAAAGCATCATCGATTTCCGGCAGCACAGGCTCCTCAACACTAATGACTTCAACTTCAAACTGAGCCGCTTTGCCGGCCAATTTGTCATTGCCGTATTCTTCCGGGAAAGACACTTCGAAGGCTTTATTAGCACCTGCCTTAAGGCCGATCAGATTATCTTCAAAGCCTGAAATCATTTGTTTTGCGCCGATTTCAACCGGATAATTCTCTACTTTTCCATCGGTAAAGTTTTCTCCTTCACAAACGCCAGAAAAACTAATCGTCACGCGATCATGCTCCTGAGACGCACGCTCTACGATGGCCCAGGTTTTCTTTTGCGCTCTTAACTTCTCAATCATGCCGTCAACATCGACATCTTGAACAGTCGCAACGGGGCGTGTCACTTCAATTTTCTCAATCCCTTCCAGTGATATTTCAGGATAGACCTCAAACTCAGCCGTGTATTTAAAACCTTCACTTTCATCAGCTGGGTGAATATGCGGGTGACCGGCGGGTCTTAAGTCCTGATCCTGCAACGCCTCATAATAGGTGGATTGAATCAAATCACCGGCAACTTCGCCGCGAACCCTGTCTCCGTACATTTTTTCAATCACATGTTGAGGCGCTTTACCTGGACGAAAACCATCGATTTTAACTCCGCGCGCCAACGACTTTAAACGCGCCGCCATTTTTTCCTGAACGACTTCTTCAGGCACGCTAACAGTCATTTTTCTGCTTAATTCTGATGTCTTTTCGACAGAAACTTGCATTTCTTTACCTCAACTAAATTTAAAAAAGATTTTTTATAAGATACCGGTAAACGGCTCAAAAGAACTGAAAAGTTAACGCCAATCGCTAACTTTTTTATGAATTGGGTGGTGCGAATGGAGAGACTCGAACTCTCACAGGATAACCTACTGGAACCTAAATCCAGCGCGTCTACCAGTTCCGCCACATTCGCATTTTTAATGAACTGCTAATTATAGCCGCAATCATGCATCCGCAACAAGCTATAAATTTCAAAAGAACTCACACAAACACTTAGCCGATCATCGCTAATAAAAATGCCCTGTTGCTCACACTTCTATCCTAAAGCAGCAATTCAACCTTTGCATATTATCCGTATGGATGTAGTATTAACCTGAAGTTAACTCAGTGAATAAGGGGGCTCAAAATGAACATTACATCTACATCCAGCAGCGCAATTAACCTGATCAATACCGCCCAACGTAAATCAGCGGATGCAAGCCAGGTAATAGCTAAGCTGCCCGTACAAAAAGATGAGGTTGGCAGTTCAGAGTTCAAACCCAGCGACATTACCAAACCGATAATCAGCTTAAAAGAAGCCGAACTGGAAACGTCCGCCGCAGTTAAGTTGCTTCAAGCCGATAAAAAAACGATTGGCTCTTTACTGGACACCAAAGCCTAAGCTAGTCGCTTACCGACACGTCAAAACCCAAGAGCCTGATTTCATCAGCGAATGCATCCAGCGCTTCCACCGATAACCTCTCCAGCCGAACGGATTCCGGCTGGAGAGACGGCCTCGCAATTGTATACAACATCACACGTCTCAACTCGCAGCCCTTTGCTTTAATACCTTTCAGCAAATCAAGAAATGCGTTTTTTTCCTCTACGGACAAGCCTCGCTTATCGTAATCCAGTAAGCATGTCTGCAATTTTGTCGGACAAAGCTTTGCACAAAGCAACAGATTATCCATACTCGCCTGACAGCTTTGACCTGCATTATTGATTAAAGCCCTGCCCTCTTCGGTAGCACTATCCAACTTAAACCATACTTCCCCGCCATATTCCTTTAATTTCCTCAGGCCATTTTGGACGCTAGACCTATGCACCAGACTACCGTTGGTAATCAACACAAAATTACTCTGGGGTAACACGCCTGCTTCCATCGCCACTTTGCCTATCAAGGCCACGGCCTTATCAAAATCCCTTACACTGGTTGGCTCGCCGTTGCCGGAAATTGCAACATCCTTAATGACCCGCTTGTCTTCATCGACCTGGAAACGCCGATAGAAATCGCCATTTAGAACATCATCCAGGAAAAACCTCAGTTCATCTTCCAATAGCCGGAAATCCAAGTCCGGCGCGGCACCGATTTTCAAATCAGGCACCTGGCAATAAATGCAACGCCAATTACAGGCATTATTGGTATTAAAATTGATTCCGATAGACAAGCCGCCCGCTCGCCTGGAAAGCACCGGATAGACGTACTTTAAACCGGCAATGTCCCGGCTATGATTGGTTGTTGTTAATACTGTTGCCATGATTCTATTTGGGAATAGCAGGCTAAAGATTCATTGCGACCCAATAAAAAAGCCCCAGTTTTTATACTGAGGCTTTTCGTTCATCCCTAACCTGATATATTCGATTAGCTTATTTTAACCAAAACCTCACCACGACCCATCTCCGACATGTCACCGGCATAACGCTGCACCCGGTTAAATGCCGCAGAGCTGTCTGCAAACTTGGAATTAAGCTTTTTAAAGGACGCAAACAAGATCGGCAAAAACGCCAAGGTATGCGCACCGCAATCATTAAACCTTGCCGATGCCTGCGGTTGATTCCATAACAATAGCGTACCTCTGCGCATCGCAAAACCCAAATATCTGCCGGTCTGGCCCATGACAGCAATAGTGCCCGCTGTCATTCTGGAACCGCAATAATCACCGGCATTGCCCTCGATCAGGATATTGCCGCGGCGCATGTGATCGCCGGCACGTTCGCCGACATTGCCTTTAACCAGAATGGTTCCGCCTTTCATGCCCATTTTATTGCCGGGCAAGGCCGCGCCCAAAAAATCGCCGGCATTGCCGTTAATCTTTAGAAACCCTTTTTTCATTTCGCAGGCCGCATAAAGCCCGACATCGCCTGATACTTCAATCTCGCCGGATTTCATACCCAAACCAAGGTAAGCACCCGCATCGCCTTCGACCGTTATGCGCCCGCCATCCAGTTCCTTGCCGATAAAATCGAGCTTGCCAAAGCTGCCTTTAATCACGATGTTTTGCGCATCGGAACCAGCAATACCGAATAACTCATCCACGCGGATTTTGCGCTTGCCGTTCTGTAAAGTAAGCGCGGCAATTTCAGCAGGCGACATATCCGCCAGTTTCTGGCAAACCAGCGGCGACATGTCCACGCGCTGATCCGGCTTAAGTTTCAGCGTAAAGGTTAAAGCGCTCATGCCATAATCTCCTGTAAGTGAAAGTGGAACGGCCCCAACTTGCCACCGTAATTACCCGCACTAATTCGTTTAATACCATTCGCGGCACCCAAATCGCACACCGCCTGAATACCCACGCGCATGGCTTTATCAATGTCTTCCTTGGTTAAACCGTCGATAACGATTTCCATGACCGATTCGATTTCCGATGACAGATCGGTTTTGGTCATACCTTTTAAGGTCGGACAGAAGGCGTCATTGGTTGACGCGCCCAAAGCCGCGTATTTTGATCCGACCTTGGAGCCTGAACGCACTACGCCACCGGGAAACGGCATGATCACATTGGGGATCTTGCGCATTTCTTCAATCGCCGCCTCGCAGGCCGCCAAGGCTTGCGGCTGCGATTCAGCCAACACTAGAAAATTGCCGCCGCCTACTGCATCGACTTGCCCCGTAGTCGCTTCGGCTAAAAACTCGCCATCCATGACAGGAATACGCCAGTAACGCTTGCCGTCGATCAGTTTACCCACTTGGAAACCGTCGCCGAAATAACGCAGGTTCTTGCCCAAGGCTATACGCGTACCGCCATCAATACCGGCAAACAAGGCTGATGTCGGCGATGTTAATACGCATTGCCCTGCCCGCGTTTCAAGCTGCTTGGCCAAGCCCTTGCCGCCCATCGCAAAAATCATGATAGACACACCAGGACGGCCGTCGGGCGTTTCGGAAGGATCAAGAACCCGCTCAATCCCGGCCTCACAACCACAGGCAATCACCGAGGTGGCAAAACCGGTCATGGCCTGAGCGGAAATCATTGCCCATTTTTCGTTTTGTGCGGTGATGATGGCCCGAGTGGCTTTCATCGGAAACGCTTCGGCAAAGGTTGCGTCTATTGCTACACCGTTAATGATCATGCCACATCTCCTTTAAGCGGATGAACAGTCAAGCTGCCGCGACCGTCTTCTGTTATTTCATCATCACTGATTTTAAAGTTATTGAGTTTCATGGTCAGGAACTTATCAAAATAGGCTTGCAAATCCTTTTCTACCGACAAATCATAATCAGGCTTAACCACATGGGTCGTACCCCACTTGGTGTGAACAACCTTGCCGTCAACCACCACCAGCTCGCCGTCCTTGAACACGTAATCCGGTTTCTCGAACATCTTCTGCCGGTCGGCGTTGTCGGTGTAAACAGTAATATCCGCCCAGTTCCCGGCACTTAAAGCTCCGCGGTCCTGCAAGCCGATCAATCTGGCCGCACCGGCGCGGGTCATAATCGCGATTTCCTGCAAACTGTATTCGCGCTCAATCGATGCCAGAGTCGTCATTTTTTGCGCTTCCGGATGAATAGTCGCCAGCACGTCGTTACGGAAACTTCTGTCCATCAGCAAACGAATCAAATGCGGATAGCTAGTGAATGGAGCGCCGTTAGGATGATCCGTAGTCAGGAAAATACGCCAAGGATCGTCAACCAACAAGAAGGTTTCCAGACCAATCGCCCATTGCAACGCATTGACGAAGTTCTGATCCTTGTACTTGAACGGCACAATACCGCAACCCGCATCGCATTCGATATCCATGGTCACCCATTTGTTCGGGCTGGCATGTTTGCGGTTAGCGTGTTGGCGCATATTGTCGCCGGACGCGGTTACGGTTTGACCGAACAGAATCTGCCCGACATCGATCGTGATATTCTTGTTTTTGTTGACCGCTTCGGCAATTTGCGCCGCACCCGATGAAAACTTGAAATCGCCTTCCGTACCGTAACTATGGAACTGAATATGGGTCAAATGCATGGGCAAGCCGCCTATGCCCTGGATAGTATTCAGCGTGGTATCCATGTTGCCGGGCACCCCCAGGTTACAGCCATGCACATGCAGAGGATGGGTAATGCCCAGCTCCTTAACCGCAGTCGCCAGTGCCTTTAAAATTTCTCTCGGAGTCACACCGTAATGGCTGTTTTGCTCATCCAGATCCAGTTTGCGCTGGTTAAACTTAAACGCACTGATGCCGCCTGGATTAACGACTTTAACGCCAATCGCTTTGGCAGCCCGCATAGTAAAAGCGACATAATCATTAATCGCTTTTTGGTCTTTCTTGGCCGTCAGCATGCGCAGCAAATAATCATCGCTACCCATCAAAACGTATCCGCCTTTATCCAGAATCGGAATATCGGCCATTTCCATATGCGCTTGGCGGGCGTTAATCGGCAATACGGCAGGCTCAAAGCCGGCGGTATAGCCCATTTCCGCATAACGGTAGCCGGTCACAAAGGTGCTGGGCATCGCATGACCGCAGCCGGAACGGGTAATATCGGTACGTGCGACGGGATCGGCGCGATGGTCTTCCGGCAATAAGGTTCTGGCGATATTGCCTTTGCCGCCGCCGATATGCGTATGCATATCAATCGCGCCGGACATCACCACTTTGCCTTTTAAATCGTATTCCTTATCGACTTTAAAATCGCCGACAGGCTTGTTGACGATACGTCCGTCCTGAATGTAAATATCCTGTTTTACGCCATCAATCCCGCTTGCAGGATCATAAACCGCTCCGCCTGTTAATTTTATCAACATAGTGTTTTTTCCGAATTACATGGATGTAATGAGTGCAAAAATTGCATAAGGCCATGGATGGCCTGTAGTAGAGCAATGCAGGAGCAATTGCCGAGGAGCATATTTTTGCCTACAAAGCTTGTTCAATGGCATTAAGCACGTCAAACGTGCTGGGCAGGCCGGAATCGCGCAATTTTTTCAGTCGAATCGCGACCACGTTATCCATCCGATAAGCATGACCGGCATGATCGATACCCGGCGTACCGACAGGAATAAACACATCCGGTTCTTTGGCAAATGTCATCCCGGAACGGCCTACCACAATGGTCGGCAAATTTGTTGTCGGCGGTACGGCTTTGGCATTAAACGCCTGCACCCAAACCAAAGCGTCAGTCTCGCCATTAGCCAGCAAGGCATTGGTGTCATTCAAATAGGGATCGTATTCAGGGAAACCGCTGGAAAAACGGGTACGGGCAGGATAGCCAGTCGTCCATCCGCAAACCTGGTTAGCCGTTTGGTCGCCTTCTTTACCGCCCAACGGCAAGCCGGAGCTACGCGTATTCTGATTGTTAACATCCTTAACCATTTCGGAAAGCGTCTGCACCGTCAATTCAGCCTGCCTGTAAGCCAACGCACCCGCCGCCCAGGTCACAACACTGTAGCTAGCCGCTTTTAATTTATCGGCAATACCCTGTAAATCAGCAACCGCAACGCCGCCGACCGAATCAACCCGAATCGGATTGCCTTTAACCAGAGCCCGTAATACCGCGACGACATCGGGCAAATCTTCGTTTGCGCATTCGAAAACCTGCGCTTTTTGGCCGCAAGGCGAAGTGGAAGCGTTACCGGAAGGCGCCTTGCCTAAATAGATAACCTCACGTTTGCCGGTGTCGGCCAGAAACATGGATTCTTCATTCCATAGATAACGCTCAAAAAAGCGCGGCGAAAAACTTTCCAGATCAATGCCGACCACCAGCAACAAATCGCAGCGGTTTTTTACTTCCGCCAGCGTCGTATTCATCCAGCCGGAATCCTGCAAGGCCAGAAAGTTATTCCGTGCACCGGTAAAATTCATGTTATCGACCACAGCGCCGCTACGATCCGCCAATGCCAATAATGCTCGCATCCCGTTGACATCCGTTGCGCAACCGCCGATCGTCGGTTGATTGGTGTTTTTCAATAACGCCGCCGCCTTAGCCACGGCCACATCCAGGCGGACTTCCTTACCATCGACTCTTGGGCTGGTATCGGTAATCGCCAGCTCAAAAGCAGGCGTATTAACCGCACAGCCGTTTTTAACCACCTTGAGCGACACACCCTCAACCTGAATAACCAGGTCATCCGTGCCGATACCGCAAAAAGGGCTAGGTACTTCAGTTATCTCAGCCATGAGCTGTCCTTTTGTTAGTAATTACATGGGCGTTATTGTGACAGATGACCTCTGTTCGTACAACCTTGGTATATTACCCAATCGAGCCCCTATCAAGCGTTCAAAACAACTGAAAACAATATAAGGCTTTCCGGGCGGTGCCCACTGATGTCCCGGCAAACCTGACTGATGTCAGGCCTTAGTCTTTAATTGTTTGCCTCTTGCAACTTGAAATCAGCATCAACCGTTCAACGTTCTTGATTCATAGTTGGAGCCCTTGTTATTTTATCAGCCAATCCGGGTGTCCGTTTTTATCAGCCTTTACAATCAGGCCACATGAAAAAGGAATTGGAGAAAATCTGATTTAGGGCAAGGCGCCGGGTTATTGAGATCTGACCGGCTTGGAAAGGCCTTGGTAATACGTGAGAAAACGGGGCGGAACTATCTTGGCTTGCTCATGCTGCCATCATCTTACAAAAAATCAAACGGCAAATCATGAGCTATGCGATTTAGGAAGCATTATTATTCCAATTGTTCCCCGTCTATATAGCTTAATTGACCTACTTTATGCTCGTATTCATCCCAGATGGTAAGCACCCCATTTTTCTTCCCATCCTTGTAATTCGTTTCAATGTATTTCTTCCCATTTGGATGATACTGTTCATGCTTACCTGTAAAGGGTTTATCTTCGTTAGGTAAATAAGCAAGATCATTTTTAATATCCAGGTCTTTCTTTGTGACCGTTTCTTCTTTCGGCTTAGTATTTTTTACAATACAGTTGTCATGCCTGACTTTATTCTTCGGCTTCTTGTTTTTTGCGACACTGCTTTTAGCCTTGGCACTCGCTTTCGCTTTCGACCTTTTTAATTGCTCTAAAACTCTCGCGTCAGCACTACAATCCGAAATAAAAAAGATCGCCGCCAATATCAATATTATATTTTTCATTGAACACCTTTAGAGAAATATGGCTTGTGACACGAGCCAATAACAATGCCATTAACAATATTAGCCTAAACTACGCGATTTTCGAACTTTGCAGCTCAATTGTACGAAAAACATCCCCAAACATTTCCTTCGTCAGCCGCTTGGTTTGCACGTTGTATCGACTGGTATGATACGAATCAACCAGCGTACGGCCATCCGGCAAGATATGGCTGGCATTATGGGCAAATTTTGCGCGCCCCTGTTTCAGCCCGTAGGCTTTTAATACCGCCTGATGGGCAACCAAACCTAAAGCCAGTATGACCGCCTGCTCCGGCAAGGTTTTTAACTCGGCGACCAAATAGTCATTGCACTGGTTGATTTCGGCATTGGTCGGTTTGTTTTGCGGCGGCAGACATTTAACGGCGTTGGTGATACGGCAGTTTTTAAGCGCCAAGCCGTCCGACAATGACTCGGATTTTATTTGGTTACTGTAGCCGAACTCGTAAAGCGCCTCATACAACAGCAGCCCTGCATAATCGCCGGTAAACGGCCTGCCGGTGGCATTGGCTCCATGCATGCCGGGGGCCAATCCGACTATCAGCAATTGGGCGGCGCTGTCACCAAAAGGGGCAACCGGACGCGCATGATAATCGGGGTGTTTTTGTTTAACCTCACACAGGAAGTCATCCAGCCGTTTACACTGCCTGCAATCTTGATCGAATATTTGTTTGGGATACATGTTTTGTTAAGGTCGGTTAGTGGATTTTGTTTCCTGGAAAACATCAACAGGGAAATCCATTTGATTAATTCACCACGAAGGCACGAAGGACACGAAGGACACGAAGTTTCTATTCTGTCTTTTCTTCGTGAACTTCGTGTCTTCGTGGTAAATGGCCTTCATTAAGTTCATAACGGATTGAACCCACCTTGTTACTCTCAGAAGCCAGCAACTGCAACTTCTCAAGCCGGGGCAGTTTTTTGATGACAATTTCCCGTTTACTGGCAGAACTGCGGTCATGGCCGGTCTCGACATAAACCAACTGTTTGGGCTGCCTGCCGCGAAAATACTTGGCGCCTTGTTTGTCGCCATGCTGATTAAAACGCCTGGCAACATCAACAGTGATGCCGGTGTAAAGCGAGTCATCGGTGCAAAGGATGATGTAAACCTGCCAATTCACAGCGTTACACAACCGTTCCAAAAACGGAACCGACGGCTGCGGTCAGCCCCATCGCCAGCGCGCCCCAAAAGGCGACGCGAAAAGCGCCTTTAATAATGCCCGCGCCGCCGCTATAGGCCGCCAACATGCCCAGCACTGTTAAAAACAGCAAGGATGCCGTCGACACCGGCACGATTAAATCGGTATCGGGGGCAAACAGGACTATCAATAAAGGCAATACCGCACCGAGGGCAAAAGTTGCAGCCGACGTCAGCGCCGCCTGAATGGGTCTTGCGGTGCCCGTTTCAGATATACCCAGTTCGTCACGGGCATGCGCGCCCAATGCGTCATGGTTCATCAATTGTACTGCAACCTGCCGGGCCAGTAACGGTTCGAGCCCGCGCGACACATAGATGGCTGCCAACTCTTTTTGCTCATGCTCCCCATCTTCAGCCAACTCTTTACGCTCACGCATTAAATCGGCCTGTTCGGTATCGGCTTGCGAACTGACCGATACGTATTCGCCCGCCGCCATCGACATCGCCCCGGCAACCAGGCCGGCGACACCGGTCAGGACTATCTCGTTATGCGTCGCATGGGAAGCGGCAATACCGACGATCAAACTGGCCGTGGACACGATGCCGTCGTTCGCGCCCAGCACCGCAGCGCGCAGCCAGCCTATGCGATGAGATCTGTGTCTTTCGTGATGATGTGCCATCTTCTTTCCTTTATTGTAACGACCCGGCCATTGAAAAATAGAACACGGATGCCAAAAGTAGGCGCCTCTAGGCGACACGGATTTGAACTGATACCCACTGATAAAAAAATCCCTTTAAATCGGTATTATCGGTGTCATCCGTGTTCTATTAAATATAAAGTCTGTTTTGTTTTTTAAAAATCCGAAAGCGTTTTCGGAGCTATGGCCGCACGCAAGGCATTCAACACCGCGAGCACATCGATGATTTCCTGGGTTATGGCGCCGGCTACCGGGGTTAAATAACCCAAACCGGCAAACGCCATGCCGATCAAACTCAGCGCCATGCCTCCCACCGCGCTTTGCAGCGCAATTTTACGCATCCTCTCACCGATATGAAACAACTCATCAACTTTTAACAATGAACTGTCCATGATCACCGCATCCGCCGACTCGCCGGTAATGTCGCTGTTCTGGCCGAAGGCTATGCCGATGGTTGCGGCAGTCAGCGCCGGTGCGTCATTGATGCCGTCGCCCAGAAACACGGTTTTTGCCGCCTTGGTTTCAGCGCGCACCAACTCCAATTTCTGCTCGGGGCTTTGACTGAAATAAACGTGCTTAATACCGACCTGATCGGCCAGGAAACGCACTTCCGATTCCCTGTCCCCGGACACCAGCATCACCTTGTCGAACAAATGGCTGGGTCTCAGGTGGTTGATGAATGACGAGCTGTCGGTGCGCACCTCGTCGCGAAATTGCAGGGTTGCCGCGTAAGCATCGTCAACCAAAACCACGCATTCCAGACCGCCAGTAACGGGCGGCAGCTCTTTGGCAACTTCCGGATGTTGTTCGACAAATTTTTTACGGCTGGTAATCTGAATCTGTTTTCCAGCCACATCGCCTTTAAGGCCCTCGCCCGGCAGTTCGGTGATATTGGTCACGCTCAATAACGATAACGCCGATTTTTCCGCCGCAGCAACAATCGCTCGGGATAACGGGTGTTTGGAATAGCGCTCCAGGCTGGCGATCAGCATCAACACCTCCTGCCCGTTATGCCCTTCGCCTGGAACCAGCGCCGTCAGCGACGGACGGCCATAAGTCAGGGTGCCGGTTTTATCGAAAATCGCCGTGCGGCACGTACCGATGGTTTCCAGTATGGCCGGATTTTTGATGATAATTTCCCGCCGCGCCGCCAACGAGATTGAGCTGATAACGGTAACCGGGATGCCGATCAGCAACGGGCACGGCGTGGCGATGACCAATACGGCCAGGAAACGAACCACATCGCCGCTGACCGCCCAGGCAGTCAGTGCAATGATGACGGCCAACGGCGTATACAGCGCGCCCAATTGGTCACCCAACCGCCTGATATTCGGGCGGTATTGTTCGGACGACTGCATCACCTCCATGATTTTGGCATAGCGCGAATCGACAGCCAGCTTGTCCGCGCGAATCGTTAGCGCCGAATCGCCGTTGATCGCGCCGGAAAGCACTTGGGAACCGCTGACTTTCGACATCATATACGGCTCGCCGGTCAGGTAGGATTCATCCATGGTGCCGGCGCCTTCCAGTACCGTGCCGTCGACGGGACAGATTTCATGTGGCAGTATCAGCAAGGTATCGCCGATATGAACCTGCTCCGTGGTGATGTCGGCAAGTTGATCGCCCGATTTTCGATGCGCAACCGACGGCATCCGCTTGGCCAACGCCTCAAGCACCGAAGAGGCTTTGCGCACCGCGTAGGATTCGAGCACAACGCCGCCGGACAGCATCAACACCACCAGGCTGCCGGCCAGGTATTCGTCCAGCAAGACTGCCGTCACGATGGACATGCCCGCCAACAAATCAGCGCCCCAATCGCCCTGCCCCAGTTTCACGCCAAGCTGATAAATCAGCGGAATGCCGCCCAACGCCAACACGGCAAGCAGAGGCACAGACACCAGCTCAATCGGAAAAGAGAATTGCCCTTGGTAGAGCTCGGCAGCCGCCGAGTTTAAAGCCGCATTCAAGGATAGTGTATAGACTTCATGCCCTATATCAAGCGCATAGCGCAATACCAGATAAGCGCCGATACCGAGCAGGCTTAAAACGGCAATGATGTTTTCGGACGTTGCGCGGGGGATCGCTGCTTGCTTATCGGTCATCGTTTCAGCCTCGCAAAATGGATTCTGTCAGTTTACTATAAATCTGGTAGGGCGTGCCGTGCGCGCCAATGCCAGCAAAGAAGGCGCGCACGGCACGCCCTACGCAGGATTTTCGCTGTCGATAAAAAAGCATTCCACTGCAAATTGCTGCCGGGTTTTTTCCATTAGCTCCTGGATGCCGAACTGCTCAGTGGCATTGTGGCCGCCCGCGAACATGTGGATGCCTGCCTCCTGGCTTTCATGCCAGTCGTGCTCGCTGATTTCGCCGGTGATGTACGCATCCAGCCGTTCTTTTTCGGCCAAGCGCCATTCGCTGTTTGCGCCGCCGGTAATAATGCCGACCGACCGGATCAATGCGCCGTTATCGGGCGTTGCCAGAATGACATTGTGCTTGAGCACGACTTCAAGTTTTTGTTGCAGCGCGGCGGCGGTCAGCGGCTGCTCGAGAACGCCTTTAATGCCGGTCGCCGAACCTTTGTAATCGCCGAAGGGCTGTTGCTGATTGCAACCGATCATCTGTCCCAAGGTCGCGGCATTGCCAATGTCCGGGTGTCCGTCGAGCGGCAAATGATAAGCGATCAGGTTGATGTTGTTTCTTACCAGCGGAAAAATCCGCCCCGCAAAAGTACCGGTCAACGATTTTGCGCCGTGGAATGTCCAGAACAGGCCGTGATGGACGACCAACGCGTCTGCCTTGTTTTCGACAGCTTGCTGAATCGAATTGCGGCTTGCGGACACCGCAAAGGCGATACGCTCGATCTGCTCGGCACCTTCTACTTGCAGGCCGTTAGGGCAATAGTCGGCATAAGTTTCAGGGTGTAACAGAGCCTGATAATAATCATTGAGTTGCGCTCGGGAGATCATATTGCTGATGCCTTAAATTGCCGCCAGATGGTTTTGAAGGTTTCTGTCAGGCGTTGATCGTCCGCCTCAATACGTTGGGATATTTCGGCCACGCTAAACCAGTCGCCTTCGTCGATTTCTTCGTCTGCCAAAACAAACGGGCCATCATGAATGCAGCGGTAAACTTGGATAAATTCCATGCCGATAGCGGCGGTGGCCGGTAATTTGAACAACGGCTCCAGAGCATGTGCCGCGCTGATGCCCAGCTCTTCTTCAATCTCTCTGACGGCACTGACATCGTAGTCTTCACCGGCGTCAACATGACCCGCCGCCGAGGTGTCCCAGAGTCCGCCATTGAGGTCTTTTTTCATCGAGCGTTTTTGCAGGAATAATTGACCCAGCTCGTTGAAAACCAGAATGTGTACGGCTCGGTGCCTAAGGCCTGTTGCATGGATGATGTGACGCGCGCAGGTGCCGATAATGCAATCGTTTTCATCAACGACGTAGAGTAGTTCGGTATTCATCAGTAAGGTTAAGTCATATCGGGAAGCATAAAACTTCACGACAATTAGATTTTAGACTTTTATAGTAGGTACGCAAACATATAGTCTTGCGTTTTACGGGTACTGTGGGGAATTAGGCCATGCTCACACCTTGGATGTGAGCATGTTTAACGGATGTTAGCCAGCTCTGCCAGCCTCTGTGGCAGCGGGCACTTCAATTAATCGGCCTGATTTAACGTCGTAGATATAACCGTAAACAGGGATGTCGGAAGGAACCAGCGGATGATTCCTAATGCGGGTTACATCTTCCAAAACGCTTTCTTCTTGATTTTTTATCGTCAGCCAGTCGATGTATTTGCCTTCAGCAGAGCCTGGGCCTTCGCAGCAATCATGCCAGCCACTTGCATCAACAGAAGCGGTTTTTAAGCTGCTGCCTAACAGACCGCGCATGACGTCGTCGGTAAATGTTTCCATCCCGCAGTCGGTATGATGAACGACAAACCATTCGCGGGTTCCCAATAATTTATACGAAATAACCAAAGAACGGATCGCATCGTCGCTGGCACGGCCGCCGGCATTACGGATGACATGGGCGTCACCTTCGGCTAAACCGGCATATTTGGCGGGATCCAATCGGGCATCCATACAGGTCAAGATCGCAAAATGTCTTCCAGGAGGCATAGGCAAATTGCCTTTATCACCGAAATCATTCACATAATCTCTATTTGCTGCTAAAACTTCAGTAAGAATTTTACTCATAAACACCTCTCATTATAATTATTGGGCCATAAAAAAACCGCTTGTTCCTGATCACGAAGGGGGACATGAAAAAGACCAAGCGGCAGTCAGACTTACTACCTCCAATCCAAAGTCTACTCTAATAAAACAGGGTTTCAAATAGCGATATAGGTTATACAATATAAACTTAAAGTTTATAAAGAGATAAATATGGCTAAATTAACCAACACACAGGTATTTTGCCGGATTGTCGAATTGGGCACTTTTGCTGCCGTTGCCCGCGAAATGAATCTTTCGGCGATGATGATCAGTAAATACATGGCTCAACTAGAAGAATCCCTGGGGGTTGCGCTATTAAACCGGACAACCCGGCAGCTAAGCATGACCGAAGCAGGTAAGATTTATTATTACCGCAGTAAGCAGCTGCTGGATGATTTTTCGGAACTGGAAGAATACACCTCGCAGCTGGGTCTACAGGTAAAAGGCACGTTAAAAATCAGCGCGCCGATCGATTTTGGCGGACTATTTATGGTGCCTGCCATTGACGCGTATCAACGTGCCTATCCGGATGTGAAGGTTTTGATGACCTTACACAACAGCCACGTTAATTTAAGCGAAGGCAATTTCGATTTGTCCATACTGGTCACAGATACGCCTGATTTGGGCGTGGTTGCCCGGAAAATAGCCCAAACCCGATTATGCACCTATGCTTCTCCCAGCTATATCGCCGAATACGGCGAGCCGCGAACCATTTTCGAGCTAAGTTCGCACCGTTGTCTGCATTATATGGATACCCCGCATAAAGATTATTGGGTGTTTAATAACGGCGGAGAGGAGGTTAAAATCAAGGCGAACTGGCACTTTGCCTCAAACAACGGCAGGGCGTTGTGTCAGGCGGCCGCTTTGGGCATGGGCATAACCCAGGCACCTGAATTATCGGTGATGAATTATCTGGAACAGGGCAAGTTGATCGAGATTTTGCCGGAATTCCGCATCCCCTCGCTGGTTTGTTATGCCACCTATCTGCAAAGACGTTTTCTGCCCGCAAAACTGGCGACGTTTGTGGATTTTTTAATCAAGTACTTTGCGGAAAATAATAGACTCACAAACACTCACCCAATAACCTGAAATACTTACTATCCGCGGGCGGCAATTGAATAAGGGCGCAACCCTGTAAACAGGCGATTAAAAATCTTCATGGGATTATGATTATTAGTTAAAAAACAACAATTAAAATCAACGATACTGGCCCCATTGATTTTTTCTCCATGCGGCGCAATACGCTACGCTATTGACGCCCTACAGAATGCGCCTTACGGCCTTTCGATTTCATGTACCCGAAAATAATGCCTAATATTGACCCGGCTAGCAATAGGGAATCTTGAATACCCAACACGACAAAATAAAACCAGCCCTGCTCAATAAGTATTGCCTTTTGCATTACTCTTTCATTCCAAAGTGAAATGCTTTCAGCAATTATTATCAACGGTATTGGCAGCAATAACACTCCTAGCCACCAACGAAATCTAGCTATAAAAAACAATCCGCCACCTACTAGCAAACCAGATATTAAGGCTGACTGAACAGAAGGTATCTTATCGGATACTTCTGCCATAGAAATTGACGGAAACCAACCCATAGATGTAATAACTACACCCCATATTTTCAGCTTAATCTTCATTTTACAAATACAGGGACTTTACCATCAGGATCATTAATTATGTCATTAAGTAGTTGGTCAGTTGCTGCATTACCAAATACGCCTCCACCAACGTCGATACACCCAGCCGAACCTGGTAAAGAACCACCGTGCATATAAAAACCAGATCTCTCATAAGTATTAGTTCCTGCATTCGGTATCATAGGGACTCGCCAGTCCCCCCAATCGGCTCCCAACCCTGGAGTATTTCTTACGATGTCCCTATGCCAAGGGGGATTAGATAAATCGTTAGAATTTATAGTATAGCCGCCGTTTGGGATTGGCCCATTATTGGGACTTGATGCATCACAACCGCAATTGGGGCGACCAGAGGTTGCAGGAATGTAGTATGAGGATCTTCCTGGCTGTTCCGGGTAAACTGACATGGTTTGTTCACCTGGATGGTAATAAATTGTGGTGAGCCCCAACGGATCAACGGCATTAACTGGATTCTCGCTGACATAGGCATAAGTATTAATCCCACCCGCTAGTCCAATCGGATCACTCTCAATATATCTACCCTTAGCAGGATCATAATCCCTAAAGTAATTATAAAACAGCCCAGTTTCCTGGTCGTAATACTGTCCCGGAAACCGTAGATTAAAGACGAAGTTGCCAAGGCCGGAGGGATTCTGATCCGGCAGGCTGTTGCCGAAGGCTTCGGACTCCCAGCTCCATACTACCCGATTGTCGTTGGGCCGGGTAATTTTTCTTGGCGTACCCAGAGGGTCGGCGTGGATGTAGTAGATGTCGGTTGTGGCGGCTAAGGTAGAGGGTTTCAGCGCTGCAATCGGCAAGTCGCCAAGCCAAATGATTTCCTGGATCAGTTGGCCTGTGGCGTCATATTCGCCTGTCAGGTGGCCTTGTTCGTCGTAGAAATACTGGATGGTGTTTCCGGCGTTGGTTTTGGTGATGCGCTGACCGAGCGGGTCGTAGCCGTAGCTGGTGGTTTGTCCTGTTGTGGTGTTGGTGGTTGTAATTCGTCTTCCTGCCGCGTTGTAGCTGTAGTTGAAGCTGCCGTCGCTAGTGAGGTTGCCTGCCGGGTCGTAGCTGTAGCTGGCGGTTTGGGCGCCGCTCTGGCTTTGCAGGCGGTTGCTGTTGGGATCGGTACTGTAGCTATACAGGGTGGCGTTGTCCTTTATTTTTTCGCTGCGGTTGCCGCTCAGATCGTAACTGTAGTCGGTGCGGCTGAGTTGGGGTTCGCCGCGTTGGCTGCCGGTCAGACGGTCGAGTTGGTCGTAATCGTGGCGCTGGTTTTGCTTGGGGTCTACGTCATCGATGGCGCTGGTTTGCCGTCCGGCGGCGTCATAGCCGTAGTAGCGGCTGTCGGGCAGTTGGGTTGATGCATCAAAGCCCATGCTGACGATGATGTTGTGTCCGGCGAGGTCGTAAAAGCGTTCGTTCTGCTGGTTGTTGCCCCAGTTCCAGCCATTGACTTGGCCGTCGGGTTCGTAGATGATTTGGCTGATGACGGGCTGGCCGTTGCTGGTGATGGCGGTGATGCGGTTGCCGGTCCATTGGTATTCGATGCTTTGTCCGCCTGGGCTGAGGCTGGTTATGCGTTGCCCTGCGCTGTTGTAGCTATGGCTGGCGGTCAGCGGGGTTGCGCCGCTGTTTTGGCTTTTTTGGGTGATGCGGCCGTGGCTGTCATAGCTGTAGCTGATGCTGCTGTTGTTATTTGTTAGGCTGCACAGGCGGCTGATGCCGTTGGTGCAGTTGTCCCAGGTGTAGTTGACGGTTTGGTCGTCGTAGGCAATCTTGCTGATGCGGTTGAGGCTGTCGTAGCTGTAGTTAGCGGTTTTGCCGCGGGCATCGGTGCGGGTCTTGAGGTTTCCGGCGGGATCGTGATCGGCAGCGGTGATGCCGGTGTCGGGGCTGGTTTGTTGGTTCAGGTTGCCGAGGCTGTCGATGTTGTAGTGGGTGGTGAGGTTGCGGGGATCGGTGACGGCGGTGACTTGGCCTAAGCTGTCATAGGTGGTGTCTATCTGGCCTAGGGTGCTGCCGATGACGGTCGGATGGGGTTCGAGCTGGCGGGTTGGTTGGTTCAGGGCGTCGAACTGGTATTTCCGAACGCGCCCGAGCGGGTCGGTGACCTGGGTCAGGTTGCCGTTGGCGTCGTATTGGTAGCTGGTGATGGCCGGGGCCGAGAAGGTGGCGTTGACTGATTTTGCTTGGCTTAGGGTGACGGTGCAGGTGGTAGCGCTGCCGGTACATGCACCGAACCAGCCTTGGAAGGTGCTGCCGGTTGCGGCTGCGGCGCTTAGGGTGACTTGGGTGTTGGTAGGAAAATCAGCGCTACAGGTTGCGCCGCAGTTGATCCCTGCCGGTGAACTGGTGATGGTTCCGGTGCCTGATCCGGCTGTGGAAAGGCTTAAGGTTTTAAACGCCGGTGCAAAGTCGGCAGTGATGTTTTGCGCCTGGTCCATGGCGACGGTACAGGTGGTCGCGGTGCCGCTACAAGCACCTGTCCAGCCTTTGAATGTCGAGCCGGTTGCCGGTGTTGCGGTTAGGGTGACTTGGGTGCTCCAGTCGTAGATGCCGCTACAGGCAGCCCCGCAGTCGATTCCTGCGGGTGAGCTGGTGATTGTTCCGGTTCCGTTGCCGGTCTTGGCGGTGGTCAGTGTCATTTGCATCGGCGCAAAATCGGCGCTGACGTTTTGCGTCCGGTCCATAGTGACGGTACAGGTGGTCGCGGTACCGCTACAAGCGCCGGACCAGCCGTTGAACGTGGAACCGGTTGCCGGGGTGGCTGCCAAGGTGACTTGGCTGCCCCAATCGTAGATGCCGCTACAGGATGTGCCGCAGTCGATGCCGGTTTGCAAGCTGGTGATGGTGCCTCCGGTTCCGGTGCCGGTCTTGGTGACGCTTAGCGTCATCTGCATGAGTGTAAATCTGGCGCTGACGCTTTTTGTTTGGTCCATGGTCACGGTGCAGGTGGCGGCTATGCCGGTGCATGCGTCTGACCAGCCTTGGAAGGTCGAACCGGTTGCCGGGGTGGCGGTTAGGGTGACTAATGCGGCCGGTTTGCCGTGGTCATCATCATCGTGCTTATGACCATCGTCACCATCACTGTCTTCATGTTCTCTACTCTTTCTTGAGTCGTCATAATACGCTGCAAGTTTCGGCGAATAGATGGCGCTACAAGTGATGCCGCAGTCGATGCCTGCCGGTACGCTGGTGACGGTGCCGATTCCTGAGCCGGTTTTGGTCACATTCAGGGTTATCGGCAGTAGTTCGGTGATGGCGGTGACGCTTTGCGCCTCTTTCAGGGTCACGATGCAGGTGGCGGCGGTGCCTTTGCAGGCGCCGCCCCAGCTTTTGAATATCGATCCTGTCGCAACGGTCGCGGTCAAGGTGACGTTGCTTTTGGCCTTGAACTCGGCGCGGCAGGTTGTGCCGCAGTCGATGCCGACGGGCGAACTGATGATGGTTGCGTTGCCTGTTCCGGCTTTGGTTATTTTTAGTTCGGAAGTTTTGTTATCCTCTATTGGGGCATGAGTCTTGTCATCCGCTTGTGCAAGCCCGGTTGCGAATAGGGTTGCCAGCAGCAAAACAGCCGGCACGAAAACAGCTTTTGTAGTCGAGTTCATGACGCCCCCTTATTGCGGCAGAACTAGGTTTTGCAGACGCGACAGTGCGTCATAAACCCGGCTTTGGGTGCGCGCCAGTTGTCCGCCGGGGTCGTGTGCCTCTTCTTTGACCCGGTTGCCCATGGCGTCGAGGGTATAGGTCAGGCTGTTGCCCTGGTCGTCTTAGGTTTTTATCAGACGGTGGGCTGCGTCATAGGTGTAAGCCAGATACGCGCCATCGGGATGGGTGACGCGGGTAACTTGGCCTGCGGGATCGTAGCTGTAGGTGGTGGTTTCGCCGCCTGCATTGAGTGAGGTGAGTCGCTGACGAACGTCGTAAGCCATTGTCATCACTAGGCCGTTGGGGTCGGTGAGTTGTTCCAGCTGGCCGTGTGCGGAGTATCGGGTCAGTTGGGTGATGTGACCGAGTGCGTCGGTGATTTGTTTGAGTTGGCCGCGGCAACCCAGCTGTCCGCCTTGGCAAGCCGCATCGGCGAGGTAATAGTCGTAGGTGGTGATATCCGACACGTCGGTGCGCGGGCCGTCTTCGACTTTCTGTAGTAATACGCCGGGAACGGCGGAATAGGTGTAGGCGGTGTTCCAGCTGCGCGAAGTGTTGGCGGCTAGATCTGTGATGGTCTTTTGGGTGGTGTCGCCTTGGCTGTTATAAGCGTAGGTGGTTTGCTGGTTGCCGTTGGTGATTTGCACCGGCAGGCGGAAGGTGGGATGCCATACGGTAGTGATGGTGCGGGTTGCCGGTGTGGTCGCTCCGCTCGAGGTCAGGCCTTCGGTACGGCTGGTTTCCAGGTTACGGGTCAGGTCGTAGGTATAGGTGGTCAGGTTGCCGTTGAAGTCGGTGCGGCTGGCGACGTTGCCGTTGGCGTCATAACTGAGCGCCGACGCTGACGCGCCGCAGCCTGAGCCGCCGGGTTGCGACTGGCCTGTGCTTTTGACCACACCTGACACGGAGGTCAAATAGGTGGTGCGAATAGATCCCAAAGGATCGGTGACTGTCGTACTACTGCCGTTGGAAGCATAGGCAAGGCTGTATTTCTCTACGGTACCGGCATGCTGGGTGCTTATGGATTTGCCATTGGCATTGTATTGATAAGTGGCATAACGCACCCCGTTTTCATCGATGATGCCGGTCAGGGCGTTGGGCTGACTAACATTGGCGGTGTTGGCAAGTTCTCCGTAGATGTAGGCCTTTTTAGGGTTATTGGACAAATCAGCTGGAGTATCGTCGGGATAAGTGACTGTGCTTAGGTTGTAGCCAACGTAACTGTAGCGGGTGATGTTGCCGTTAGGATCCGTCAGGGTACTGATACGTCCATTGCTGCCATAGGTAAAATTCAGGCTTCGATTGAAGCTATCGGTGACCTTAATGAGCAACCCCGCATAAGGAGCAATCGTTGTCGGAGTTGCCACAGGACAGGATGAACTGACGGTGGTGCAGCTGTAAGTAAGTGTTTGGGTAAGGCCATTGGAATCGGTAAAGGATAACAGGTCGCCGGTAGCATTATAGGTTTCTACGGTGTCATTCGGAGTCGTCACTTTCCAGCCGGTACGAACACCGGCAATCAGGATTTCCTCCAAGCGATAATTAACATCAGCATCGGGTTTCCATGCGCCGGACACAGGCTTAAAATCAAAAGATTGACCGTTGGCAAGGGTTAAGGTGACCTGGGTTTCCGTTACAGCCAATCCTTGGTAATAGTTGTGCAACCAAGCCATACCTAAAGGCTTTTGGGCACGCCCCAGTGTGCCGAAAGAAAACTGGTATTGATAGCTAACTGAGCTATTGTAATGGCGGATAAACTGTAAAGGTGAAGAACCTGCCGATTGATAATCGGTTTCGTCAGTGAATTTATTACCTGTAACAATGTTGACGGGATTGCCTGCCGTCGGTGAAGGGCATCCAAGAGGATTTTTGGGGTTTAGCGGTGGAGAGGAGATAATTGCCACAGGCACAACCCCCAGATACATGAATAGTTCTCCATCATTATTGCCTATTCGCAGGCTGACATCAGCCGTATTAAGGCCAACAGGAATAGGGTAGAACCCTATATTCATTTCAGGGCAATGCGCTCCTAGGCAAGCTATAGGTCCCCAACCTTGCGAATAGCCAACTAGCGGCGGCGTTCCCTGGTCCATGCCTGGTGACCACATTTCTGCCGTCAGGGTATATTGATCGCAGTTAGCTTGTGGGCAAGTAAATGAAATCTCTTTTGTTCGAACGACAACATTGGGCATTTCGCTATTAATGGAATTTACTTGTCTTATTGCTGTAGGGTATAGAAAATCAGCAAATGAAGACTTGCAGAAGATAGCAAGCAAAAAACATAATGTTGTTTTCCACAATAAAGACCGCAAAATTACAAAATCAATGACCAGGGTAACACTGGATTGATTTTGATTCCCTACACCATTATCTAGCATCTGTTGCTCTGATTCATCCTCTTTATACGCCATCTGCTGACACCTTAATTTTTAGTGTTGAAGGTCATCAATGGGGTCAGATTATAATACCGCTACCTGTCGAAATATTATGTTTTATTACATAGAGTTACCATTTCATGGCGTGGTCGCGTCAGTAACGGATAGGGTTTAGGTCGGCGCTTGATAGCGCGAGGTTGTTTTT